>Ga0315293_10001394_pt1 | contig 23465 bp, 28 predicted proteins | sample YL17G13_20_MG_FD_203071 | JGI IMG/M metagenome (GOLD analysis project Ga0315293, IMG submission 203071) | Sediment microbial communities from Yellowstone Lake, YNP, Wyoming, USA - YL17G13_20 | ecosystem: Environmental > Aquatic > Freshwater > Lake > Sediment | place: USA: Wyoming | collected...
GAGTTTGTCCAGCTCAAGGGGACAAAGATGTCAGGCTCCGCCGGAAACGTTTTTGGCTTGAAAGAATGGTTAGGGGTGGCTTCGCCGGAATTATTCAGGTTCATGTTTTTTTCCTATAAGGCAAACAGTGCCATTGATTTTAACCTTGCCGACAATTCTTTTCTTCTGCTGAATGACCGCTTTGAAAGGGCTGAAAGGGTATTCTATGGCAAAGAAAAGGCTGAGAATGAAAAGATTGAGGCAAAGCTCAAGACTGCTTATGCCTTGTCCATCATTGGCAAGCCGGCAAAAGAAATGCCGCTGCAGGTTTCATATTCTTTTGCAGTGCAGCTTGCCCAGCTGATGGATTTGAAAAAGCCTGACGAAATAGTTAACCTGCTTTTGAAAACAGGGCATGCAGAGAAAGCCCTTTCAAAAGAAGAAAAAAAGCGCCTGCTCGCCAACCTTAGGCTGGCGAAAAACTGGGTTGAAAAATACGCGCCGGCTGAATTCAAAGTTTCATTCCTTGAAAGGCTTTCGGAAGGGCAAACAAGCGCAATGGATATGCCCGCAAGAAAGCTGTTGCATTCCCTTGCAGCTTCCCTGGAAAAAGAGAATTCAGCGGAAGATTTGCAGCAGGCGATCTATGAAGCCGCGAAATCAAGCGGCGTACAGCCAAAGCTTGTGTTTAAGGCAATCTATCTGGCATTAACAGGCAAAGAAGCCGGTCCCAGGGCAGGCTTGCTTATTCTTGCTTTTGGGAAAGAGCGTTGCCTGAAGCGCTTGAAAGAAGCCGCTGCTTAAAATTGGATGCCCAACAGCCATTCAAAAATAGGTTAATTGCCGTTACACTTCGTTGTATTCTTCTTCTATTTTGTGCACTACAACGCCGCGCTCTGTTATTTCAAGCGGGTGCAAATCCTCTGAATGCTTTGTTGCCCTCATTTTTCTTATATGCAATGTTCTGTTGCTTTGGGTTCCCATTCCCATGTAATGCAAAACTATGACTCCGTCAACAACATATTCTTCAACGCCGTATTTGCCGAATTTGTTCATGCCTTCCTGCATTTCTGAAACAAGGATTGATGTAACGCCGCTTCTCATCAGCATATAGCTTAATTTCAAAATCGCTTTTCTTACCTCTGACGGGTTTTCAAAATTGAAGCCAAGCGCAGGAATGCTGTCGATTACAACCCTTCTTGCCTCAATTCTTTTTATTACCCTCATTATTTCCAGCAGCAATTTGTCAATGTCATAGCCTGTGACAGGCAGGCTGAATTCTTCATCGCTTGGCATTCCCAGCTTTGCAATGCTCCCGTCAACAATGTTCAGCATGTTTTTTTCTTCAAGCTTTTTCAAATCCCATCCAAAGCGCATTACATCTTCCCTTATCAAGGACGGCCTTTCATCAAGGGTTACGTAAACGCCAGGCTCTTTGAACTCCAAGGCGCCCCTGTAAATGTATTCCATGCTCAGTATTGTTTTTCCAGTTCCGCAGGCGCCGCTAACAAGGACGCTTCTTCCTGCGGGAAAACCGCCTTCAACCAGCTCATCCAGTCCCTTTATGCCTGTCTTTACCCTTTCCATCCAAGCCACCGAAATTTATTTTTGTCTAAATTATAATCAACTCGGTTCTTAATATACTTTTGCATCATTGTGAGGGGGCATTCTGCTTTGCGTTGGCCAATTTTTTTTATTCCCTTTCAGCCTCCAGCACAAGGGGAAGCGCATTTATTTTGCTTATTATGCGCTCTAGCTGTTCGCTGTTTTTGATTTTCAGGTTGAACCTGCACTGCAGGATGCTGCCTTTGCCTGCCTTTGCAAATGTTGACACTATTGCCGCATTGCCGCCGATTATTTTTAGCACTGCCGGCAGCAGTGCAGGGCTGTCTTTTGCCTTGACTTTTATCCCGACCAAATAATCCTTTTCCGCCAAGCCCCATTTGACTTCCACTCTCTTGCTCTTGGGGCATGCTGCAAGGTTTTCGCATTCAACCCTGTGCACAGAAATTTTTCTTTTTGTGGTTCTCATGCCTGCAATATCATCTCCTGGGACAGGATTGCAGCATTTTGCTATCTTTATGTTTTCGCTGCTTGTAAGCATGCTTTTCTTTTCAATGATTTTTTTCCTGGCTGGCTTTATGCCAAGCACCTGCCTTATTTTTGCCTGCGCTTTCTGGCTCTTGACAAAGCCAAGCCACTGCCTTTTCACCTGCGGCTGCTTGGCTGTCATTATTTCAACCAGGTCTCCGTTTTCAAGCTTTTGATGCAGTTGCACTATTTTGCCGTTAATTTTTGCCTTGAAGCATTTTTTGCCCAAATCTGAGTGTATTGCAAAGGCAAAATCAATCGGCGAGCTTCCCTCAGGCAATACAATAACCTGCTGTTTTGGGGTGAAAACAAAAATATTGTTTTGCCCAAAGCCCATCTTCAGGCTGTGGGCAAGGTTGTTGCTGTCTCTTGCTGTCCTGTGCCATTCAACAAGCTGTTTTGCAAGGGCAAGCCTCTTGTCAAAAAACCTGTCCTGGGCATATTGCTTGTATTGCCAGTGGGCAGCCAGGCCTGTTTCGTCTTCGTAATGCATTTCCAAAGTCCTTATCTGCACTTCAACAGGCTGGTTGTTCCAAAGGACAACAGTGTGGATGCTCATGTAACCGTTTTTTTTCGGGTTTGCAATATAATCGTTGAACTGGTTCGGGGTTATTTTGTATTCTGAGTGCACAATGCCTAGCAATTCATAGCATTCTTTTACGCCGCCGCAGATAAGCCTTATTCCAAGCAGGTCATATATCTCTTCAAACTGCTTGCCTTGCTTTTGCATTTTTTCGTAAATCGAATAAATGCTTTTAACCCTGCCCTGCACAACCACGCCTTTCTTCTCTTTGGCAAGATTGGAAAATTCTGCAATGGCATTTTCAATCTCAATGTTTCTTTCTTCAATGGTTTTTCCAATAAGGGACTTTATTTTTCCGTAAATGGCGGGCTCTATTATTTTCAGGCTGCTGTCTTCCAGCATGCTTTGCAGCTCGTACAATCCAAGCTTTTGGCAAATCGGCGCATAAATGTGCATTGCGCCCTGTGCTTTCAGCAGCAATTCCTCTTTGCTTAAAGCGCTGTCATTTTTCATTGAGCCAAGCCTTGTGGCAAGCTTTATGAAAATTGACCTCAAGTCCTTTGCGGTTGCAAGAATTACGGTTGACAAGGTTTCGTTGCTTATTTTCCCTATGTTTCTTTCCTCGATTTTTTTTATTTTTGTATAATCAGTCACAATTTCCTCTATTTCTGCCCCAAACACTGCCCTGATTTTTTCCGGAACAGTGCCTGCTTTTTCTTCAACTTCATGCAGCATTCCGGCTGCAATTGTAATGCTGTCAAAGCCCCTGTCAAAAAGCATTTCCGCAACACTTGCTGCGTGCGCCAAATAGTCTTTTTCTTTTTTGTGGGAATCTTCTTTTGCTGAAAATTCCTTTTCGGTGAAATCATATGCCTTGCTTATCAGGTCAGGCCCGGAGCCTTCTTTCCTTTCCCTTGCATTCCTGATAAGCCTGGCCAAGGCGGTTTTATCCTGCAATTAAACCACCCCCTTTAAAAAAATTGCCGCAAAAAGGCTTAAATAACCAGACTTACAATTTAATTTAGTGATGGACAAAATGAAGCCCAATTGCCCTGTTTTATTCATTAATTTCAAAACATATGCCGAATCCACAGGAAAAAAAGCTGTTGCCCTGGCAAAAAAAGCGGCTGCTGTTGCAAAAGAATCAAGGGCGTCAATTGTGCTTGTTGTGCAGGCTGTTGACATAAGGCTTGTCTCGGAATCGGCAAAGCTGCCTGTGTTTGCGCAGCACATTGACCCTGTCGGCTTTGGGAGCAACACAGGGCATATTCTTGCCGAAGCGGCAAAAGAAGCCGGGGCAGTTGGCACTGTTTTGAATCATGCCGAAAACAAAAGGGGCAACGCTTTTTTGCAGAAGGCAATAAAGCGGGCAAAAGAAGCAGGCCTGGCTGTAATGGTTTGCGCTGAAACCCTTGAAAGGGCAAAAGAAATCGCGTCTTTTGGCGAGAAGCCTGACTTTATTGCAGTAGAGCCTCCTGAGCTGATTGGCGGAGACATCAGCGTCAGCACAGCAAGGCCTGAGCTGATAACAGACAGCGTAAGGGCAATAAAAGCCATTGCCCCTGGCATTGATGTCATAACAGGCGCTGGCATAAAGAATGCAGCCGATGTTGCAAAAGCGATTGAGTTGGGCGCAAAAGGGGTTTTTGTTGCCTCCGGCATAATAAAGGCAAAAGACCAAAAGCAGGCAATTAAGGGGCTTTTGTCGGGCTTTAAATAATTCAAATTTTATAGGGGGGAAAAGAATGGATTTTGGCGGCAGAAAAATTGAGGCAAGCGATATTCCTGATCTGGATGAATTTGATAAAAGCATAATCCAGACATCGCTTTGCAATGCATTTGACAAAATGCAGCCAAGGCAGGGCGGCGAAATACTGCTGCATGCCCATTTCAAAAAGCACGAATCAGAGGGAAAAAGGGCAAAATACACAGTGCACTTAAAGCTTGCAACGCCAGGCAAAACATTCGTGGCTTCGGAATTCGGCTGGAAGCCGATTGATGTATTGCAAAAAACAATAAAGGCGCTTGAAAGGGAAGCGACGGAATCAAGGCAAAAGCGCGGCGAAGGGCAGCCTGTTTGGAAGAAAAAGCATTAAACCAGGATTTTAAGGCAACGGCATAAAACAATTTTAGAAAAAGCAATTCATCTTTTTTTCTTCTTTTTTGTCTCTGCTTTGCTTTTTTTTGCGCCCGCCTTTCCTTTTTTCTTTTTCCCAGGCAGCTTTTTTTTTGCTTTGCTTTTTTTTGCGCCCGCCTTGCTTTTCTTTTTTGCAATATAGGGGGCAAACAAATCAGCATCGCTGTCAGGGTTTTCCCTGAGTTCCCGCCTCATTTCGTCGATGATTTCCGCAATGCTCTTTTTCTGGTCAGCCATGACAGAACTAGCCTTTTTCCCCTATTTAATGATTTCGCGCATTAACCCTAATTTGTTATGTAGAAGAAGGCTGTTACGGCGCATGCCTCCTATAAAGAAGATATACGCTCCTTGGGCTGACCATTTCAAAACCATGCCCGACTTTTCTCAAAACAAATTGCGTGCTTTCTTCGGATGACATTATTTTTGTCACATGGGCGCCCAAAAGATAGCCGCCCCTTTTTAGGCTTTTCCATATATTTACCAATGCCCTTCTCCTGTCGCTTTGCGTCATGTAATAGGAAACATTTGCAAATCTTATTGCATCGCATTTGAACGGCAGCGGCTCTTCTGAAATTGAATGAACTAATAGAATTATGTTTTTTTTCTCCAAAACTGTTTTTGCTTCTGGCTTGAGTTTCTCTATATCCTGCACGTCTACAGCATAAACTTCTGTTTTTTTCCCAAGTGCTTTCTTTGCATCAATTGTTGTTGGCGAGCCTGCTGCAAAAGAGCAGCCAATGTCAGCAAAAACCCTTATTTGCCCGCGGTGCCTTCTTAAAAAATAGTTGTGTTTTGGATATCTCCCTGGATGTGAATCAAAAGCCATAATAGGGTAGGTTGAAGGGCGTTCACGCCTCCCACTTGAAAATAAATGCCCGCTGGTGAATAACAGCCTCCACGATATTATTTTTGGATTAGGCAATGCTCTTTTCATTCTTTTTTGCCTTTTGGAAAGTGCGGACTTGCCCAAAAATGGATTCGCTGTTTTGAAAAAAGTTTTTTCGCCGCATTTGCTTGCTTTCGCTACCCCCAAAGCATTTTTTGTTACTACCGCCGTTGCTCCCTTCCGGGCCTGGCGGGGTCCATAATAGCAAAAAACCTAAGAGGACAAAAGCTCATTGCAGAATGCAACGGCTTTTCCCAAGGCAGCAAACCGCTCCTCAGGCTTCGGTTCCAGCGTAAAGCGGGTTTCTGGTGACAGGGCACCGCTGTCGCCCCAACCTAGTCCGCAATAATAACTGGGCTTGAAGCATCTTTTAAAAACTTCGGGTCACCCTTATTTTGGAGGTATTTTTTTGGCTGATACCAAAATCGGAAAAGTGTCCCATTTTTTTGATAAAATCGGCGTTGCTGTTGTGGAGCTTTCAGGCTCCCTGAAAGTCGGCGACAAAATAAAGTTCAAGAGGCATGACGGCGAAGAATTCGAGCAGGCAGTGCAAAGCATGCAGATTGAGCACGAGCAAGTGAAGCAGGCGAAAAAAGGCCAGGCAATTGGCCTGAAAACAGCGCAGCCAGTGCATGAAGGCGCCGAAGTTTTCAAGGCAGCAAAATAATGTTTTTTTTTCCTGGAACAAGCCGGTGATTTAAACTTTCGGCTAGGGCAAGCTTTAAATTCTTAAATGCGGTAACTATCTTTGTGAGAAATTATGATAAGGCGCCGCCCTAAGCAAAAGCAAGCAATCCGCTCAGAAAGAAGAAAAGGCATTGACCGAAGGCAGAGGCAGGAACCGCCTGTCGAAGGCAAGTACCAAAGGGAATATGGAAAAACTGCGGCAGGCAAATTTGACTTCCATCCCCTGATTCTATTCTCCAAAAACCAGAGAAAGGGAAAGGACAGGCGGAAAAACAAATAACTGCCAGCCGCTTTTGGCAGCAGGCATTTTGCGCAAAAGCCGTTCTGTTCCGGTTGCCAAATGCCTGCCTCAAGCAATGCAAGCCAGGCTTCCCTACTCTTTTACATCCTCTATTCCGTTTTCCGTTACCCTGAAGATTGCTTCCCCGTCAGGCAATGAGGGCGAGTCAACCAATTTTGCAACTCTTTTGTCTTCCTTGCTTTTGCGCAGGTATATGCGGGTTTTTGCGGCGTGTGCAAGGATTTCGCCGCCAACTGGTGCAGTTGGGTCGCCGAATAGAATATCCGGTCTTTGCATCACTTGGTTTGTCACGAAAACTACAATGTTGTTCATTTCTGCCATTTTTGCCAATGTGCGAAGATGCTTGTTTAGTTTTTGTTGCCTGTCAGCCAGCATTCCCCTGCCAATGAATTCGCTCCTGAATTGCGCTGTCAAGCTGTCAACAATCACCAGCTTTATGTTTTTTTCCTTGATAAAATCTACTGCCTTGTCAGCTAGCAACATTTGATGATCGCTATTATACGCTCTAGCCACGAATATGTTTTTCAGCACTTTCTCAGGCTCAAGCTTGTGCGCTTTTGCGACCTGGATTACCCTTTCCGGCCTGAAGCTGTTTTCGCTGTCAATGTAAAGGCAGTTTCCTTCAAGGCCGCCCTTTTCTTTTGGCAGCTGGACCATTACGCTCAATTGGAAGCACCATTGGCTTTTGGATGAAGCAAATTTTCCATAAACTTCTGTAATGCTCTGGGTTTCTACGCCGCCTCCAATTAGCGTATCAACCTCTTTGCTCCCAGTAGTTATTTTTCCAATAAGCTTTCTTTTTTCCGCCAGCTTGTCGGCGCTTTCAAATCCCATTTCAAGGGCGTCTCTTGCTGCCTTTATTGCCTTCTCTGCTGTAATCTGCCCCAAGCTTGCTGCCTCAATCAGTTCCATTGGCGAAGCAACGGCCATTGCTTCAAGTGTTTTGTATCCTGCGGAAAGAAGTTTTTCCGCTGCCTGCTGCCCTATTCCAGGCAAATCCTGGATGGTTTTGATTTCTTTTCCTGCCTTTTCCGGCTTATCAGCCTTTTTTTCTTCAGCGATTTCCTGAATTGCTTTTGCCTCTTGCTTGGTCCCAGATTTTGCTTCTGCCTTGCTTTCTGCTTTGATTTCTTTCCCCATATTCTTCCCTCCCTGCAATATAGGCTTTCAGCTGCAATGCTTTGGGTTTCATGCAGCCATGCCAATTTGCTTCAAACAAATAATACTGTATTTTTCTTTAAATACTTTGCAGGAGCAGGGTTCCGCTGAAAAACAGGGTGTTTTGCAATTCCACCAATATTCTTCTAACCTTTTTTTTCAAATTCAACCAGGTTTGCCCTGAATTCTTTTTCGCCTGAAAAGCTGTTGTCTTTTATTCTTCCCACTGCGCTGATTTCTTTGCCTGCAAGCTCCTGCAGTTCCTCAATCATGGCTTCGCTGCCCCTTTCGCCAGCCTGATTTTGCAGCTCTTTGCTGTTCAGGCCGATTATTTTTTCCGCCTCTTTTCCGTAAGCAACCATATTTACCTGCCCTGTCCCGTCATCAATCCTTACTGAAACAACAGCCTTTATTGCAGGCTGCTTTGTTTCGCAGCATTTTTCGCAAACAGCTTCATTTTCATTGCTTTGCACTTTTGCGCCGCATTTTGGGCAAACGCTGTAAAAAAGCCTGCCTGGGTTTACGGCAATAATTTTTCCCTTCACCAAAACCATTGCATCTTCTTCTTTCAGTTCGCTGATTTTCCTTGGCTGGGCTTGTTTCAGCAAAAGCTCACTGGCTTTTGGAATATGGATTGCCTGTTCTTCGCTTTTTTGCATCCTTGCCTGCCAGCCAAGATGCAGTTCAATTCCCTTCAATCCCTGTTTTGTGTAAGCGCCCTCTATTTCAACCAAATCGTTTTCCTGGAGAGCAGAAACTTGTTTTGCAAAATCGTTCCAGGCTGTTGCCCTTGCAGTGCCTGTCTCATCGGCAAGCAAAAAATTCACAACGCTTCCTTTTCCGCCGTTTTTTTCAAATTCCCTTGCCGGAAAAATTCTCAAAATTCTTCCCAAAATGCAGACGTCATTCATTCCCGCCGCCAGCCCGGAGATTTTTGCCTTTGCTGTGTTTGCTTCGGGCAGCTCGTCAAAAGAAATTTCTTTGGGGTTTACTTCAATGCTGCCGTTGTAAGCAAGCCCTGCCTGCAATTTTTCATTGAAGCTTTTCACATAGCAATTGCGCAGCAGCAGTACGCTGCCCCTTTTGGCGCCTTTTCCCAAAACAGTGTCAACGTCATCATGCCAGATTGTCAGCCTTATTTCGCCGGTGCTGTCTGCAACAACAAGGTTGCAAAGCTTTCCCTTTTTCCCGTTTTTTTCAAATTCCTTCGGCTGCGCAATGTGCATTACCCTCACAAGCAAATCAATGTTCTGCATTCCATCGCGCAGCTGCGAAACAAGCATTTTTTTCATGCTGTCAGCGCCAAGCTGCAATCCAAGGTCTTTTGCAACCATAAAGGCAGCGCCGCTCTCGGTAAGCAGTCCAGCAAACCTGCGCTGCTTTTCCTCAACAAGCCTGCTGATGTCGCTCGGCTTCCTCTTGCTTTGCTCCGCAATCTGCCCGATTATTTCCATTCCCTTTTCCTCCAGCCAAACCACCAGAATTATCATTAAACGGAAAGGGTTTTAATAAAGCAAGGAAAAAGTTATGTATAAATAATTGCTTTTTGTTTCTTTTTCTGCATGCTTTTTTTCAATGCACTGCAAAATTTCACCCGGGATTTTTGCTTTTGTTTCAGAAAGCGACGGCAGCAACTGCTTCCTGCTCAAGGGCAAAAAGCACATTGCCATTGTTGATTCAAGCACGCCTGGCAACAGCCAGCAAATCCTTGAATGGCTTTCCTCGCTTAGCCTAAAGCCTGCCGATATAACGCTCATTCTTCACACCCATTGCCATGCAGACCACTTTGGCAACGACAGCCTGTTTCCAAAAGCAAAGATTGCAATGCAAGCCAATGACGCTTCCGCCATTAACAGGCAGGACAAGGATGTTGCCTGCACGCACTTTTTTTTCGGCACAATTTTTCCAAAAGTAACGGAATTCCTTTCCGGCAAAAAAACAATTGATTTGGGCGGCATCAAGCTGCGTGTTTTGGAAACCCCTGGCCACACTTCCGGCAGCATTTGCTTTTTTGAGCAAAGCAAAGGAATTCTTTTCAGCGGCGACACTCTTTTTGCCGGTAGCATTGGAAGGGCGGATTTGCCTGGCAGTGATGCCGAATTGCTGCAGCAAAGCCTGTTTTCCCTGTCAAGGCTTAAAATAAAATTGCTTTTGCCTGGGCATGGCGAAATCCTGAAAGGGGAAAAAGAGAACAAGGCAAACATTGACGCTGCACTAAAAATAGTTTAAATGTTCCTGGTATTTTAAACAGTTTTCTTTTTATATGATTTTGGGCACTTTTTTCAATTGAAATGTTCGGCAAAAAAAGAAAGGCATTGAAAAGGGTTCAGGCTGGTTTGGAGAAGCAAACAGCCAAGCTTAGCCCTGATGATGCGGATTTTATATATCGCCGGGCAAGGAGAAAGATGGCTGTAAAAAAGGCGTTGGATAAGTTTAAAATCAGAGACGAGAAAAAAAGGCGAAGAATCCAAGAAATTATGGAAAGGCTGGAGAATAGGCGGTGGATGTTGATTCAAACAAGCCCTGTAAAAGGAACCGGCGGTATTGCAAGTGGGCACAGTGATTTATACCTGCGCCAATGCATGTCTGACCTTGAAAAAGAACTTGGGGTTCCCGCAGCTAGAAGGTTTAACAACAGTTTTGCGTTTTCAAAATTGCCCCTGATATTTAGGCTTCGCCCCCGAAAAGGAACCGCCTAAATGATTCTTGCTTATGCAACAATTTCCTTTTTATAGCTTAACCAACAACAAGGATATGAGGCGAAATAAAAATGCAGGAAGGCAAAATTTACAAAAGGATTCTTGAAAAGATTTCCGAGGACGGCGGGCTTACTTTCATGCAGCTCGACCCCCCGAATTATTCACCTGAGCAGGCTGGCAAAATCGCAAAAATTGCGGAAGAAAACGGCCTTGATGCATTTGCAGTAGGCGGCAGCGTTGGTGCGCAGGGAAAACCCCTGAACGATTGCCTGAAGGAAATAAAGGAAAACAGTTCTCTCCCAAGAATAATTTTTCCCGGCAATATAAGCACTTTGTCAAGGCATGCCGACGCTATTTATTTCATGTCAATGCTGAACAGCAATGATCCTTATTGGATAAGCGGGGCGCAAATCGGCGCTGCCTTGCCAATAAAGCAGCTTGGCATTGAAGTGATTCCAACCTCTTACATTATCATCGAGCCAGGCGAAGCAGTCGGCTATATGGGCAGGGCGCAATTGATTCCAAAAAACAAGCCTTATCTTGCAGCTGTAACAGCTTTGGCAGGGCAATTCATGGGAAGCAAAATAATCATTTTGGAGTCTGGTGGAGGTGCGCCTGAGCCATGCACAAAAGAAATGGCCGCAGCAACAAAAAAACTCATTGATGTGCCGTTGGTTATTGCAGGCGGCATAAAGAATGAAAAGCAGGCTTTTGAACTGGTAAAGGCAGGCGCTGACATTGTCCAGATAGGGAGCGCCTTTGAAGCCTGCAAGGGCAATCTTGCGGAAATCGGCAAGCGCTTCAAGGCAATCACCAGTGCTGTAAAAAAAGCGGGAAAAGAAAAAAAGTAATTATGCTTTTTTTCACAAGCCGTAAAAGGCGTCTCTGCAGGCTTTTTCGATTTCAGGAGCCGCTTTGGGGATTTGCTGCATATTTTTCAAAATACTTTGTTGCCTCTGCCATTGTTTTTGGCATATTTTTTTGAATCCATTTTTTTGAAAGCTTTTTTCCTGCCTGTGTTCTTACAGCCTCTTGGAGGCGGCTGAATTCTTCTTGGTGCTCTTTTGCAATAGACACAACCGCGTTTTGGCAAACCCCGAAATCAATTAGAGCGTCTTTCATGTCGTCGTAAATTTGCAGGGCGTTTGTAAAGTTTTCAAAGGCCGTTCTCAAAACGCGGGCCTCTTGTTCGCCAATGCCATGGCAAACGCTCGCAATGTCGGAAGCTGTTCCCAAAAACAAGCCCGATGTTTGCTCTATGCCGCGAAACACTTTTTCCTTGTCGGCAAAAGGGTTTTGCATTGTCTGGTGGATTCCGGCAACGGCTTTTCTCCTGAAATCGCCGAAGATTCTTACTATCTGCCTTTTTTGTTCTCTTGAAAATGCTGATTTTTTCAGCAGGCTGGCGAATTCGTTCGCCCCTTTTTGTGATTCTGGAATTGCCCGCAGGTCAAGAGGGCTGAATTTTTTTCCTGCTCTTGCTTTGAAATCCGGGGAATCGATTACAGGGTCAATAAACAGCACGTAGTTCTTGAGTGCCTGCAAAAGATTATAGGTTTGCCTATCCGGTTTTTTTGAATTTGCCCTCAAAAACAAATTATACACTGTTCCAAACCCTATGCTGAGTTTCATCCGTGTTTTTCTAATAGTTACGGACATAAGTAACGGTATAATTTAGCCAAATTTTTTTTCTTTCTGGCTTCCGAGTTTATGTGTCTGCGTAGTTGCTGTTCTGTGTGGAATAGTTTGTTGGCTGTTGTGTGTTTGAGTTTTTTCCACCATTGTTCTATGGGGCTGAGTTCTGGTGAGTATGGTGGCAGGAACTCAAGAAGTATGCCTTTTTGTTCGCAGTGGCTGAGCACGCTTTTTGCTTTGTGCCATTTGGCGTTGTCGAGTATGATAAACAGCAGGGGATATTTGGTGTGCAGTTTTTTCAGGAACTTGAGGAACTGATGGGAGTTGAGTCTGTCGCCGAACATGTAGTGGTTCTTGTGGTGTCCTTGTGCTCCGTAGCAGTGGAAGTGTGCCCTGATGTATGCGAACTGTTGTACTGGTTTGCTGCCTTTAGGAAACCAGCCTCTCGCAACTTTTGGTTGGATGCAGAAAGTTGCCTCATCCAAGACGAATAGGGCGTAGCCCTGTGCTATGCGTTTGGGAACCAGCCTTTGGAGTTTTTTTTAAAACGCTTCTGGGCAGCTTTATCTGCCCTGTAATCGCTGGGCCTTGGCTTTTTGAGTGAGTAGCCTATTTTGTGCAGCAGTCTAGTCATATGTCTTGACACAAACGATATGCCGTACTTGCGTTTCACATGTTCCTGAACAACACGTGTGTTCCAAAAAGATTCGCTGAAACCGAGCGTAGTTGGTGGTTTCAGCAAATCTTTCCGCAATGCGTTCAACTGTTTGGCTGACAAGCGTTTTGGCCTGCCTGAACGCTTGACATCATAACGCCGCTGCACTCCAAACTCATCAAGCGCCCTCAACCAGTTATGCACCGTCATTACCGGCTTCTCCAAATCGTCTGCTATCTGGTTGATAGTCCAACCATCTTTGCGCTTTAACGCCGCAAGCAAACGCAGCTTAGCTTTTACATCCGTTTCAGTTGCATACAACGAATGCAACCTGTTTACAGGAATAGATTCAATAACACTCAACACAGCAGTTCTGCCCAAATAAATCACCAATATATTAAGGCAGAACTATTATAAATATTTTACCATTAGATAAGTCCTATACTATAATTTTTGGGTTGGCGAGCTTTGCGTGAATCATTGCCCCTCTTGTTGCGCGCAGTGCGCTTCTCCAAAAAGCGGCTTTTGCAATCCTCATGCTTTCAGCGCTTCAATAGTTTCTTTTACTGCAATCCGCATCGGCGTTTTTGCTTTCCATCCAAGCTTATTGATTTTGCTGGTATTGTAATTCCTTTCCCTTGCAAGCCTGCCAATGTGGGCAAGGCTTACAATGCTTTTTTTTCCTGAAAGCGAGTAAAAGAATGCAAGGATTTTTGCCAGCCAGGCAGGAATGCTTTTTATTTCTGCCTTGATTCCAAGCTGTTTTTGCATTTCCGCATACAATTCCCTTAATGAATGCTTTTCCTGTTCCGCAACAAGGAAAGTTTCGCCCAAGCATTCTTCTTTTCCCAGCGCAAAAACCAGGGCTGAAACCAAATCATCAACAAAGATTGTTTGCCAAACCTGCTTTCCGTTCCCTATTATTGGGAAATTGTTTTTTATCAGGGGAATTATTTTTTTCCAGTATTCGTTCGGCCCGAAAACCAAGGCGCTTCTTATCACTGTAATCGGAATAATCTCCTGCGCTTCAATCGCAATCTTTTCAGCCTCTGCCTTGCTTTTCTCGTATTTTGTAATCGGCTTGAAAGCGCTGTTTTCATCAACAATGCCTTTGCAGCCTGCGTTTACGCCTGCAGTGCTCAGGAAAATGAATTGCCTGCACCTTGCCTTTGCGGCCGCCTCAAGGATGTTTTCCGTTCCCTGAACATTCACGGCAAACAAATTCTTGCCATCTTCGTCCAAAACAGCGGCAAGGTGGTAAACAACATCAATGCCCTTGCATGCCTGCATGCATTGTTCCTTGTCAAGAATGCTGCTGCCAAGCTTTGCGTCAAATTCTTTTGCCCTGTGGCTGTTTTTCCTTAGCTCTTCAGCCAGCCTTTGGCCTACAAAGCCTTTGCTGCCTGTTACAAGAATGTTCATGCCATTTAACAAGGGGGGCTTAGTTTTATTAAAATGAATGAGTTTCTTTAATCCAAGAAGGCATTGGCATGAGGCACAATATTTTCTTTCTTTACACTGCTGTTCAAAGCGATTTGAGTGAGATTCCCAAAAATGTGAAATTGCTTATTTTCGGCATGTTTGTTTACATGCTTGCCTGGGGCGCAATCGACCCTTTCCTGGCAATTTTCCTGTACAATGTTACCGGAAGCTATTTGCTTTCCGGGATTTTATTCGGAATCTTTTTCCTGACCGGCGTTGCCTTGTCCATGCCTGTCGGCAGCCTTGCAGACAAGACAAACAGGATGAAATACACTATAACTGCAATGCTTTCCTATCCTTTCATTGGCCTGCTTCATATTGCAGCTGCTTTTGCAGCAGCGCCTTTTTCATTAATCGCCCTGCTGGTTGGCAGGGTTTGCAATGGCATAGGGGCGACACTTTGGGTGATGGTTGAGGGCTTTGTCAGGAAAGAAAGCCCGAAGGGCAAAACATCGGCTACCTTTGGCTTGTTCATGACTTTTTACCAGCTTGCTTTTGTTGTTGCGCCTTTGCTTGTTTTCTTTGCTGTTGCCTTTTTTGGAATCACAACCAGCAATGTTTACTGGCTTTTCCTTTACCTTATTCCTTTCCCGATAATTTCAGCAATCATTATTTCAAGGGTTAAGGACAAGGGAATGCCTTTCAGTGATGGCGTGAAAGAAGTCATTGAAAAGGAGGGCATTGTAAAAAAAGAGCTGAGGGACTTGCAAAGCATGGGTTTCCTTGGCATAGTAATGGTCCTGATTGGCTTTTTTATGGTTGCAATCCAGGCAATGATTTTTTTCCTGCTGCCCCTGTATGCCATTTCCCTGAGCCTTGATTTGCTTGGCATTTCCCTGCTCTTTGCCGCAATCAGCATTCCATACCTTTTTTCCTTCCTGTTGGCTGAGCTTGCTGACCATTTTGGAAAAGTGAACATAATTTCAATCTGCTTCCTGCTTTCAGCAATCATCCTTATTGCGCTTTTCTTTACCAGCACTGCCTCAATAACTTTCTTCATTGCCTGCTTTTTGCTGGGCTTTATTTTTGCAACGCTGCAGCCTGCAGTAAACGGCCTGATTACAGATGTAACGCCCAGGATTCAGGAAGGGGAAATGACAGGCGTTTATACGGCTGTCTTCAAATTAGGCGGCTTTGCAGCTGCCATCGGATTCGGCCTGCTTGCTGAAACAAGCGGCCTGCACGCGCCCTTCCTTGCTTTTGCAGTCCTTTTGCTGGCAATGGCTGCTCTGGCTTACTCAATTAAGGGAAAAATTGTTCTAAGGATTTGAAATGTGCAAAAAAGTAATCCAATGGAAAAATTGTTTTAAGGATTTGAAGCGGTGCAAAAAATGGAAACAAAAGAAAATGCGGTTGAAATTGACGGTTCCCTGCTGGAGGGCGGAGGCCAAGTACTGAGGACATCGCTTGCTTTGTCCGCGATTTCCGGAAAGCAGGTGCTGATAAAAAACATCAGGGCCGCAAGGCCCAAGCCTGGATTGCAGCCACAGCACCTTGCGGGAGTAAAAGCAATTGCCGCAATCTGCAATGCTGTTGTTGAAGGCGCAAAGCCTGGTTCGGCAATGCTTTCTTTCAGGCCAAAAAATGTTGTTCCCTCAAATTTGATTGCAAATATCGGCACTGCTGGAAGCATTTCCCTGCTTTTAAGCCAAGTGCTGCTTCCATCCCTGCTGCAGAAAACAGCCCTCAGGGTTGTCGGCGGCACAAACGTTCCCTTTTCCCCGCCGATAGAATTTTTGCAGGAAGAACTGTTTCCTGCGCTGAAAAAAATGGGCGCAGGCTTTGGCTTAAGCCTGAATAGGAGGGGTTATTTTCCCAAAGGAAACGGCGTTGTTTCATTCGCTTCAAAGCCTGCAAAGTTTCCATTGAAGCCGATAAAACTGGCTGAATTCGGCGAAATTGCTTTTGCAAAAATTTTCAGCCATTGCTCTTCTTTGCCAAAAAGCGTTGCGGAAAACCAGGCTGTCTCGCTGAAGAATGCCTTATCCTGCCTTGGCATTGATTTTGAGGAACACATTGAATGTGCGGAGAATTCGCAGTCAATCGGCTCAGGCATAACTGTTTTTGCCAGAACAACAAGCGGGGGTGTTTTAAGCGGAAGCGCTTTGGGCGCAAAAGGCATTCCAGCCGAAAAAGTCGGCAAAGAGGCGGCCGAAAACCTGCTTAAGGAATTGAGCGGCAGGCAGCCGTGCGATTCCCATCTTGCCGACCAGTTGATTCCTTTCATGGCGCTTGCAAAGGGAAAAAGCGAGATAAATGTTTCAATGCTTTCAAATCATTGCATTACAAACATTGCGGTTGTTGAAAAATTTTTTCCGGTTCATTTTTCGGTTGAAGGCGAACTAGGAAATCCCGCAAAGGTAAGCGTTGAAGGAATTGGCTTCCAGGCAAAGTAAAAAAATTGGCCTGTTTTGATAACTTTAATAGGCAAATATGCTTGCCATCAAATTTGGAAATGCCATTGCGGCAATGCATCCCAAAAAAATGAAGGGGCCGAACGCAGGCATGTTCCTGTAGACAAGAATTTCCTTGATGCCTGCCTTTTCAAGCCTTTCGATTTCTTTTTTGCCAAGAACCCCCTTTGCAACCAGGCCAAGCGCTTTCTTTGCTTTTTCGTCCAGAAAATCAATTGCAACAACCTCGTCTTCCTCGAGCTTTTTCACCGGAATTTTTTTCAAAAAAAAGCTTTTCCTTATGCCTGGCTCAAATGCCAGAAAAAGCAGGGCAAAGCCAAGCGGCAAAGCAAGCATTATTGTTCCCTGGGCTGAAACAACCCCCATTGACGAAATTGCCCCAAGCCCTGCGCCAATCGCAATGCCAAAAATTGCCGCCCTTAAAATGCTTTTCCTGTTCAGCTTCCAGTCAATCCCTTTTCTTGCGTACTTTGCCACAAAAAAAACCGAATAGAAAAAGCCCGCAAGCACGCATGCCGCAAATAATGCATTCACCAGGAAAAAGTTTCCCTCCAGGAAAGGCAGAACAAAGGCAATGCCTGCAAAAAGCTTTACATCGCCTCCGCCGATCTTTCCCATGTAATAAAGCAGGTATCCCGAGGCGAAAACAATTATTCCTGCAGCCATGAAAAGCCATTGCGCCTGGAAAACATTCAGCAAAATGCCTGCCGCAATCATTGCATAAGTTATCCTGTCCAGAATCAGGCCTGTCCTTGCGTCTGTGTAAGCTGCGGCAGCACTGCCTGCCAAAACAATCGCCTCCCTCAGCAAAAGCAATTCCATTCAACCACTTCAAACCGCTATCAGTATTGTTCCAATTACAACAGCAATTGCGCCGATTACTGTTTTCAATTCAATTTTTTCGCCAAGAAAAACAAAAGCCAAAACCAGTACAAACAATACGCTTGTCCTGTCAATTGGCGCAACCTTTGAGGCATCAGCCATTTTCAAGGCATAAAAATATGCAAGCCAGGAAAGCGCTCCAAACACCCCTGTCAATGCAATGAAAACCCAGTTTTTTGCGTCAATTCCCTGCAAATTTGCCTTGTTCAGGGCAAGTGCAAAGCCAACAGTAAAAATCGCCATTATTACAGCCCTTGCTGCTGTGGCAGTAGTGCTGTCAATGCCCTGCAACCCCATTTTGCCAAATACTGCCACAAGCGCGGCAAAAATCGCGCTCAGCAATGCAAACACAAGCCATTCCAAAAAAACCACTCTAAAGACAAACGCTTTCAGTGTTTTTATTTATGCTCTTTTTTACCTTACCCTGAACTTTTTTTTCTTTTTTTTGCCGAACATTCCCGCGAGCTTTTGCATGTCAAAGCCGCCGCCCTTTTTTTGCAGCATTTTCTCGTCGATTTTCCTGAATTTTTTGAAAACATTTGCCATCTGCTTATAGCTTTTTACCAGTTCCCTTACATCAGCTTCTGTTTTCCCGCTGCCTTTTGCAATCCTTTGCATCCTGCTTTTGTTAAGCACATCTGGATTCAGCTTTTCCTGCCTTGTCATCGAATCCATTATTGCCTTGAAGCCGTCAAGCTTTTCTTCAGTCATTTCAAGCATTTCTTTCGGAACCTGCATCTGCAATCCAAGCATTTCAGCAACCTTTCCAAGCGAGCCCATTTTTCTCGTTGCCTTCAACTGCTTGTAAAAAATATCCAGATTGAATTCTCCCTGCATTATTTCTTCAGGCGACAGCTCTTCCTCTTCAACAAGCGCCTCTTTTGCCTTTTCAAGCAGTTCCTGCAAATCACCATAGCCCATTATCCTGCCCAAATACCTTTGGGCGTCAAACAGCTGCAAATCGTCAAGCTTTTCGCCTGTTCCAATGAAAAAAACAGGGCATTTTGCAACAGTGCATGCTGACAATGCGCCGCCGCCTTTTGCGCTTCCGTCAATCCTTGTGATTACAACTCCATTGACGCCAACCGCATCATGGAATGCAACAGCCTGCTTTTTTGCAAGCTGCCCGACATCAGCCCCCAATACAAGCCATTTTTGCTCAGGCTTGAAAGCATTGTTTATTTCCTTTATTTCCTTCACCAGCCCTTTGTCAAAAGCATTTCTTCCTGCGCTGTCTGCAATAATCAAGTCAAAGCCCTTCATCTGCTGCATCGCCTTTTCAATTACCTTTGCGGGATTTTTTTCGCCCTTTATTGCAAAGCAGGGCGCCTTTATTTTTTCGCACAATTGCTGCAATTGCTCTATTGCAGCAGGCCTGAAAGTGTCAGCGGCAATAATGCCGACTTTTTGCCCCCTTTTGATATAAAACTTCGCCAGCTTTGCGGCAGAAGTCGTTTTTCCAGAGCCAAACAACCCCACCAGCAAAATTTTTTTCGGCTTTTCCGGCGCCTTTGCTTCTGTTCCCCCAAGCAATTCCACCAGGCTTTCATAAGTGGCTTTTATCACATGCTCCCTTCTTGTCAGGCCTGCAGGCAGTTTTTCCCTAATTGCCTCCTCTTCAATTTTTTTTGTGAGCTGCAAAACAAGGTTTACTTCAACATCAGCGGAAATCAAGGCCCTCTGCAATTCTTTCAATGCCTCTTTTATGGAATCCTTGTCAAAAACAGTGGCTTTCCTGAGAAAATCCATTGCATTCCTGAGTTTTTCGCCCAATGCCATTGCAACCAAAAAAGTTGTGGTTGCAAACAGTTAAATAATTGCCTTTTTGCGCAACCCTGCTTGCAGCTGCAAACGCATTTGCCAATGTTATGTTTCCACCAAAAGGCAACTCTTTTATAGTTCCTTAACCAATATTCTGCCATGGCAAGCTTTGTTGATGAGGCAATTGAAACCTTCAAGCAGACCCTGAACCTGAGGCTGTTCGCTTATTTTCTTGCAATACAATTGCTGGAATCAGTCGCATTCATTGTAATTACAATTGCCTTTGCTTTGATTGGAATAGCCGCAATTCTTCTATACATTGTGGAGAATTTTGGAGAATTAAGCGCTGAAGCCATTCTGGCTGCTTTTTCAAGCCAAGTCATGCTGTTTCCAATTCTTGCAATGGCAATCCCGCTTGCAATAATCTGGCTGCTTGTTTTGGCTTACATTGCGGCGCTTTTTTCAGGCGCAAGAATAATTTTTTTCAACAATTTTGCAAACGGTGAGGGGCCTTCGCTTGGAAAAGCGTTCGGCCTTGCAAGAAAAAGGGCCTTCACTTTCTTCAAGCTTGAGCTGATTGTAAGCATTGTTGTTCTTGCAATAATTTCAATCATCCTTGCAATAACGCTTTTGCCAATGATTGGCGCCATCGGAAGCAGCGCTTCAATGGCGGGCAGTGGTTCAATGGCGGCAACTGCAATTTTCGGCGTTTTGGCAGGGCTGTTGCTGGTTTTCATTTTTTTCATCGCCTTGTTTTTTTTGTCGCCTTTCCTCTGGCTTTTCCTGCCTGTTGTTTTCTTCGAAAAAAAAGGCGTTGTTGGTTCAATAAGCAGGAGCGTTGAGCTTGTGAAGCCGAAATACTGGGACAACCTTGGCTTCATTGTAATATTCATTGCAATAATGTTTGTAATAAATCTCATAATCAACGCAATCACCAGGCTAATCAGCCTGGCCTTTTTTCTCCCGCTTATTGGAGCAGCAGAAACAATGACCGGAGAGGCAGCGCTTTATTCAATGCTGGGCGAATTGGAACCCATGCCTGCTATTATGGCAATTTTTGCCATAATCTACCTGCCGTTCACTGTCTGGATGAACTCTTACAGCACGGCTGCAGCCAGGAACCTATATTTTCTGGACCAGCCTGCAGCACAAGCAGAGCAGAAAAACAAAAAGCGGATTAAATAAGCACAGCCAAAGCTTTGCAGAAAAAGAAAAAACGGAAGCAGCAGAAGATTTAAGTATAAATTGATTCTTTCATATTTTGATGTTAACTGTTGTTTTGCTTTGGGCAGCGTCCTTTTTGGCCGCAGTGCTTGGCGTGCTTGGTTTCTTAATGGCTGCAAACCCAACGGCGTTTAGCGGCTTTTTGTTTAAAGGTGCAAAAGACGCCGCAATTAGAGAAAATAAAGTTAGAAAAACTGGTTTAATGCTTTTAATTATAATAATACTCGCTGTCATAATTGGAACTTTTGTTTTTGTCCTGCGTTTTTGAGGTGGTTGTATGGTGTCTCAACAATTTATGGCTTCAATTTTAATGCCTACTCTATTCATCGCTGGTCTAATAGTGTTTATTTTTGCAGGAAAATTTGCTGCATTCATTAACCGATTTGATCCATTAAAAGTAGGCTATGGAAAAAATTATTTCAGAATTATGGGCGCGGCAATTTGCCTGCTTGCCATAATTGTATGGTTCGTTTTGTACAACATGCCGCCAGGCGGCTATTAATCCCACTACCGGTCTTTCTTCATTTTCCGCGCAGGATAGCATGGTTTTGGTGCCTTGCAGTCCTGCTCATTTGGGTTAGCAGATTCGCGGATTAAATAGATTTTTAAACAACTTCTTCCACATAATTATCATTCTTTTTTACCCAAAGGAGGTTCAGCATGGTACTTGAATGGATTGCTCTGGCACTAATAGTCATAGTAATAGTTATTGCCATTGCGCTTATCGGGATATTCAACAGCCTGGTAACTTTGCAAAAAAGGGTTGACAATGCCTGGGCGCAAATTGACGTGCAGTTGAAGCGAAGGGCTGACCTGATTCCAAACCTGATTGAAACAGTGAAGGGTTATGCAAAGTTTGAGAAAAGAGTCCTTACGGAGGTTACAAACGCAAGGACTGCATTAATGTCAGCCAAGTCCCCGAAAGAAAGCGCAAAGGCAGAGAACATGCTTTCAGGGGCTTTGAAAACAATCTTTGCAGTGGCAGAGGCCTATCCAGTGCTCAAAGCAAACGAAAACTTCAAGGCTCTGCAGGAAGAGTTTGCCACGACAGAAAACAAAATATCCTATGCAAGGCAGTTCTACAACGATTCTGCAATGCAGTTCAACACTGCAATAGCAGTCTTCCCGAACAATATAGTTTCCGGAATGTTCGGTTTGGGCAAGCCAAGGGAATACTTTGAAATATCTGCGGCAGACAGGGCGGTTGTCAAGGCGGACTTCAGCGACCTGGCATAAAAATATTTTTTGAAAAAAGCCATTGAATTTAAAGCGGTTTTTTTGAAAAACCGCTTTTTTTTCCCTTTTTGCGGCGCATGCCGCCGCTTTTTTCCCGAGGCTTTTTTCCCGCAGGAAAAAAGGCTCTTTTGGTGGAACCACAATGTCTTTCTATGAAGAAATTGATTCAAACAAAAGGACAACCTTTTTCCTTTTCATCGCCTTCTTTGCCTTAATCTTCGCGCTTGGGTATGCGATTTCTTTTGCCATGGGCAGCTATATTTTCATTCCGCTGTTCGGGGCAATTGCAATAGCCTACCTTTTCATATCCTATTATTACAGCGACCAAATTGTCACCGCGATATCGATGGCAAAGCCCGCTGGAGAGCAGCAATTCAAGCAATTGCACAACATTGTTGAAGAAATTTCCATTGCTGCAGGGCTGCCAAAGCCAAGGGTTTATGTGATAGAGGATACAGCAATAAACGCCTTTGCAACAGGCAGGGACCCGCAGCATTCGGTAATCTGCGTTACAACAGGCTGCCTGACAAGATTGGACAGGGAAGAGCTCACCGGCGTTGTGGCGCATGAGATGTCCCACATTAAAAACTATGACATCAGGCTGATGACAATGGCCGCAATTCTTGTCGGCTTGGCTGTGCTGCTCAGCGATTTTTTCCTCAGGATGTTTTTATGGGGCGGATTCAAGGGCAGGGGTGAAGGCAAGGCAGGCTGGGTAATGATTGCTGCAATCGTAATTGGCCTTGTGCTTGCAATCCTTACCCCAATAATTGCCGAGTTGATAAAGCTTGCAATCAGCAGGAAAAGGGAATACCTGGCTGACGCAAGCGCTGCCCAGATTACAAGGTATCCCCAGGGCCTTGCCAATGCCCTGATTAAAATAAAGAATGACACAGAGCCGTTGGAAGCAGCCAACAAGGCAACAGCCCACCTTTACATTGCCGACCCTTTAAAAGGGCAAAAATTGTGGATGAAAAGCCTTTTTGCAACCCACCCCTCAATAGATGACAGGATTGCAAAGCTTCAGTCGATGTAAAAGCAGGCGCTTATTTTTTTTGCCTTAAATATTTTTTTATTACACTGCCGCAGCTGGCAATGCCAAGGACAATGTAAAATGCAGCAAGAACCGCAATCCAAACAGGCGCAAGTTCAGCCTTGCCTGTTGTGATCAAAACAAAAAGCAGCGGGCACCAGACCAGCAGGAACAGGGTCTGCATTGTAAGGTATTTCCTGTATCGCTTGTTTTTTACAGGAAAAACAAACCTCCTGGTCCAGAGGCAAAGCGCAATGTTCAATGCAACCAATGCTATGATACTCGGGATGATAAAATCGTATGCCTTAAAGTGAAGTATTGCTAAAATAGAGCCGACCCATGCAATCAGGATAACAAGCTGGTCAAGGCTGAACAAAATTTTTTTTCCCCGCTCAGAAGCCATGCTTTTTCATCCAAAATAAACGCTTTTGCAGTTTTTAAACCTGTTTTTTTGCTGCAGTTGCCTTTACCAAATGCTTTTGATTATAGGCTTTTAAAATCGCGTTCTAATAACATAGCTTCTTCTTTTGCTTCTTCCAATTTTTGTTCTAATTTACCTATATGGCCTTTGTATATATCTTTACGGGTTTTTGTAAATTCAATAAGTCTTTCAAAATATTTTACTTTTAACTCAGACTGCCGAGAAGCTATTTTTCTCACCACAGGATTTGAAAGCAGTTTT
>Ga0315293_10001397_pt1 | contig 23429 bp, 26 predicted proteins | sample YL17G13_20_MG_FD_203071 | JGI IMG/M metagenome (GOLD analysis project Ga0315293, IMG submission 203071) | Sediment microbial communities from Yellowstone Lake, YNP, Wyoming, USA - YL17G13_20 | ecosystem: Environmental > Aquatic > Freshwater > Lake > Sediment | place: USA: Wyoming | collected...
CGGTGAGCATCGAGATGGTCTGGGTCTTACCGTCGCCGCTGGGTCCCAGAAGGTCGAAGACATCGCCTTCCTCAACCGAGAAGGAGACGCCATCGGCGGCGGCGAGACCCCACTACTTCTTGGCCAACCCCGACTTCCGAATGGGTGGCCGCGCGGGATCTTTGGAACGGCGGGACCGCGGGACGGGCGGCGGCCGCTGCGATAGCGGCCGCGGACTCAGGTGAGGCGTTGTCGGCGCCGCGGGGCAGTGGTGCGCTGCCCCTACGGGCAGGCGCTGAGGAGGATGTCGCCGTAAACCTCGCTGCGGGCGATGATCTCGCCCTGGTGGTCGACGGCCACGAACTGATACTGGAGCACAGCGCTTTCGAAGTAGCTGTTCCCCGGCACATCTTGCCAGCGCAGGCGGCGGCGGAAGGTTCCATCCTCGCGGGCCTCCATGAGGTAGCCGGAGTTCCATGCGGTCTTGACATCGCTGGCCGGGTCGAAGAGACGGATGAAGACGGCCACCTGCTTGACCGGGTCGCGTTGTGTCACGCCCACGCGTAGCATCACCTCGTCCGCCCCGGCCGTGCAGCCCAGGCCGGAGTAGAAGAGCTGGGTCGAGGCCTGCGGCTCGGTGAAGGCGAATGGGATGGGGGTCGCCGTGGGAGTGGGCGTGCCGGTGGAGGTGGCCGTAGCCGTCGGCGTGGGAGTCGAGGTCGCGGTGGAGGTCGGCGTGGGTGTGGAGGTCGAGGTCGGCGGCGCGGTGGGTGTTGCCCACGTAGAACAATCGCCCGCGACACGGAGGTCGTCGATGAAGGCTCCCTCTCCACCTGCGGCGTCGTTGGAGGCGAACTGCCAGGCGAGGATCAGGCGCTTGCCCGAGTACTCACTCAGGTCGAAGGCCTGCGGGGTCCACCTCTCTACCTCGCCCGAGTAGCCGCGCGCATCGCCGTGGCCTTGGGCGTACAACGCCGCCACAAAGGGCGAGGGGTAACCCGCCTGGGGCAGAAGCAGGTGCCAGGTCCGTCCTCCGTCGGGCGAGGCCAGGACGCGCAATCCGTCGGCTTCGGGCTCGACGGCGTAGCGCAGATTGAAGGTGAGCTGCGGGCGCGAGGCCGTGCCCAGATCGATCGGGGGCGTATGGAGCAGGGTGCTCACGTTCGCGCGGTACGGCAGGCTGTGGCTGCCGATGCCGGCCACATGAGGCGCCGAGTGACCCGCGGGCGAGGGCTGTTCCTCGGTCGTGATGCTCCACCGTTCCGCACCTCGCAGGGCGAGGCTGAGCACGCCTGCGCCACCGCTCTCGAAATCCTCCGCAAAGAGCGTTGCGCATCCCTGCCCGAGCTCTACGGTCGTGCCCGATGTGGAGGCGCGAATGGGAACGATGGAAGCGCCCAGGACGACCACCTGTGCCTGGGCAGGCTCGCTCCACGCGCCGGAGAAATCCCTCGCACGCACGCGGATCGTATGCGCGCCCGGTTCGGTCGGCGTCCAACGCGCGGCGCGCACGAGCGTGGTCGAGCGCACCGCGTTGGACGCGCTGTCGACCACCGTTTCATCGATCGAGAACTCGATACTTTGAACGCCGGCGGGAGACGTGGCCTCGGCGGCGATATCGATGGACCCCAAGGCGAGCAGGCTGCCATCGAGCGGCGCCTGGAGGGTCACCGTCGGCGGGGAGCCGGAGATCGAGGCTGAAGCCCGATTGCAGCCGGCCAAAAGCGCCAACCCCAGAAGGGCCCAGGCCAACGGGCGAGCGGAGGGGCGAATCGAGGGCCGAGTGGCGGAGGCCCGCGCCTGGACAGGATGGCGCGTGGCGTGCTTCGCTTTCTCGGGATTCGCGTGGCCTGGCTTTGCCATGATGCGTCGAGTGCGTGCCTTTGTCCGCCTTGTCGATCGACCCGGCGGCGAAGCCCCGGGGATCGCTCCCATTCTACAAGATATTCCTGCATCTGCGCTGCCGGCGAAGACGCGCACGGGACCGCCATCCGAGTCCCGAGCGGCAAAGCGATTCGCGCATTCCCGCGGCCATGGGTATAACTGGGCAATTCCGCGCCCGGCGGGCGCCCTCCAGGTGATCCTCATGCCGACCGCCACTCCCAAACCGTCCAGCGTCATCTTTCAGGCCGGGAAGCTCGGGCACCTCTCCCATATCCTCGAGGAAATCGACTGGGCGCGGGAACTCGCCCAGGGCGGATACGCGATCGACCGGGTCTATGGGGTGAGCGGCGGTGGACTGGCCGCACTCGGTTTTGGGCTGCAGCAATCCGCCGGGCTGGCCCCGCGCGAATTCGGCGGGGCGGCCGAGGCGCTCGCGGGGTTGGCTGCGTTTCTCACCGCGCACCCAGCCGAGAAATCCGCGCACTCAATGTCAACCCCATGTACGGCCCCTACAACTTGCGCCCGCTGCGCGGCGAGATTGAGCGCTGGCTGGAGGCCTGCATCGGGCGCAGCGACGTGGCGCTGAGTCAGTTGCCGATACGGCTGTACCTGTGAGCGGCGGACGGCGACGCCACCTTCACCCTCTTTGGCGCTTCCGAGAACGGGCTGCAATTCGAATACGGCTGGGTGCGCGTCGGCCCGCCGCGCGATGCGCTCATTGTCGATGCGCTTATCGCCGCCCTCAGCACCTCGCTCTCGACCGAGCCGGCGCAGGTTCATGGCGAGTGGTACCGCGACTGCCGCCCGGCCATCGCCGACGCCCGCGCGATTGTCACCGATCTAGAGTCCGGCGCGCCTCGCCCCATCCTGTGCCGGCCGCCGTACACTCCGCTGCCGACCTGGAAGCTCAACTGGATCAGCTCTTCCTTCCATCATGCACCGCCACCACGAGCGGAACCAGGCGCTGCTGGCACGCTACTATTGCGACCTTGTGGCGCGGCACCGCGAGTTGCAGGCGGCTGACGCCAAGCGCCAGCGTGCGCCAGCCCGCACGCGGCGAGGCACATACGCCGGTCCCATAGTCCACCATGTCGACTTGCCCTACGTGGGAAGCACGGAAGCCTTCACCAACATGCGCCAGTCGGTGGCCGAGAAAGCCACGCTGATGGCCAGATTCCGTGGCCTGCTGGAAGGGCAGCTCGACACGTTCCCGTTCCACCAGCCGGCCAATATCATTCATGGAGCGGGAGGGTTCTCCGGGATACTGGCAGGCCTGGTGACGACGCGCGCCGTGGAAGCCGGCTTCGCCCGCGCCGGGGGTGAGATACGTCAGATCTATGGCGTCTCGGCCGGCGTGCTGAATGGTTTCTTCTACGCCGTGCAGGTCGCCGCTATGCGGTACCCTGATCTCTACAGTCCGTCGGCGCGGAATGCGCTGGCCGATCTGGAATCCTTCTTCGCGACGATCTCGCCCGGCAAGATAGCCCGCCTCAATCGCCGCCCGCGCGATCTATGGACAGGGTGGGCCAACCTTGGGCCGCTCGAGGACTTCCTGCTGGAGAGGCTGGCGGCCTACACTGGCTCGCGCCATGCGGGGCAGATCACGTTCGATGACATCGGCCTGCCGCTGACCGTGGCAGCTGCGCTTTGACGGCGTCGAACTCCCGGTGCGCCGCGCGCCCGTTGTCCGGGCATTGATCGCCGGGTGGAGCGTGAACACATATATTGTGCCGGCTGCGCATGAGGAGCAAGCTTACCGCGACGGGGGCGGTTCCTTCTACGATCCAGGGCTGCTGGTGGCTTGCCTTGATGCCGAACTGGTAGACCTGCTCAATATCCACCTGGATGAGCCCGAGGGGCACTCGTACAATCTGCCGCCAAGGCCCAGCCTCCTGCGCCTGCCCTTCGATACGCACAACTACACCTTCCCGGAGGAGCGGCGGCGCATGCGCCGCGTGACCGACCTGCTATTCGTGCACTACCGATTGCGCGAGGAGTGGCACGTCCGCCGCGCGCGATCGCTGCCGCCGGAGTTCCGCCAGCGCTGGGACATCGCCGACGTGTGAGCCGACGGCGAGCGCAGGAGGTCGTGGCCGGGCCGCGGCCGCCTCACAGCAGCCCGGCTTCCTCCACCTGTTCGAGGAGAATCGGCCAGAGCGCATCCGGCCGATCGGGCAAGAGACCCATGGTGGAGAGGCGCTCCCGGAGGAGATCCACCGCGGCGCGCTGGGCAACGCTCCCCGACACACTGCCCGTCCCGCGGTATTTGTTCCAACACTCGACTGCGGAGCGGAAGGAAGCGACATCCGGCGCGGCGAACCATACATGGCCGTCAGCCGGATGCGAGAAGCGCACGATGCCTTCCGGGTCGAGGTAGAACTCGCCCTCGCGGGAACCATCCAGGTCCTCGTATGCGATGCGGGGTGCCTCGGCCGCAGTGCACAGGACAATCTTCATTCGTCACCCTTTCTGAGCCGCGACACGAGCGAACCACCCAAGACCATGGGGGTGATTGTCCTGGCGCTCCGTGCCTCCGGGAAAGATGCCGCTGGTTATGTGCACAGCCACCCCTGTGGGCGCAGGCGATCGGCCAAATCAGGTACGTTGGCAGGTGCTGCGCGATATGCTCGTGGCCTGGCTGCTCACCCTGCCCGTGTCGGCCGCGCTGGCTGCAATTGCATGCGTGGCCATCCGGCGCCTGGCGTGACGCCGCCTCAGCTCTTGCGGCGGGGCGTTGTTTTCCGTTTCGCGCCTCGGCCGGCCGCAGCTCTTGTCCCCTGCCTTGAACCGACCTTTGTGCTCGCGCGACGACCCGGGGCGCGGGCGGCCGCCGGCCGCTTGCGTTCGGCCTTCGACGGCATTTTTGTCATGGGGGCCGGGGCATGCGCTTCCCGCGCCGCAGGAGGGGCGGGTTCGATACGTTGGGACGCAACCGGCGCAGGAGCCGGATGCTCGGTGTGCGTCTGAGGTAGTGCTCGTCCGGGCAAGCGACGCAATTCGTCCACCGCCAGCGTCCACCACGACGACTTGAGAACTTCGATCGGTGCGCTCGCGACGAGGAGGGGCGCGCTCAGCACGAGCCCAAGGGCCGGCAGGCCTGCGATGCCACCGATGATCCATGGCAGTGCGCCCTTGAGGAAAACGGCTAACACCCCGCCAACGGCAAGCGCTGAAACCCCTCCAGCCACAAGGCCAACCGGAAGAAGCGCCAGGACAAGCGGCGCGAGCAGAAGGACAAGCGGAACCATCATCACCATCCATGCCAGGCGCATGCCGGCCCACACGAGCCACACCCGCAGCGCCTGCCCGACATGGGCTCGAATGAGCACGATGGCTGAGCGCAGGCTGGCGCTCACGTCCAGCCCTTCCATAGCGCACTGCCGCCGCGCGACAGGCAACACAAGTGAGATGGCCATCAGCATTGCAGCCGTTGCCGCCGCGTCGAGGATCAGCAGCCCGCAGGCCACGGCTGTCCCGAGCGCTCCAACCAGGAGGTTGCCGGTAGTCCAAAGCAAGAAGGGGGAGAGGGCCAGTGCGAAGCACAACAGCATTGCCGCCAGCCCAACAAGGTAAAGGAGCCAATCGATGAGCAGCAGGCGCCACGCGGACCGGGACCACCCCAGACGCCAGCCCTGCCTGACGCTGCGAAGAACCCCATCCTGTTCGGTTTGCGCAACCATGCGGATGAGCCCGGCCTCCGCCACGTAACGTGTGGTGAGGAGGACCAGCCCGCATAGGATCAGCACAATCAAACCGCTGACCACAACCGTGCGCACCCCTTCGGGGATGATTCCGCCGAGGACCGTCTCGAGCCCAGTCAGCCCTCCGCTGCCGAGGTGGATGTCGATCGCCTCAGGACGGGTGAGGTCGATGCTTACCCCTTCCCCCGGGAAGTTGAGTGTGAGAGCGGGAGTGAGGCGCAGTGTGTTGTGCGCGGCCACGTCTCTTCCTCGCCAGACGTTGCTGGCGAGGAGCCCGTTGCCTGTGGTGAGCGCCAAGAGCGCTCCGAAGAGCCACGTCGCGCGGTACAACCAGGCCAGCTTCCAGGTTCGCTTGAAGAGGGCTGTGATTTGCATGGGCCCCATCCTTTCATCGTGCCAGGACGAACCCGGGCGAGGCCGCCCCGGGAGTTGTCCTCGCAGTGCTAAGAGTCCCGTCACCCAAGCGGAGAGGTGGTCGTTCTCCCATGCCCCCGGACCAAGGGTGCCCTTCGGCCGCTCATCCACGGGCTAGGCAGGCAAAGTTGCCGCGGCCGATCTCAATCGCTGCCGGTGAAGGGCGTAGAAGGCAGCGGTGGCCAGCAGACCGACGACAAATGAGGCATACCACAACCAGTGCGGATTGAGGTTGTCGAGCACCAGGCCGGCCAGCAGAGGCCCCGCGGCATAGGGGATAGACCACGAGAAACTGTAGACCGCCATGTAGCGGCCCCGCATGTCGGCGGGCGACATCTGCGCCACCAAGGCCTGCGCGACCGGCGACACAATCATTTCGCCGATGGTGATGATGACCATCGCCAGGACGAACAGGCCAAAACTGCTCACAATTCCGTACATCCCGAAGCCAATGGCGTACAACGCCGTGCCGACGGTCATCATCCACATGGGTGCCAGCTTTTCGATACGCCGCGTGATCGGGAACTGCAGGGCCACGACCATGGCGGCGTTGAGGCTGAGCAGGAACCCGTATCCCGCTTCGGGTGTGGCATGCACGTCGCGCAGATAGACGCCGAGGGTGGTGTTCATGTTCATGTAGACGAAGACGCTGAGCATCGAGGCCGCCAAGAAGAACATGTATACCCCGTCCCGCAGCACGTGCAAGTACCCGGCGAAGGTCGTGCCCACACTCTCGGGTATCTCCCCGGGAAGACTGGCCGGTTTGGTCTCGGGCATCGCCACCATCACGAAGATGGCCGTGATGAAGCTGATAATGGCGTCGGCGATGAACAAGATGAGGTACGAGCGAGTGGCCAGGAACCCGCCGATGGCGGGGCCGATGGCGACGGAGAGGTTGAAGGCCACACGGATGATTCCATAGCCCTGGGCACGTTTCATCTCCGGCAGGAGGTCTGCGACCATCGCTTGCCGGGCGGGACCGCCCGAGTCGGTGAAGATGCCGGTCAGCAGCGCCAGCAGATAGAAGGCCTCGATCGAGCCGACGAATCCCATGATCAAGCTGCTGAGAGAGGTGGCCAGCAGGCTGAAGATGAGCATGCCTTTGCGGCCGATGCGGTCGGTCAGCGCCCCACCCAGAGCTGAGCCGACAAGACTCGAGATGGAGAACATCGCAAACAGGATGCCGACCTCGGTCATGCCGACGTTGAAGCGGCGGGTGATATACAGGGAGAAGAAGGGGAACAGCAGCGCCCCGCCCAGATGGTCAATGAACGTGGCAATGACCAGCGTCCAGAACGGACGCGGGTACTCGCTCATCACGCCCGCCAGGCGCTGATACTGCCCGCGAATGAAAATCCGTGGACCGCTCATGATACCGACTGAACCTCAGATACCAATGTGTCTACCCTGTGCCGCGACCTCCCCGCAGAGTCATGTCGGGGTACCACTGTGCCTGCGGCAATTCGCGCGAGCGGACCACCGCCGGGCCGGGGCGGAGAACATCGTATCATCTGCTTCCCGGCCGGCCCTCATGAAATTGGATGAGACGCCCAAGTATCCCCCCCTCGGAGTCTGCCAGAGGGGAGAATCTAACCGTCCAAGGGGGGGCGGGGGACTCCCACGGACTGACCGGTCGTAACCACCTTGACGCCGTCGGGAGGGCCGCAGGCGGGCGCGCACTGGCCGCAAGATTGGGAGGTGACACGACAACTGGGATCAGAGCAGCGGCAAGGCCTTGAGGGCTTCGGGGATCCAGAAGCTGCCCACGCCGTAGATCGAGAGCGCGAGTGAGAAGAGGAAGACTCCGACGCCCAGGGCGATCAGCACACGGTCGCGCGCGTGGTAGTGCAGCTCCTCCAGCCAGGTGCGCGGCTGGACGCCGAAAGCACGGAGATCCATCGCATCGATGATGTCCTCACTCCCGGCGATGGCCTGGATCGTCACCGGGACGATGAGGGGTGCCAACTTGCGTACCTGGGATAACAACCCGCCGCGCAGCTTTTCGATCTCGTAGCCACGTGCGCGTTGCGCGTCCATCGTGATCTGAAAATCACGCGCGTAGGTTGGAACGAAGCGCATTGTCAGATCCATGGCGTAAGCAAATTTGTCGGGCAGCCCAAGCCCGCGAAAGGTGACCCCATACTGCGCCGGATTGAAGGAATACGGAATGAGGATGGTCATGCTGGCCAAACTGAAGACGCGCACCAGCATGCTCATGGCATAGAAAGTCCGCTCGACGGTGATGTGCAGGGTGGGTTGCCAGCCGAAAAGAGTGAAAGACGCCTGAAGATTGCGGATGACGTGTTCCTCGGTGTAGAACTCCACCCCGCCGCGGCCGGTCAAGAATGTAAACAGCGAAAAATAGACGACGAAACCCCCGATGAAGAGCCAGGCCCGGCGCATCTCGCGCCACGAGATGCCCGAACTGAGCACGACGCCCAGCGCAACGGCGAACAATACCGCGAGGATGCGCACATCCCAAAACGAGATGGTCACACCCATGAAGCACAGGTAGAAGATGATCCAGGCGCGCGGGTCGAAGTTCTGGATGAGCGAACGCCGCCTGCGGTAGCGCCACGTGACAAGCATGGTGTTTGCCGTCCCGGCGCCGTCCCGAGGCCTTGCGACCCCCGGGACGGCAGCGGGCGAATTGACTAGCGGCCGGTTTGCCGCTGTAGCGCGGCGTAGGCGCCGACCAGGATCGGCACCAGGATGGCCGCGAAGATCAGGTTGGGGCCGGCCGAGGGCAGGAACTCACCCACGATCGCCACCGCCGGTGGATAGCCGTTGATCCAGATGTCGGAGATGGCAGCGAAGCCGAGGCCGATCAGGTTTCCCAACATACCCCAGGTGACCGCGGCCGCCACGTCGATGTTCTTGCCAAAGACGAAGCGCACAATCAACACCAGGATGAAGCCGACCACGATCGAGAGCCCAGCCAGCAGCGAGATTGGCTGATCGCCAAAGATGCCCTGGTCTGGGGCGAAGAACAACGCGTTCGGCACATTGCGGAAGAGGAAGAAGAAGAGGGTGGCCAACGCGGCCAGCACCGCCCCGATCACGAGCACCGTGTTCATGCTCTTCTTCTTGTCGGTGAAGAGCATGGCCATGCCGGCGATGAACCCGATCAGCCCGTTACCCACGCTCCACTGCGGGTACAGGCCGAAGCCGGTCAGCGCGTCGCCCACCATGTTGCCCACCGCACCGGTGAAGAAGCCGACCACCGGACCGAAGGCGTATCCGAAGAACATCGGGATGCTGATGGCCGGCCGCAGCGCCACCTGGCTGACCGAGGGCACGACGAACACCGTGCCGTTGAAGAGGTAGGAGAACACGGCGTACAGCGCCGCGCCGATGGCCATGTAGACCACCTCGCGCGTGCCCACTGCCCACGCCTTGTTTTCCTTGGTGAACGCATAGACGAGGAAAGCGGCCACCAGTCCGATGCCGACGAAGGCGAAACGCAACAGCGGCCGTTCGCCGGTCTGGAGACGCTCCACGCCGAGCATGTTGCCGCCGATGTACACCAATCCGAGGAAAAGCGCGAAGACGAAGATGAGTGTGAGAATGACCCCGAGCAGCTTGCGATTCATGGTGACTTCTCCTTTGGTCCGAGTCAGACGCGGGCCAGAGCTTCGGCCCGCACGAATTTGCCTGTCCGCGGCAGACGCTCCAAGTTGGCTTGCAGCAACGACGTCGGAACCAGACGACAGCGGGTGAGCAGCCCGGTATCGGCCAGAACGTCCTCCGGCGGGCCGTCGGCCGCGATCCGGCCCTGGCTCACGAGCAAGACGCGGCTGGAGTAGACGATGGCCAGATCCACGTCGTGGGTGATGAACAGAACAGCTTCGAAGCCGGGCATGGCCAGGATCGAATCCATGAAGCTCATGTAGTTGCGGTAATCCTGCCCGGCCGTCGGTTCATCCATCACCAGGATGCGTGAGCGCATGGCCAGGATGGCGGCGATGCTGACGCGCTTCTGTTGGCCGAACGAGAGCGCCAGCGGCGGATCGGCCTCCAGGCCTGTCAGGTTGACGATTCTCAGCGCCTCTTGCACCTCCTCCTGAATGAGATCGGGCGCGTGGCCCAGATTGGTGGGCCCGAAGGCCAATTCCTCGCGCACGGTCGGCGCGAAGAGCATATGGCTCGGGCTTTGGAAGACGTAGCCCAGCGTCGAGGCCACCTGGGCCACGCTCAACTCACGCGTATCGCGTCCTTGCACCAGGACCCGCCCGGCCGTGGGCTTGAGCAGCCCAATCGCGTGCTTGACGAGGGTCGTCTTGCCGGCGCCGTTCGGCCCCAGCACGGCAATGACCTCGCCCGGGCGGATCTCCAGGTTGATGTCGTGGAGCACCGAGTCGGTCGCGTCGTAGCCGAAGCGCACGCCTTCAAACCGGACAAGAGGCGGCTGGGCCTGCCCGCGTGGGCGCCGGAGGGCAGGCGGGGCGGCGTACGGCTGCGGCTCTTGCGCCGCTCGGGCGATGACCATCTCGGCCGGCAGCTTGACCTCGCGGTAGTCGACCGCGCGCGCCAGGCCGGCCACGGGCCCCTGATAGCGCACGCGGCCCTCGGCCATGAACATCACCGCGTCTGGGCGAATGTGCAAGACGTCTTCGACTCGGTGCTCGATCATCAGCACCGACATGCCCTCGTCAGCCAGGCGACGCACCAGCGCCAGTGCTTCTTGGGCGCTGACCGGGTCGAGGCTGGCCAGCGGCTCATCCAGGATGAGCAAGCTGGGCCGCATGGCCAACACGCCGGCCAGCGCCACCTTTTGCTTCTCGCCGCCGGAAAGGTTGTGCGTTTCGCGGTCGCGCAATGCGCCGATGCCCAGATGTTCTACCGCCCGTTCGACGCGCTCGAGAATCTCCACGCGCGCCAGGCCGAGGTTCTCAAGGCCAAAGGCAACTTCGTTGAGCACGCGCGTGCCGAGAATCTGGCGTTCAGGGTCCTGCAGCACGGTCCCGACCTTCTGCGAGATGCGGGCCAGCGGCCAGCCGGCGGTATTCTGACCATGCAAAAGGATGCGCCCGGAAAGCTCGCCCTTGTAGGAGCGCGGGATGAGCCCATTGATGCAGCGGGCAAGTGTGGTCTTGCCGCAGCCGCTCGACCCGGCCACCAGCAGGATCTGCCCCGCGGGAAGTTCAAAGGATATCGAGGAAATCGAAGGGCTGCCGCGATCGCGGTAGCGGAATGAGAGATTCTCAACGAGCAGTGGCGGAGATTGGCTCACGGGTGGGTCCAAAGGTCGCGCTCGGTCACAAGATGCTTAACCCACGCCCGCCGGGTCGGTCACGCAGAGAGTGGGGTGGTGCAGGCCAGCCCCGTGAATACACGATCTACGGCGGAAATCGAGCCGGCCCGGGGCCCAGGCCGGGGCTCTCGCCTTGCGGCAATCGGCCGAAAAGCGGCGCTGGCGCACCGTCCGCCGGTCTGCTTCCCCGGGTCACACCTCATGCAATTGGATAACCACTCGCCCGGCCGCGGCTGCCCGCAAATCATCGGCAGCAGGCGTGCCGTCGGGTTGCAGACGGACATTGAAGTACTTGCCATACCCCGGGCGGAGGACAAAGTAGCGTGCCAGGGCTTCACCCACGCGCTCGGCATTCTCCACCACTTCGCCGCGCACCTGCAGGGTTCTTCCGCTCAGGCGAAGCCGAGCGCACTGGCGCGAGCGCAGGTTGCGCCACCACGATCGTTCTCGTTTGCTGATGATCGTCAACATGTCCCCGTCGCGAGCCACGTTGACCGATGTGCGGATGGTCTTGCCGCTGCGACGCCCGCTCACGGCAATCACCGCGAACGAATCGCCTAAGACCGCATGAAGGGGCGAGTTGATAATCGCTGCCAGGAGGACGTTGCCTATAGGACTGGGCAGGATGATCTCCGCTGCGCACGCCGGACGTCCGACGGGCCGCCCGGCCAATCGTCATCGGGCTGCCCTCCCATGGGAGGGCAGGTGCCTCAACCAGCAGATTGGATCCCAGGCACCCAGTCAGGATGGAACACGTCGCCCCGCGTCTTCGGGACAGCCCTCAGCTTGTGCATGCATTGTAATCGCGACGTCCACTCGCGGCCAGTCAGATGCAGGATCGGCATAGAGGTCTCACTCAATGCGTGCAATGGCCCTGCGGGCGTGCCTGGCCAAACACGCCGGCCTGCGACGTATGCCTAGAACGCTTTGGCCGCGTCCGAGAGCGGGATGCCGCCAGGCAGCCCGCCACAATCCGTGACCGGAACACATTTCGGGAGTAGACTTGTGCCCGCAGAGCAACGGACCTGCGCCGATTCCAACTCACCCATTGCAGACCGCAGGGGAGGAGCCCATCATGTCAGCCTCGAGGCGGCGGACCATCGTTATCATTCTGGGGGCCGTGGTTGTGCTAGGCCTAGCCATCCAGTTCGTCCCGACTCGCGTGAGCAGGATTAACCCGCCGATCGTGGCGGAACCGCAGTGGGATAGTGCCGCCACGCGCGACACCTTCTATCGCGCCTGCGGCGATTGCCACAGCAACCAAACAACCTGGCCGTGGTACAGCCGGGTCGCCCCCCTGTCGTGGCTCATTGCCTCGGATGTCGCCGAGGGGCGCCAGCGCTTGAACGTGTCGGAGTGGACCGGCCGGCAGCGCGCGGCCGATGAGGCGGCCCAATCGGTGATCGAGGGCGAAATGCCGCTGCCCATCTACCTGATCATGCACCCCAACGCGCGCCTCTCGGCGCAGGAGCGCCAGGCTCTAGCGCTCGGGCTGCAGGCCTCCTTCGCGAGGTGACGTTGCGAGGGCACTGCCCCTCGAGAGGACCGGGCGGCGGCTGGTGGCGGTCGAGCCGGGGAGTTGCCGACCCAACTGCATCCTGATCTGCCTCAGCGCGGCGGGCCAACAGCTCGCCGCGCTGGTCTTCTTCGGTCGCCAGCGCGATGACGCGCAGGTTGTCCGGTCCGGGTACGGTCAATGGACGTCCACCCACATCCCGACCTCCCCCAACTCGAAAGCGGCGGCGGAGGTCCCGACTCGCGTGCAGCCTGCCGTGATCGGCTGGTCCAGTCGTAGGTCCAGGATCTTGCCCGCGCCATCTATGGGCATCGAGTGCAAGCCCACACCCTTTAGGCGGTCGAAGAGAAGGAGGTCGACCGCGAAGCCCCCGGGAAGGTTTCAACCGGTCCCTTTCCCTTTTCGACCTCGCGAAAGACACCGGGCGTTGTCACGGGTGCCGGATCGCCGGGCACGATTGTGTCCGCGGCGTATGTTGCGATGACCTGCTGGCCCTCATGAAGGCGGACAGGCTGTTGTTCAAGAATCACTTCGATCCAGCGAACGTTGGGGCCGATTGGAATGGGGGTTGGAATGCAAGCGGCAGCGGAATGCATTGCCGTTGTGGCGGCAGCCGCGGCGAGCTCAAACAGGGCTGCGTTGATCAGCGCGAACTTGGGTGTCACACCAGCCGGCGTGGAGGTCCTCAGGGTTCGAGGGTGAGGCGTGGGCGCGGCCTGAGCCCAGGAGCATGCGCAGGAAGCGGACCCTGCGCGACCAGGCCTGTCGCGATGCGGCCCAGTCCCCTTCGGGTTAGGACTTGCGCGAAGCTCGCGAACGAGCCTTGGCCGGCGCGCTGCTCTCGCGCACTTCCAGTTCGATGCGAATGATTCTCACCGGCGATGCCTCCAGCCGGCGGGCAATGGACTCCAGCGAGTCAGTCGCTTTGCGGCGGGCAATCTGCGTCTGCGCATCCGGTTTTTGGCCAGGAAGATCCAGGGGCAGGGCGGGTTGCGCCTCCTCGCGCCTGAGCTTTTGCACCTCCAGCTCGAGCTTCTCCCGATTGAGGGGCAAGTTGTAGATCCTCTCAACGGTCTGCACGACCACCCACACCGCGGTGGCCACCGAGGCGGCCGCGCCGCCGGCTACGGCAATCGATGCCACAACCTCCAACGGCGACCGCATGCGCAGCGACCCGACCTGCAGCTGGTCGCGCTCATCAAGCGGTCGGCCGTTGCGATAGAGAGAGAAGCGCGAGAAGTGATAGGAACGATAGCGGGGGTCGACGGCGAGCCGGACGATCTCGTAAAGGGAAGTGAAATCGTAAAGGAAGAGCGCAACATCGGAAATGTGCGGTGTTGCCTGGACATCGGCGGTGAGCGTGAGACGGGCAACGTGGGTCGTGTCGGATGCCATGAGCCATTCTCCCTGCACGCTTTCCCGGAGCGCGGGGCCGTGGACCGGGCTTTCTTGCCAGATGGCGTGCCCCGCCAATCACTCTAGCACAACTTGACCCGCCTCACACGAGGCCTCAACGTATGCGGCCCACGTTACGGTGCAGCCGACTCTGCTAGCCGGCTCAGCACGATGCAGGTGGGGGCCGCGCTCAGCCTCAGGACGTTTGACCGGGTGCCGTGCAACGCTCCGGCGGTTACCTTCCGGATCGGTTCGTTCTGCCTCTGCTCCGAAAGGGGGAGGCCGAGCGCCACGGGGTCAGATCGGGCCGGTTCGCCCAATCGACCGGTCCCACGGCAAATCGGTATCGCAAGCGGGGCAAGATCACCTCCCGCCAGGCCGACTCGAAGTAGCGAAACGCCTCCTCCCATTCTCCGCCCTCGCCCCAGCCGTCGTGATGGAGCGTGACCAGTGTCGTGCGCGGCGTCCTCGCCAACAAGCGCAGCGTGACGTGCGTCTGTTGCGGTCGCACGCTGGGCAGCTCGGGCGGCGCGTTCCATGTAAAGGAAAGCAGGGTGGGTTCCTGGATGGCCAGCAGAATCATCCCCTCGCCGCCGCGCCGCCCTTCGGGAGCTGAGGGATCGAAATACATCTCGTACGCGCCCTGCAGGCGCAGTTCAACCCGGCAGGCCGGTGCAAAGAAGGACCGGACTCCGGCCTCGGTGGTCCAAGCCTGCCACACGTCGCGCAGTGGAGCGTCGACGGTGGCCTCGGCGTACACTGCGCGTTCGGGTTTTCCCATCATGCAACTCCTCTCGCATTCGCAGCACCGTGGCGCTGGCGGGCGGCCGGTTCTCAACTGCTCAAGGGCACTAACGGGAAATGATCGCCTCAGCCTTTGACGTAGGAGAGCTTCTCGGCAATCCGCCCTCCCCGCAAACGATAAACATCAACTCCTCGCACGTGGCCGGGGGTGCCGTCGAGCCCACGCCATTCGTAACGCCAACGCATCACGCACCGATCGCGAGAGGCGAACACCTCCTCCGGCTGGATGTGCGCCCCGGCCGAGGTGTCGAAGAACTCCTGCCAGAATGCCGACACGGCTTCTCGACCGACGTAGCGCGAACCGTCAGGGGCGGGAGAGGTATTCCCCTAGATCGTGTCCTGGGTCAGGCAGTCCAGCATCGAGGGAAGATCGTGACGGTTGAGGGCCTCATTGAAAGCGCGGACAACCTCGGCCGCCGACGGCCTCCGGTGCAAGGTGCGAAACGATCTCATAGGCGCCTCCGGTGATATCCAACCAGCTCATTCGAGCCGCGCTCGGAACGTCCGGCGAGGGTGGCTCGCGGCAGGTGCCCCCGCGTGCCGCCGGGGGAAATGAGCCAGCCGCGCGCCGGGGCCCACATCGTCTCCCCTGGGTTCGCCAGCGCGCGTCGGAACCCTCGTCCTTACTTCATTTGCCCGATGAAAGTCTGCACCGCGGCTTGCAGCGCGCCCATCGAGCGAGCAAACACGCCCTTGAAATGGTCCGGGGAGGCCACGAACAGCTCGATCGTCCCCCAGGTGTTGTTGTCCACAGGGAAGATCTTGGCCACTTTGGTGGCGGCTGTGGCGTGGCTGGAGGCCGCAACGACCTTGACGCGCTCTTTGTCGCTGTCAATCGACCAGAAATTCGGGAAGACCAAGCGGAAGAACTGCTCGTCTTTCTCGTCAACCACAATGACGTATGTCTTGCCTTCCGCTTTGAAGACGACCCCCTCTTTTGTCGTCTCCGGGTTCTAGCCCTCGCCCTTCAGAAAATCGGAGTACATCTTCAAGCGCTCGTCCTTGGTTATCGTCCGTTCTCCTTTGAGGGGGGTGGGTCGGGGCCTTTCTCCTGGCCTCGACCCTGCAGGATTGAATTCGCGCGGTCCAATGGGCCTCGCGCTGGTTGCTGGGCTGGATTGTTCGACGAGCCAAGCCCCTATTATAGAAAGAGTTGAGAAACCGGCAAGTGGCCGCGGGGAGAGCGGAGGTGCGAGGTGGTCTCGTATCGATGTTCAAACACCGGCCCGGACTCCCTTCTTGCGTCTCGAGCCGCATGCCAGGCGGATCAACCGGCCCTCGCATGAGAGAGAGGCACGCCTTCGTGCGATGCAGGATGTGCGCTGGCTCAGCCCACGCTCCGGCCGAGGATGAGCAGGTCGTGCCGGACTCCATCCAGCACTGCCACGCGCGGCAGCGCACCCCAGCGCGCGAAGGCATGGCGAGAGAAGAGCACCAAGCTTGGCGAATTGTGGGTGAAGATGAAGGCCAGCAGTGTCTCGATGCCGAGGCGGGGCGCCTGCGCCACGGCGTGCCCCAGCAGGGCCGAGGCAAGTCCGCGCCGCTGTTGAGCCGGATTCACGTAGAGGCTGACTTCCGCGGTGTGCGCATAGGCCGCCCGACCATAGAAGGCCGTCAGGCCAAGCCACGCGGCGACAGACCCGTCAGCCTCAGCCACCCACAACGGATGGCGCTCGGGCGAGTGCTGCTTGAACCAGGCTGTGCGTGACTCGACCGACACCGGCTGCGTGTCGGCCGTCGCCATGCGCGCGGGGATTGAGGCGTTGTATATCGCGACAATCGAGCCAAGGTCATCCATAGTTGCGGGGCGAATACTCAATGGCGACTCTCCATGCTGCATGTTGCGTGCGCACCGCGGGTTGAGTGTGCGACGCTGCGAAGTGGGCATCGGTGCACTCCGCCTGGGTTGGCGCGCCGCGCCGGATCCAGTGTCGTGGGCGCTGTCGCACAGGCTGAGGCTGGGCGGGGACCGTCCCGGGCCAGCGAGCCGCAACTACGCGGCCGGTTCTGCAGTCAGCCAGCGTTCGGTGACTTGGCGAAGGCGCTTCTGTCGGGTGGTGTCGCGCTTGGCGCTCGCCAGCCAGAACAAGACCAGCTTCTTGCGCGAGGGGGCAAGCGCGCGCCAGGCGGCCAATTGCCCGCGCCGCTTGCGCAATTCGGCCAGGAGATCGGCCGGCGGGCGATCGGTGTGCTCGCGGCGCTCCGCCTCACGCCATTGCCCGCTGCTCTTCGCTTCTCGCACTTTGGCCATGCCCCATGCGGTCATTCGCTTCTGACGGATGAGCCGGGCCACTCGCCGCTTGTTGCTTTGCGACCAGATGCTCCCCGCCCGGCGCGGTGTGAAGCGCAGAAGGAAGCGCGTCTCGTCCAGTTTGTGCAGCAACCCGTCGATCCATCCATAACACAGTGCTTCTTCAACCGCCTGCTCGTAAGATGCCGATTGACCTTGGTGACGACGCTTGGGAAGCGCCACCCAGGCCTCGCCGGCACGCAGATGATTGGCGCGCAGCCAAGCTCTCCATTGATGTCGATCGGCAAATGTGAGAAATTCCTTGCCGGTGTGGGCGCTCACCAGATCACCCCGCAGCCAACCTAATGCAGGTCAATGAGTTCCGGTCAGCCAACCGCCTTCAGCGTCCGCAGCGCACGGATCGTGACCCACTTGTTGGGTTCGTGCTTTGGCCCGAAATCGACCCAAGTCTTGCCGGAGTAGTTGTACTCGAGCGACCACCGGCCGTGTTCGTCTTGCTTTTCAAAGAGGACATCAACGGCACGTGCCATACGCGGGTCCCGCGCGTGCCCTGTTGCGGCCAACGCTTCGACATTTTGCAGGAGGTCGGTCACATAGAATACGGGGAACCCGAACTTCCACCAGTTGCGGCTCGGCGGCCCGCCCCACGTGGGATAGCCCGCTGTGGCAGGGTCGGGGCCAAGCAGAAATTCCGCTCCGTGGGCCAGCGCGCGCTTGATGAGCGGGGTGGAGGGCGCGGGCCATGTGCCCAAGGCGAGCATTACCTTGACGCCTCCCCAGGCGCAGGGCAGCTTGTTGTTCGCGCCACAGGCAAAAGTCGGCCCGCACTTGCCTGCGGCGTAGTAGCGCACTTCAGCCGAGCGATCCTTGGCTGCCGCGATGCCTTCGCCTGTCACGCTGCGCGCGGTCCACTCAGCCGCCGATTTCAGGCGATCGTCGGTGCAGCCCATCTCGACCAGCGCCCACAGCAAGTTGCCTTGCAGGCAGTCGGCTGTGCCCGAGGGGGCGGCGCTTGCGGTGAACTGGCCCCCCGGGGTGAGCGCATGATGGAGGATGTACTTTGCCGCGGTTTCGAGCCGCTTGTCCTCCTCCCGGCGAGCGCCAAGTTGGGCCAGAAGCACTAGCGACCATACACTGGAGCGGTACTTCGGGCTGTAGCCGGGACCGGGCGTCTCCCAGTATCCGGCCGGATCCATCGCGGCCAGGATGGCGGCGATGGGACCGCGAGTGTGAGCTGCCTTTCGCGCGCGGCGCAGTTCGGGGTCATCTTCGGGAAGCCCAAGCACGTCGCGCATCGCCATATAGCGCGGGCCCGGGTCGTCTTTCTTGAGCAACCACGGCAGCGCATCAGCCTTCAAGCGATCGTTCCACGCCATCTCGACCTCCCCAGCCACCCCGCGAGCGGGTCCACTCGCATCCGCCCGTGCGCAATCCTGCTCAGGGGGAGCATGCGACCGATCCACCCACCGCTCCCGCGCGATGCGCGCGACCCATGCTAGACCCAGCCTCGCTTCTTGTACGCCGCAAATCCCACCGCAAGCGCTGAGCGAATCTGGGACGTCAGCTCTCGATCGAGGACCTTCAAGTGGAAGCACGACTTCCCCTTGAGCCGCTGGAGAAGTTCGGGTTTGAACACGGACTTGAGCTTGGTCTCGGCGTAGACCGGCATGAAGTAGAAGCCCACGAACTCCTTCTGGACTATCACGGAGGCGAAAAAGACCGCCGTGCGCTTGCGGCCTGCAATGACCACCTCGCGCTGCGACCAGAGTTCGTAGCGCGTGGCCCGGTTGACTGTCGCCACGAGCGGCGGCTGGTAGCGCTTGAGAAGGGAGCGAACCGTCGAGAATGTCGCCGTGAGGTCGGCCGTCGTTGCCATCGTGCGCCTCAATTCCAACCAGGGTCGGCGCCCAAACCGCACGGCGCGGTTCGGGCTAGGATTCGGAAATGTCCTTCACAACTATACCAAGCAGACCGGCCACTTGCATTGCCTGGGTTGGGTCGAGGACGGAGCCCATGAGGTCCCGCGCGCCGATCTTCATGCCGTTGATATTGCAGCCGCGCAAGTCGGACTGCGCGAGTGCGGCGCCCCGCACATCGGCCCGGGTGAGGTCGCAATCGCGGAGCTGGGCACCCGCAAGGTCCGCTCCTTCGAATGAAGCCCGCCGGAGAACACAGCGCTCGGCGCGCCCCTCTCAGCCGGGCCGAGACAAAGAACGCTCCTTCACACAAACAGTCTTCAAACAGCACATCCCGGGCTTGGAGGGTCACCCACTGCATTCCCAACATGCGGCAGCCGGTGAAGTCGACGCGCAACAAGTGCGCCTCGGTCCATTCGGAAGCTGTGAAATCGCACTTCTCGAACAGGGAGTCGCTCGATCGCGGCTTAGCTAACCGGCCGGAGGCGAACGAGGCGTGATGCAACCTTGCCTGTTCGATGATGAGGCCCGGTACGCTGTGCGTGGGCATGATGATATCCGCCACCTCGACCGTGTGAATCTCTGAATTGTCTGCGAGGCGGAGGGGGCCGCCTTGCGGCAGATGGCGCGGCACATGAGGGCCTTCGCGAGTGTCGTTCGTCGTCTGTCTCATCAAAAAGCATGGCCTCTGGATCAACGGCTCGCCAGAAAGCCTCTTGGGCGACAGCCGGTAATTGCTGGATAACGGCAGACCGCTCACCGAGGGCGGCCCTGTGCCGGCAAAGCCTTCGGCGAGCGACGGTTGGGAGCGAAGCGCTGCAGGATGCCCGCCTGCCACGGCGACTCCGGCCACCCGCTCGTCCCGCGCGCCTTGTGCACCAGGTCGAGGTGCGCAACCACTGCGGCGGGCGCAAGCCCCAAGCTGACGAGAAGGGCGCCGAGGATGGTTCCCGTACGCCCGCGGCCTCCGCCGCAGTGGACAACCACGCCCTCGCCACGCGCGAGTGCCTCGCTGACCACGGCCACCGCCTCACGAATGAGGCGCAGCTCATGCCGCGGGCGGCTCGGTGGGCTGCCATGCAAGAGGTCCTCGAGCTGGGCGGAGTATGCAACCTTGACTGGTTGCGGGTCGTATGGTGCGCCATCTGAGATGAGGCGCACCACGCAAGAGAATCCGGACCGGGCGAGCGCCGCCCATGGAAAGCCCGCGCGCGGGTAGCGCATTCCCGCCAGCGGGGACGGATCGCCCAGTACCCAATACAACTCCAGCGGTATGGTCACGCCAGCGATCGGCGTCATTGCGGAGGGCGCAATGAGGTTTGTCTGGTTTGGAGCTTCTACTCCCAATGCGATCCTCCTCCCAGGCTCCTCTCCCGCGGTTGGGCTACGACTCGCAGGGGCACCCGGGATAGCGAGCGTCTCAGCCCCTGGCGTATTCTATGCCCATCGCGGCTCAATGGGGATCGTCTCTGGGAGAGTCCAGCTGGGTGCGTATCTATGCACCCTCCATGACGTGCGTCCGGGCGGCCTCGATGGCCGCCCGGTGCTGTGGAGCGTCTTTTGCGTGCCGCAGGCGCATGCGACGCTTGCAGCTACGGCGAATGGGACCGCGCCACTTCCTTACCGGCCGTACAGGATGAGCACGCCCGCTGCAATGACCAGGATCTCCAGCACAACGCCACTGGCAGGAAAGCGGATGCCCAGAAAAGGCACGATGCCTCACAAGATGAGCCAAACACCCAGCCGCAGCAAACCAAAATTGCGTGTCAGTCTACTTGCCGAGCCTGCTCGGTCGGAAGACGCCGCTTGGCCGCACGCACGCCACAACAGGGAAGGCGCAGCGCACGCGGCTCGCGATTCGGGTGGACCCGGTTGGAGTCGCCCCGGCCATGGCATCTCTCCCCCGGGGCGCCCTTCGACACCTTGAGCCTCGGCTCAGTCCAGGATGCCGCGGGCCGGGTCGTGACAAATCCTGCACCGAGCCACGTTTCTCAGTGCAGGCGGATGCGCGCCTTGGGTTCGTCGTGCAAGCGGATGCGGGTAAGTCGGGCGGCAGGCGCCGGTCCGGCATGTTGAGCCAGGCGCGGCACGAGTTGTCGCCCGCGCGCGATGAGGCCGGGGATTGCCAGCAGCGCGAGCAGCCCAGCCAGCAGGCCCACGAACAAGCCCCAGGCGCGCTGCGTTCCAACTTCGGGAACAACCCCGCCCGGGTTGTAGCGCGTGCTCGCCTGGCCGCCCTGACCGAGGGCCGCCGTCAGGGTTCGCGTAACCCCGTCGCGCATTGGGGAGTGACTCGTATACGTGATGAGGTACTCGCTCTGCAAGGCGCGCCCATGCCGCGCAAACAGCCGTTGCAACGAGTCCGGGTCGTTGGCGTACGCATACGATCCGCCGGCGCGCTGGGCCAACTGGGCGAGCGCGGGTTCATCCAACCCGGCCAGGGAGGTGCGTCCTTGGGAGGGCTCCCCCAAGCCGAGCGTGGAAATCGAGAGTCCGCCAGGCCCGATGGCCGCGATGACCTGATCTGCCGTATGCTGGCTGCGGTTGTCCATCCCGTCGGTCAACGCCAGGATGGCCTTGCGCCCGCTTTCGGCATTGAGCATCCGGATCGCCCTCTCCAGCGCGTCGTACATCGCGGTGTCGTCCTGGGTCTCGAGGGCCTCGATCGCCGCCAGCAACGCCTGAGGGTCGGAGGTGATGGTCTGCACAGTGCGCGTCTCATTGGCAAAGGCGATGACGCCCGCGCGGTCGCCGGGGCGCATCTGGTTGATGTAGGAGCTGGCGGCCGCTTTGGCCGCTGCGAGCTTACCGGCGCGGCGCATGCTGCCCGAGACGTCTATGACCAACAGGGTAGTCAGCGGATCGCTCTTGCCCAACCCGCGCACTTCGAGGGGCTCCACCAGCCTGCCATCTTCGCGCAACACGATATCGGCCGGGCTGACGGCCACGGGTTCCCCGAGCGGGTTGACCGCCGAGACGTAGACCGTGACCTGCGGGAAGTGCGAGGTGTCCACCTGGGTCACCTCCAGACGGAGATCCGCCGCGCCCTGTGCCGGCGCCCAGGCCACGCACGCCGCCACGGCCAAGGCGATGAGCGCAGCGATTGGGGTGCGGGTTTTTCGGTCCATGGTGTCACCTCTTCTCGTGATAGACCATTTCGGTATTGCCCAAGCGCAGCACACTGCGGTCGTAGAGTTCCGCCCGCTCGACGCGGCGGGCGTTGAGGAAGGTGCCGCTGGTGCTCATGTCTTTGATGATGAAGCGCATCCCGTCGCCGCTCAGCAGCGCATGCTGCGGCGCAATGTGCGGGTCGGGCAGGACGATATCCGCCTTGAGCGCATCGCTCCCGACGATGGCGGAAGGCCCGCCGCGCTTGCCGAACTTGTCGAGGATGAACTCGGCGCCCTTGAGCTTGCCGCTGGTCACCTCCAGCCAAGCGCGCGAGAGCAAGACCACGATGAGCGCGATCAAAGCTCCAACGGATGCGCCCAGCAGGATCATGCCGGCTGCTTTGCCATAGATCGCCTGGCTGAAGCGTTGCCGGGCGACCTCGAGCAATATGCCCCCCAGCAGGCCGCCGACGGCGCCGCCCAAGGCTCCCTTCCAGGCCTGGCTGCCTCCGCTGAAACCCTCAGCCAGCCCGATCAGCCCGCCGAAGACGCCCCAGCCGAGGGCCCGGCCCAGCAGGCCAGCCCCCAGCACCTGAAACGACATTTCCCCAAGCGGCAGGCCAATGGCACCCGCGGCCATCCCGAGCCCGGCCGCGAGCGCGCCTGTGCGCAGCGCGCGAGCCGGTGTGCGGTTAACGAGGGCCTCGCCTCCGCCGATCAAGAATCCGACGCACACCCCGATCAGCGCGCCGACGATCATCTCGCTCACATACAGATTTCCGGCGAACGAAAGCCCAAGCAGATTGCTGATCTGCCAACCGAGCAAGCCGCCGATGGCGCCCAGCACGGCGTAGTAGTAAGTCCGCATTCTGCGACTCATGTTGACGATCCTCCATCAAGGGCCAGGGCGGGAGCAGGCGGAGCAAGATTGCGCCACTCCACCTCGCTCCGCCCACTTCCCGCCAGAATCTCGCGGAAACCGTAGTAGCGCTGCGGGTCGAGGGTGCCATCGGCCGTGCGGATGAAGAACCCGCAGGTGGTCGAGTGCGGCTCGATGACCAGCGCCACCTGCCAGGATTCCGGGAAGAAATGCTCGTGCAGCCAGGTGTCGTATCCCGAGAGGAACACACCCATGCGCGGGTGGGTGTGATACCAGCCCACCATGAGGCGGCGCGGGTGCTTGGCGTCAAGCTCGTCGTTGAGCG
>Ga0315293_10001398_pt1 | contig 23425 bp, 8 predicted proteins | sample YL17G13_20_MG_FD_203071 | JGI IMG/M metagenome (GOLD analysis project Ga0315293, IMG submission 203071) | Sediment microbial communities from Yellowstone Lake, YNP, Wyoming, USA - YL17G13_20 | ecosystem: Environmental > Aquatic > Freshwater > Lake > Sediment | place: USA: Wyoming | collected...
CGCCGGCGCCGACGACGGTGTGCAGCTCGTCGATCAGCAGGATGATCTCGCCTTCCGAGCGCTGGATCTCCTCGATGGCAGCCTTGAGCCGTTCTTCGAACTCGCCCCGGAAACGCGAGCCAGCGATCATCGCCCCCAGGTCGAGTGAGACGACGCGCTTGCCGCTCAGGATTTCGGGAACGTCGTTGGTGGCAATCTTCTGCGCCAGGCCTTCAACGATGGCCGTCTTGCCCACGCCTGCCTCGCCGATCAAGACCGGGTTGTTCTTGGTGCGCCGGGATAGGATCTGGATCACGCGCAGGATTTCCTTGTCGCGGCCGATGACCGGATCGAGTTTGCCTTCCTTGGCCAGCTGGGTCAGGTCGCGCGAGTACTTCTCGAGGGTGCGGTAGCGCGACTCGGCCTTGCGGTCGGTCACCCGCTGCCCACCGCGTGTCTCCTTGATCGCCTCGTGCACCCGATCGCGGGTGATGCCTTCTTCGGCCAACAGCCGGGCGATGGCCGTGTTGCGCTCGGACAGGATGGCCAGAAACAGGTGTTCGGTGGAGATGTACTCGTCGTTGAGCCGGTTGGCCTCCTCGTTGGCCATGTCGACGACGCGCTTCACCCGCGGCGTGATGAAGATCTGGCCGGCGCCACCGCCATAGATGTTGGCCTTGGGGCTGGCGCGCAGCTGCTGATCGATGCGCTCGGTCAGGGCTTCGATGTTGACGTTCAGGCGTTCGAGGAGCTGGGGGATGACGCCCTGCGGCTGTTCAATGAGCGCCAGCAGGATGTGCTCCGTGTCGATCTGGTTGTGGCCGTAACGTTGGATGATCTCGGCCGCCCGCTGGGCGGCATCCTGGGCGCGCTCCGTAAAGCGGTCAAAACGCATCATAGGTGCCTTCCTTCAACATGCCCGTCCGAGCATGCCTGACTGGGATTATAGCGCACCGACCCGGGGCGCCGTCTGTAAGAGTTGTCTATGAATCGTGCACTCCAGGAGCAAGGCGCGAGGCTCCCCGGGCGGGGAGCTGTCCCAGGAGACGTGAGCACGGGAAGGGCCGTTGGGACCGAGAACAGACGGCCGAAGGGCGGCTGAGGCGGTGCGGTCCCGCTTATGCCACAGCCAGCCGGTCGGCCAATTCGGGCGCCGCGAAGCCCTCTTCAATCGGTGCAAGCAGGTGCTCGACCAACGAGGTGATTTCCTCGAAGGTGAACGGTTTGGCGAGGTAGGCGCTGGCGCCGCGCTCCCAGGCGGACCAGCGATCGGATGGCATCGCCTTGGCGCTGGCCATCACCATGGGGACACCCAGGAAGCGAGGTTGTGCAGCCAGTTGTTGGAGCAGCGTCAGGCCATCGACCTCGGGCATCATCACGTCCAGCATGATCAGCTCCGGCGTGACGAGCTCCAGGACGCTGAGCGCATCGGCCGCCGAGGCAGCCTGAAGCACGGTGTAGCCGCGACTACCCAGGACATCGGCGACGGCCTGGCGGTAAGGTCGCTCATCGTCGACAACCAGGATGGTGGTGACCTGCGTCTTGGTGTCCATCGAACAACTCCTTCCCTGGGCGGCGGGGCTGATCTGTGCCCATCGTAGGGCAGGAAGGATGATCCGAGCCCTACGGTCAGGTTGCCCATGGCAGGCGTTGGCTGGGTCCGTCGCAAGCCGGCCGAAAGGTGGGACGGCGAGTCGGCGGGTTGGCCGCCCTGGGTGGGGGTGGCGCCGAGAACATGCCCAGATGTCGGACCTGAAGACCGGGGATAGGAAAGGAGGCACCGAGGGATTGGCAAGAGTTGTCAGGCCAATTCGGGCCCAATCAATCATGAGAACGCTTGCCTTTCATAGGCTCAGGCGCCAGTCGCCAGCGCTCGTTGAACCTGCTGGGCCAAGATCTCGGGGCCGAGCGGCTTGCCCAGCCAAACCACACCTTTGCGCGTCAGCAGGGCACGATCCTCATCGCCCAGGGGGTAACCGGTCATCAGGATGACCTTGATCGCCGGGTAGCTGGCGGTCACCAATTCGTGCAGGGCCTTGCCGCCCATCTCGGGCATGACCATGTCGGAGATCACCAGGGAGATATCATGCCGCGATTCGAGCACCTCCAGCGCTTGGCGTCCATTCTCGGCCTCGAGCGGCTTGTAGCCCAGCATCTCGAGGATCTCACACACCGCCTGCCGGGTGGCGACGTTGTCCTCCACCACCAGGATGGTCTCGCCGTGTCCCTGGTCAAGAGGTTCGAACTCGGCCGGGGTGACCTCTTCGACCGGTTTGGTTTCCACTGGCAGGTAGATGGTGAAGCGGGCGCCGCCCTCGGACAGGTTCTCGGCCAGGATGAACCCATCATGCTGGCGAACGATGCCAAAGGACTGCGCCAATCCCAGACCCGCGCCCTCGGCACCTTTGGTGGAGTAGAACGGCTCGAACACGAAAGGCAGGTCCTCGGGTGCGATACCCGTGCCGGTGTCCTCGAACGTGACCCGAACCCACGGCCCAGGCCGAAGTTCCGGGAGCGATGGGAGGCCACCAGCATCGAGGTTGATCCTCTTCAACTCGATGCGCAGTGCTCCACCCTCCGGCATGGCATCCCGGGCGTTGGCAGCCAGGTTGAGGAAGACCCGCTCCAGGCGGGTCGAGTCTGCCCGCACCGGAAAAGCATCGCCCTCGCGAGTGAAGGACAGGCGGATGTTCTCCGGAACCGTCCGGTGCAGCATTGACACCACGCCATCCAGGAACGTGCCCAGTTCGATGGGTCGCCGCTCCATGATTGTCCTGCGGCTGAAGTCCAGGATCTGCTGGACTAGGCCGGCGGCGCGCTGGGCCTGTTCCTGAATCGTCCCCAGCCGGGTGCGGGCGCGCTCCGGAAGTGAGACGTCACGGCGCAGCATCTCGCTGTGCAGCAGGATCGGCCCCAGAACGTTGTTGAAATCGTGGGCGATACCGGCCGCCATGCGGCCGATGGCCGCTAGGTTGCGGTGTTGCTCCGCTTCCTGCAGCAGGCGCTGCTGGTCAGTCACCTCGCGCAGCGTGACCACCCAGCCCTGCGTCTCCAGGTCGAGCAGAATTGGGCTCAGCAGGACGTCGAAGACGCGCGGTGGACGGTCGGAGGACGTGATCTGGTGCAGCCGGCCTTCCGTTCCGGCGGTAAGCATGCTGCTCAGCGGGCGCCCGCCCAGCGCCGTCAGCGCGCCTTCAGCGTCGAAAGCGGCAAGGGACTCGAGGTACTCGTCGGCCAGCGGGTTGGCCGTGCGCAGCCGGCGGGTGCCGTCGAGGACGAGGAAGCCCTCCGGGGCGTTGTCGAGGATCGTCTGCAGCTGGCGCGCCTGGCCCTGCGTCCAGTGCAGCAGCTGGAGCCGGTGGACGGCGCCGCCGATCTGGTGGGCGATGGTCTGGACCAGGGTTATCTCTTCTTCTGTCCAGGCATGCGGCTGGGAGTCCGCAACGCTCATCCCGCCGATGACCTTGTCCAGCATTGGGATCGGAACGGTAAGTGAAGCGCGCAGACCGCTGGCCTGCATGTCGCCGGCTACGTCGGGGAGGTGATCGCCGGCGGGCGGCACCGACCAATCCTCGACCGCAACCAGGCTTTGACCCTCGACCAGCTCGGACTGCAGCCGGTGCAGGCGTGCTGGGTCGCGCCCCTCAGGCAGCCCCTCGCACACCCAGTCCTCGCCTGCCCAGGCGCAGCCCTGGGGCAACCCCAGCGCCGAGAGGGACCGTCGAACCGTTGTCTGAAGCAGGTTGCGGACATCCCCGACAGACGTGGCCGCGGCGATGATCGAATTGAGCGCCTCCAGGTAGGCGGCGCGGCGGCGGATCTCCTGCTCGGCCCGCTTGGCGTCGGTGATGTCGCGCGCGACCACGAGCACACGCGGTTTCCCTCCAAGGACCTGAGTGCGGGCGGAGAGCTGAACCGGAAAAAGCTCGCCGTTCGCCCGCCGCTCCGAGACCTCGAACGGGCGGCCCTCCTGGCTACTGCGCATGAGGGCTTCCATGGGCACGGGTTCTGCGCCGGGTGGGACCAGGTCCCGCACGTGTTTTCCGAGGAACTCCTGGCGTGTGTACCCGTAAATCTCGCACGCACGCTGGTTGACGTCCAGGATTTCGCCGTCAAGCCCCTCGACCATGATGGCGTCCTGCACGCCCTCGAAGATGCCGCGGTAGTTGGCCTCCGACTCGCGCAGGGCGTCCTCGGCCGCTTTGCGCTCGGTGATGTCGCGGACCAGGACGACGAAGCGCTCGCTGCCCCGGAAGCGGAACCGGGAGACCATAACCTCGGCCGGGAAGTCGAGTTGGTTGGCGCGGCGCGCGGTCAGCAGTGTTCCGCCGGTAGGCAGCCATCCGGGGCGCGGCTGCGCCGGGCGCGAGGCGCCGGTGTATGGTTCCGGTTCAACCTGGTCGAGGTGAAAGACGTTGCCTACCGGGCGGCCGATCAATTCCTCGGACGCCAGCCCGAAGATGCGTTCGGCGGCGGGATTGAGGAGCAGGATGCGCTGCTCGTCATCCAGCGTCACGATGCCATCGAGGGTGGCGGCGATCAACTCCGCCAGCTCCGTACGGCTTTCCTGCAGCGAGCGCTCGGCCTGCACCCAGTCGGCGACGTCTTCAACCGTCCACAGAACAAGCTCACCATCGGCGGTACGGATGGGCACGGCGGTCACCATAGCCTCGCGCGTGCCCTCATCCGCCTGCTTGAGGCGCAGCGTGGACTGGTGGGGCGCCTGGGAGTCCTTGAGTCCCCGCAGGATGCGCTGGACGGCCTCGGGCGGATCGAACAACCGGGCCAGCTGACGCAGGCGCGGCAGTGCGCCGGAACCGTATCCTCCCAGACGGAGCATGGAGGCGTTGGCTTGCAGCAAGTCTCCGTCGGAGTCGGTCAGGCACAAGCCGAAGGGTGAGTTCTCGAACCAGGCCTGAAACAGGGGCTCGGCCTGGACAGGTTGCGTTTCGCTCCGGCGCTGTGCGCGTTCCAGGCGGCGGCGTTCGAGCGCCGCGGCGACGGCCGAACCGAGGCGTAGGCGCCGGTCTTTGAGCACGTAGTCCCGTGCACCGTGGCGCAGCGCTTCCGGTCCGTCCGCCTCGCGTGCGGGATCGACCAGGGCGATCACCGGCGTGTCATGCCCACGGGCCTCCAGCAGCCGGAGGGCCTGGTGCAGAGGAAAGTGAGGCACGTCGAGCTCGGCCAGGATCACATCGGTGTCCAGGTCCAGCGCCCGTAGAAACTCGGCTTTCGTCCCGACCAACTCGATGCGCGGCGCGAAACCGGCACGGCCAAGCTCGGCCTCCAGCCGCGCCGCTTCGTCCGGATGGTGCTCCAGCAACATCACGTGCAGCGAGACGGTCATAGGCCCGCGCTCCTGCGATATGGCAAGGAGTTGCCGATTGGAGGCTGGGTGGAAGGGAGAGAGTCTGTCAGTGGGGAGGCGCGGCGCATTCGCGGGCGCACGGTCCGCCCGGCGCCGAGGATGATGGACCACTTCGCCAGACGCGCGGGCCGGAGATGGTTGACCCGGGGAGCACAGGCGCAGACCATCTTACCGACCGTAAGGTGAGTTCGAATGTCCAATACCGAGGAGTATACCGTGGTCGCGGCAGAACGTCAGAACCCGAGAACGCACGATCCGCTACTGGGCGGCGGTGACGCGCAGCGCGTTGGCGGCGGCGAGCGACCAGGACACCGGGCACGACCAGTGCAGGCCGTCCGCCGAATGACACCGGGAGGCCGGCTGGCCGGACTGCATCGCCACCCCAACGCTGCTCGGCAGCGGGCTCCCATCGGGGTCTATCACCGTCAGCGACACCGAGCTCAGCCGCCCCGGTTGATCGTTGTCGAGGGCGAAGTGGATATCAGAAACGACGAAGCCGCTGATGCTCCCGAGGCCCTCACCGCCGATCGCCGCCAGGCCGGGGTCTTCCGATGCCCGGGCGGTCACGGCCAGCGTCGCCGCCAGGAGGGCGGCTCCGGCCAGCCAGGCGAGAGGCTTGAGGAAAGAGAGGAGCCAACAAGTCGGTGCGTAACGCATGTTGATGTCCCCCTCGGCCCCGCGGGGCCGGAACGTTCGGTCCGAGGTGCACCGTCATGCTAGACGAGGTCGCCTGGGGGTAACCTCACAGGCTGTTTGCGGGCTGTAAGGTCGGAGGGGGATAACAGCAAGGTCGCTGTAAGGTGCTTCGAGGATAGGCTCACACCGGGAGCACAAGGGTAGGCGGAGCGGGCGCAAAGCTACGAGAAGGCGGGTCTATTGGCCTCTCAGGGAACGGGGGAGCGCCAGGTGCGTGACGCCGTACCTAGCCAGACCCCGCCCATAATCCCAGCAGGCTCATATACCGTCCGTACCCCGCCAGGGGACGCTTGTCGCTGTCTGAACAGGACGCTACACTCAAGCCGCGCTTCCAGGATGTGGTAGGTACATGGGCTAAGGAGGCCGGAAGCGGATGCGACGGTATGACGCCGACTGGGACCAGGGCCACGGAAGGACCGGGGTTGTAGCTGCTCGGGAGGCGGCCCCGACTTGGGGCGCGGGCATAGCCGGGGCGCGGCGCGCCGCCGCCCACATTGCCGGCTGTGCGCCCAAGTTCTCCGCAGCACCAAAAACGTCCATCCATGTATGGGTGACGCGGCCGCGCATCCGGTTCGTCCATCGGACGCAGGAGTCCTGGCAGACAGCTGCAGCAGCACGCCTGCGGAGTGCTGTATTGCTCGCCCTCCAGCCGGACTTCGCTGCGCCTGCCCGTTGTCTGTCTTGTGCGCAGGCGCTCCGCCGGTGGTGTCTCATAGAACAGCCACGGCCGTGGCTCTTGTTCGCGAGGGCACCGGATCCTGATCTGCCGGCCACCAAGGGGGAACGATGGCCAAGCTGACGATTCTCCTGGTCGACGACAACAAGGATAGTCGCCGTCTGACCCGCCGGGCGCTGGAAGGCGCATTCCCCCTCATCAACCTGCAGGAGATCGCCAGCTTGAGCAGCCTCGACCGCGCCCTGCGTCGAAGCGCGCCCGATCTGGTGGTCACCGAAGACCGCTTGGCGGGGGCCGATGGGTTGGCGGTGGTGCAGCGCATCAAGGAGGCGGCGCCGGATTGCGCTGTCGTGATCTACACGGCTTCGGGCGGTGAGCCTGTCGCCGGGCTGATGGCCATGGTGGACGACTACGTTATGAAGTCTCGGACCGACCCCTCGCGTCTGGTGGATGCAGTCCGGCGAGTCGCCGATCGGTCCACGCCGGGCTTCGATCCTTCCCAGGGGGATCTCAGTTTCCAGGCGATGTTCGACAACCTGCCCGTTGGCGTGTATCGAACGTCGCCCGAAGGGCGCATCCTGGAGGCCAACCGGGCGCTGGCCGCCATGCTGGGTTGCACCTCGGTGGACGAACTGCTGGCCTCGGACCTCGGGGAGTTCTACGCAGATCCGCTGGATCGGCAGCGCTGGCGGGAGGTACTCGAGCTCAACCAATCGGTCAAGGACTTCGAGATCCGGATGCGGCGCAGGGACGGAAGCGTCCTTTGGGTCCGTGACTCAGGGCGCACGGTTCGCGGCCCTGGTGGGAAGGTGGTGTGTTACGAGGGCACGCTCACCGACGCCTCCGAACGGCGTCTTGCGGAAGAGCGCCTCAGCCGGTCGGAAACGGAGCTCAAGAACGCGCAGCGGGTGGCGCGTGTGGGGTCCTGGGCCTGGCACATCCCGTCCAATCGGCTGGAATGGTCTGACGAGATGTTTCGCATCTTCGGCATCGAGCGCCAAGGCTTCTCCGGCGACCTGGGTGAGGTGGTGGCTGGCACCATCCATCCCGAGGATCGGGCCGCCGTTGAGCGATCCAATCGCTCGGTGATCGAGGAGCGGAAGCCGATGCCGCTCGAGTACCGCATCGTGCGGCCGGACGGCACCGTGCGCACAGTGTGGGCCGAGGCTGGCGAGCTGAGGCTGGATGCGCTCGGCAATCCGGAAACCCTCACCGGCATCGTCCAGGACATCAGCGAGCGGAAGGAGGCCGAGGATCGCCTGCGACGGGGGCTCGACCAGGTGCAGGCCGTACTCCAGAGCTCGCCCATGGCGATTGTCGTGATCGGGACCGACCGCCGGGTGAAGCTCTGGAATCCGGCGGCCGAGCGGATGTTCGGATGGACCGAGCAGGAGGTCATTGGAGGCCCGGTCCCGTTCGTACCCGTGGAGAAGCACGAGGACTTTGACAGGAACGTGCGGCGCGTCCTGGGCGGCGAGTCCCTGACCGGAATCGATGTAGTCCGGCAGCGGAAGGACGGGTCTCCGGTGACCGTGCGGCTGTCGACGGCGCCCCTATGGGATGACCAAGGACGGGTGACGTCCGTGTTCGCCATGCTGGAGGATGTCAGCGACCAACGGCGGATTGAAGAAGCGCTTGGCCGGCGGGATGCGGTTCTGGCAGCCGTCGGCGATTCGGCCACCGTATTGCTCGAGGCTGGGGCGTGGGAAGTGCAGATGCCTGACGTGCTGAGTCGCCTGGGACAGGCGATGGGGGTCAGCCGGGCATACCTGTTCCAGCGGCACACCGGCCCGATAGGAGATGAGGTAGTCAGCCAGCGGCATGAATGGTGTGCGCCGGGGATTACGCCACAGATCCAGAACCCGGAGCTTTAGAACGTGCCTCGCTATGGATCGCCGTTCAGCGCGTGGGGAGACAGCCTCGAGCGAAATGAAGTCGTAGCCGGACACGCGTGGCAGTTTCCAGAGGCAGGGGCGGTGTTCATGGCGCCGGAAGACATCCGGTCGATCCTGCTCGCGCCGGTGTTCGCCACGGGATCATGGTGGGGAGTGATAGGCTTCGACGAGTGCCTACGCGAGCGCGAGTGGCTGGCGCCCGAAGTGGATGCTGCCCGAACGGCAGCCGGGATGCTCGGAGCAGTAATCGGGCGTCAGAAGGCGGAGCGGGCGCTGGAAGGGAGCGAGGACCGCTTTCGCCGCCTGGCAGAGAACGCCGCCGATGTCATCTACCGCTACCGCCTACTGCCTGACCGAGGGTTCGACTATGCCAGCCCGGCCATCTCCACCGTCGTCGGCTACGCCCCCGACGAGCTGTATGCCGATCCGGACTTGCTCGTCCGTCTCGTTCACCCGGAAGACCAACCGCGTCTTCTGCAGGTGCTGGATGGCCGGGTGGCGGCCGCCGGGGCGCTGCAACTGCGCTGGCTGCACCGTGATGGACGGACGGTGTGGATCGAGATGCAGAACGCCCCGGTCGTCGATGAACGGGGTCGGTTGGTGGCGTTGGAGGGGATCGCCCGGGACGTCACCCGCCGGGTAAAGGCCGAAGCAGCGGAGCGCCGCCGCGCCGAACTGCTGGCCGAGTTGTACCAGACGTCTCTGGAGATCAGTGCCGAGGTCGGTGTGGAATCTCTGCTCAAGGCGATTGTCGATCGTGCCGCCCGCCTGGTGGGCACGAGCATGGGCGGGCTGTATTTGGTGACGCCCGACGGCCGTGAGCTCGAACAAGTCGTCGACCTTGGAGGCTCCGGGGAGTTCGTCGGCCTCCGCCTGGCGATCGGGGAAGGCGTCTCCGGACGAGCGGCCGCCAGCGGCGAGCCGTACGTCGTTGAGGATTACCACACCTGGCTGGGGAAGGCGGCGGTCTACCGGCACAGCACCTCCGGGCGTGTTCTGTCCGTGCCGCTCAAGACCCAGGGGAGGATCCTGGGCGTGTTGTCCCTTTCGGACGAGGCGCCGGGGACCTTTGATGAAGATGAGATCCGGGTGGCGACGCTCTTCGCCGAGCAGGCGGCCGTCGCCATCCACAACGCGCGCTTGCTGGACGAGAGCCGCCGGCACGCCGCCGAGATGGAGGCGCTGGTCGAGACGGCCGTGGAGATCAGCGCCCAAACCGACCTCGATCAACTGCTCTCCGCCATCGTGGACCGGGCGACGGGCCTCTTGGGACTGCCCGTGGGTGGGCTGTACCTGTTGGATGAGGCGACGCAGGAACTCGAGATGGTCGTCAGCCGCTACCCGGACCGGGACTACGTCGGGACGCGCATCGCCATCGGCGAGGGTGTCGCCGGCCGGGCGTTTGAGCTCGGCGGGCCGTTCGCCACAGAGAACTACGCCGAATGGGAGGGCAAAGCACCCGTGTACGACGACGTCCGACTGGGGCGCGTCCTGGGCGTGCCGCTGAGCGTCGGCAAGCGGATTATCGGGGCGGTGTACGTCAGCGATTTCCAGCGCGGCCAGTTCACGCCGGCGGAGATCCGCCTGGTAAGCCTGTTCGCCGACCAGGCGGCCGTGGCGATCGAGAACAGCCGGCTGCTGGCGTCCGAACGTCAGCGCTCCGCCGAGCTTGCCCGTTCGCGGGCGCTGATCGAATCACTGTCCCGTGTCGCCGCCGACATGGAGCGATCGACCGAGCGCGGCCAGCTACTGAGCATCCTGGGGGATGAGCTGCGACGCCTGGGGATCGACGCCTGGATGGGGCTCTTGCATCCTGAGAGCGGCGAGATGGAGACCCACATGCTGGCGGGCGACGCCTCCGGACTGCGACAGGCGATCGAGGGGGTCGAAGCGCTGGCCGGATGGCGGGCCGCCGAGGGGCGGATCGGGCCGCTGGTGAGGGAGGCGGGCCTCGGTAGCCGGCCTCGGTTGGTCCCGGCTATAGAACTGGCTCGGCGCCTGATGCCGGATGTGCTGCCCGAGCAGGCCATCGAACGCCTCCTGATCGCCGCCAACGCCGGGCCTCAAACGCAAACCATCCTGCTTCCCGTGGTCCAGCAGAATCGCCCAGTCGGCTTGCTGGTGCTGTGGTCCGATCGGCTGCGGGATGAAGACGTCAGCGCCCTGTCGATCTTCGGCGCGCAGGTCTCGGCGGCGCTGGAGAAGGCCCAACTTCTGGACGAGACGCGCCGACGTGCGGCGTACCTGGAGGCGCTGGCTTCAGTGGCGACCGCCCTGCGCGTGGCGCGCGACAGGGATAGCATGGCGCCCATCATTCTGGGCCAGCTGTTGCACCTACTGGAAGCCCAGGGTTCCTCGCTGACCTTGCGCGACGCGGACACCGACGGGAGCGTCACCGTTCTGGCTACGGGACAGTGGGAGGCGGCGAGCGGTGTGCGCCTCGGCCCTGGGCAGGGGATCGTTGGCCAGGTGCTGCGGACGGGGCTGCCCAAGATCAGCACCGATATCCGTACGGATCCGGCGTTGGCCCGCAGAGAATTGTTCCGGGATATCCCGGCGGTCGCCTGTGTCCCGCTCACCGTGCAACAGGAGACCCTTGGCTGCTTGATGGTCGGCCGCCAGACGCCCTTCCGTGACGAAGACGTCCGGCTGCTGACGGCGATCGCCGAGATGGCCGGCAATGCCCTGCACCGCGCCGAGGTGATGGAGACGCTGGAGAAGCGGGTCCTCGATCGGACCCGCGCGCTGGAGGAAGCCAACGACCGGCTGCGGGAGCTCGACCATCTCAAGTCGGACTTCGTCTCCAATGTGACGCATGAGCTGCGCACCCCGATTACCAACATCCAGCTCTATCTCGACCTGTTCCACCTGGCAACGTCGGCCGAGAAAGGCGCTCACTACCACCGCGTCCTGAAGTCGGAGGCAGTGCGCCTGGGCCGGCTGATCGAGGATCTGCTGATCCTCTCCCGGCTGGAGCGCGACGTGATCGCCATGGAGTTCGAGCCCCATCCGCTCGACGCGCTGCTGGCCGAGGTGATCGTCGCTCAGGAACCCAGTGCGCAGGCGCGGCGGCTGCGGCTGACGTACGAGCCGAATGTTGAACTTCCCGTCGCCCTGGTCAACCGAACGCAGATCGTGCAGGTCTTCTCCAACCTGATGAGCAATGCCGTCGCGTATACGCCGCCGGGTGGCTGGGTCCGCGTGTCGACGGCGCGCAAGCAGGTTGGCGACCGCGCTTTCGTCGGCGCCGTAGTTTCGAACAACGGCCCGCCGATTGACGCCGATGACCTGCCGCACATCTTCGAGCGCTTCTTTCGCGGCCGCACCGGACGCGAGTCCGGCCAGGCCGGTACCGGCCTGGGGCTGGCGATCTCGAGGGAGATCGTCGAACGCCACGCAGGCTGGATTGACGTCGAGAGTCGGGAAGGCGAGACAACGTTCAGCGTGTGGGTGCCCGAGGCGCCTGCCGGCTGACGTAGGGGGTCTGGGGCGCGAGGGCGGGCGTCCCCATGAGCATGGAGGAGACATGGTGAGTGCCGTAGGAGTGCTGCTGGTCGGCGAGAAGGTGGCGATGGCCCGCCTCAAGCGGCTGACCCAACGCGCCCTGCCTGAGTGTCGTCTGACGGTAGTTTCCACGCCGACCGCCTTCCAATCGGAACTGGGAAGGAAGCCTCCGGAGCTGGTCATCCTGCAGGAGCCTGCGGCGTGGACGGGCGAGGACTCGCCCGCCCGGGTAGCTCGCCAGCACTGGCCCGGGTGCGTCATCCTGTGGCTTCTCCCACCGGGACACCAGCCCGGCGTAGAGGCTGCCCTGCGGGCTGGTGTGGACAGCACGCTGATCGACTCGCTGGATCTTCCAGACATGTTTCCCTTCCGGGTGCGCCTTGAGCTTGCTCGGGCCGCCGAGCGAGCGGCGCGGCTGGATTCCGAATCGAGCTACCGTTCGATGTTCGATCACCTGCCGGTGGGCATGTACCGGACGTCGCCGCAAGGTGAGATCCTGGACGCCAATCAGGAGCTGGTTCGGATGCTCGGGTATCCCGACCGTCCGGCGCTGTTGGCGTCCAAGGCCTCGGAGCTGTACGTGCGGCCTCCCGATCGGCGGCGGATCTTGAGCCGGCATCAGGAGGCGGACGTCCTATCCGACATCGAGGTCGAGCTGCGCCGCGCGGATGGGACGACACTCTGGGTTGAAGACCACGCCCGCCCGCTGCGCGATTCAGCCGGCCGGATCGTGGCTTATGAGGGAACCCTGCTGGACATCACCCGGCGCAAACAGGCCGAGACGGCGTTGCGCTCCAGCGAAGAGCGCTTCCGGGCATTGGTGCAGAACGCCACCGATATCATCGCCACCCTCAATCCTCGGGGCAGGATACTGTCCGTTACGCCGTCGGCGGAGCGGGTCCTGGGCTACGCGCCGGGCGCGCTGGTGGGCAGAGACAGCCTGGATCTGATTCACCCCGACGACGCGGCGCGAGCGCAGCAGGCACTGGCCAGGACCGTACAACGCACGAACCTAGGCTTGCCGATCGAGCTGCGCTTGCGGCACGCCGATGGCGCGTGGGTGGTTCTGGAGGCGGTCGGCAACAACCTGCTCGATCAACCCGGGATCGGCGCCATCGTCCTGACGGCAAGGGCGGTCACCGAGCGTAAGCAGGCCGAGGCGGCGCTGCGCGAGAGCGAGCGCCGGCTCAGCACGCTTCTCGGGAACCTGCCGGGGATGGCCTACCGCTGCCGCAACGATCCCGATTGGACCATGGAGTTCGTCAGCCACGGGTGCCTGGCCCTGACGGGCTACCAGGCCGACGACCTGCTGGGCAACCGCACGTTGTCGTATGCCTCGCTGATTCACCCCGACGACCAGGCACAAGTCTGGCGGGAGGTCCAGGCGGCGGTGAAGGAAGGGCGTCCATTCCAGTTGACCTATCGGATCGCCACAGCCCAGGGCGGATTCCGCTGGGTGTGGGAGCAGGGTGGCGTGGCGGTGATGGGGGACGATGGCGTCGAACGGCTGGAAGGTTTCATCGCCGACATCAGCGACCAACGCGCGGCCGAAGAGGACCTGCGCGCCTCGCGCGCCTGGCTGCAGCATGTGGTCGAGACGGTCGACGACCTGCTGGTCGTCTACGACCGCGAAGGACGCTACGTCGACATCATCACGCGTCAGGCGTCCTTGCTCTTGCGTCCGGCGACGGAGATGCTCGGCCGGACGGTCCTGGAGATCCTTCCCCAGGAGACGGCGCGCCGGTTTCTGGCGGGCATCCGCATCATCCTGACGCAGGGGTCGCCATACGAATTCGAGTACCCGCTGGAACTCCCTGACGGTGTGCGCTGGTTCCGGGCACGCGGGCGCCGCATCCGCGGTGGTGACGAGGAACCGGATCTCACGCTGTGGGCGATCTCTGACATTACCGAGAGCCAGGCCGCTGAGCAGGCGCAGCTCCACCAGAGTCGGCAGCTGGAGATCTTGTCGCGCACCAGTCAGCAACTGAATGCCGTGCTGGAGACCCCCGTCGTGCTCCGCACGCTGGTCGCCGCCGGCATGGAACTGGTGGCTGCCGCGGCTGGCGCCGCTGGCCTGTGGTCCGACGACCGGATGCGGTTCACGGAGTACAACCATGACGGCCTGCTGCAGCCGATCGAGGCATCGCTCGCCGTCGGGGAGGGTGTGCCCGGCATCGTGGCCAAGACCTGCAAGGCCTACATCGCTAACGAGCCGGTGAGTGACCGGGCGCTGGCGCAGGCGGGAGAGGGACTCAGCGTCCGCAACCTGATCAACGTTCCCATCCTCAGCCGGGATGGCCTGCTGCTGGGCTGCCTGGAGGTGCACAACAAGCGTGAGGGCCAGGCCTTCGATGAGGCCGATGTGTCCATGCTGGAGGGGCTGGCCTCCAGTGCCGCCGTCGCCCTGGAGAATGCCCAGCTCTTGCAAGAGCGGCTGAGGGCGGAAGCCGAATTGCGCCTGCTCAAGGAGTTCAATGAAGATATCGTCTTGAGCATGGGCGAAGGGATCGTGGTCCAAGACCGGAAGGGGAACTTCACCTTCGTGAATCCCGCGGCCGCCGGCATGCTCGGCTACTCCCCAGAGGAGCTTCGGAACGTGCCCTGGACGAAGGTTGTGCCGCCGGACCAGCATGCCATTGTCCGCGCCGTCGACGCGGAACGCACGGACGGGGTGGCCAGCCGCTACGAGGTGGAGTTCGTGCGCAAGGATGGCAGCCGGCTTCCAGCGCTGGTCAGCGGCAGCCCGCGCTTCAAGGAGGGCCGCTTTGAAGGCATGCTGGCCGTGTTCGCCGACATCTCGGACCGCAAGGCCGCCGAGCGCGCGCTGCAGGAATCCGAAGAGCAGTTCCGGAGCGTGGCGGAACGTTCGCCCAGCATGATCTTCATCAACCAGGGCGGACGGATCGTGTATGTGAATCTGCAGGGTTCGGCCGCAATGGGCTACCGGCCTGAAGAATTGCTGGCGGACGGATTCGGATACCAGCAGCTGGTGGCGCCCGACTCGATGCCGATTGTGCAGGACGCCTGGGTCCGCCATGCGCGCGGCGAGGATGTGGCCCCCTACGAGTACGAGTTGGTCACCCGCGACGGAAGGTTGCTCACGGTGATCAATGCCACCAAGCTGATCACGTTCCGCGGCGCCCCGGCGATCCTGGGCGTGGTGACGGATATCACCGAGCGCAAGCGTGCCGAGGAGGAACTGCGCAGCGAACGCGATTTCTCCAACCTGGTCATCAACAGTCTGCCAGGCGTCTTCTACATGTACGACGAAGACGGTCGGACGGTGCGCTGGAACCGGCGTGCGGAGGAAGCCCTCGGGTTCTCGGGCGACGAGATCGGGGCCATGAGGGCGGGGGATTTCTTCGTCGGCGCCGACCGGACAGCCGTGATCCAGACCTTGGGCCAGGTGCTCGAGACCGGCCAGGCAGAAGGCGAGGCTGCCGCACTGACCAAGGATGGGCGCCGGGTCCCCTTCTACTTCACCGGTGTCCGCGCCACCTTCGGCGACCGGAACTATGTCATCGGTGTGGGGATCGATATCACCGACCGCCTGCGGGCCGAGGAGGCGCTGCGAGCCAGCGAGGCCCGCTTCCGCGCCTTCTTTGAGCATGCCGCCATCGGCATCGCCCTGACGGACGAGGCCGGGCAGGTGCTCGAATCGAATGTGGCGCTGCAGGCGATGTTCGGCCTGGGCGCGTCCGAGCTCGAGCGGCAGAGCCAGTGGGGTTTGATCCACGCAGACGACGCGGGCTTGGTCCAGCATCTGTACGCGGAGCTGTGCCAGGGGCGAAGGGGTCCCTACCAGATCGAGACTCGCTACCGGCACGCCGACGGACGCGACATCCCCACTCGTCTGACGGTGTCGCGTGTTCCTGGCGGGGACACGCAGGCTGTCACCGCCGTTTGGATGGTCGAGGACATCACGGAGCGCCAGCGCGCCGAAGAAGCGCTGCGCCAGAGCGAGCGGCGCTTCCGGCTGCTGGTCGAACGCGCCGCCGATGCCGTCTTCCTGCACGACCTGGAAGGCCGGATCCTCGACGTCAACCACCAGGCCTGCGAGAGCTTGGGCTACAGCCGCGAAGAGCTCCTCCACCTGTCGATCGCCGACATCGAAGTGGGTTTCAGCCCCGAGGCGTCGCGGCAGGTCTGGGAGCACGTCCGGGCTGGTGGCCCGTTGACCATGGAGGGGGTCCACCGGCGAAAGGACGGTCAGACCCTGCCGGTAGAGCTGCGCGTCGGCTCGTTCGATGTGGACGAACGGCCCTTCATCCTGGCCCTGGTGCGCGACATTCGGCAGCGGCGCGAGGCGGAAGAGGCCCTGCGCGAGACGACGGCTATGCTGCAGGCCCTGGTTGAGGCGGCGCCGGTGGGCGTTGCGGTGCTCGGCCTCGACGGACGAGTGCGGCTGTGGAACCCGGCCGCTGAGCGCATCTTCGGGGTCAGCGCGGCGGAGATCGCTGAGCCGGGCCTCCCGGCGTGGCGCAGGATGCAGGTCAACGCCGCGGCGGGCCTGACCTGGATCCAGGAGCAGCTCATACAGGGCGAGACGGTGTCCGGGGTCGAGTTGCGCACCACCCGCGCCTCCGGCGAGCCGGTGGACGTCAGCCTGTCGGCGGCTCCGCTGCGCGATGCCGGCGGCCGGATCCACGCGGTGATGGGCGTTCTGGCGGATGTGACCGACCGCAAGCGCGCCGAGGCGGCGATCGAGCGCCATGCGCGCGAGATGTCGATGCTGTATGAGACCTCGCTCGAGGTCGCCGAAACCAGCGATCCGATGGAGATCCTTCGAAGGGTTGTCGCCCGGGCTGCTCAACTGCTGGGCGCACCCATGGGCGGCGTGTACTTGATGGATGATGCCACTCAGGAGCTGGAGTTAGTTGTGGCGCACAATCTCCCGCCCGAGTACCTGGGCCGAAGGCTGCGCCTAGGGGAAGGGCTCTCGGGCAAGATCGCGGCGAGCGGGGAAGCCATGGTGGTCAACGACTACAGCGGCTGGGGCGGCCGGCATTCCGGCTATGACGAGGCCGGCTTTCGACGCGTGGTGGGAGCGCCGCTGCGCCGCGGCGCCAAGGTCATCGGGGTGATCAACGTGACCGATGATAAGCGGACCGATCCGTTTGAGGAGGACGAGGTCCGCATCCTACAGCTGTTCGCCGACCAGGCGGCGATCGCCCTGGAGAACGCCCGGCTGTTGGAAGAGACCGGCCGCCGGGCGACCCGTCTGGAAGCGGTTACCAGCTTCGCCGCGGCGCTGCGGGCCACGCGCACGCGTAAGGAGGCTATGGTGATCGTTGCCGAGCACCTGCGTGAGCTGGTTCGGGCAGACGGCGTACTGCTTGCCCTGGAGGATCGAGCCACGCGTGAGACGGTGATCGACTTTGCAGACGGGGTATGGAGCGATCTGGGCGGATCGCGCCGGGCCGGCGCGGAAGGAGTGCTGGGTCAGGTGCTGGCCTCCGGAGCGGCGGTGATGGTATCGCATGCCTCGGAGGATCCGCAGACCCACAGCCCGTTCGAGCTCGATCGCCTCCCGGCGCTGGCCCTTGTGTCGCTGGTGGACCAGGAGCACGTGCTGGGGGTACTGGCCGTCGGACGCACGCCGGCGTTCGGCGAAGGGGACAAACGCCTGCTGATGGCGCTGGTGGAGGTGGTCGGCAACGCCCTCCGGCGCGCGGCGGTGCTTGAGACGCTGGAAGAACGCGTGCGCGCGCGGACGCACGAGCTGGCCAGCGCCAACCTGCGCCTCACGGAGTTAGACCGTCTGAAGAGCGACTTCGTCTCAAACGTTTCGCATGAACTGCGCACGCCGATCACCAATGTCCTGCTCTACCTGGACCTGCTGCAGCAACCCGGCCGGGAGGAGCGCCGCGAGACCTACATGCAGGTGCTGCGGCGCGAGTCGAACCGGCTCGGGCATCTGATTGAGGATCTGCTGACGCTGTCCCGGATGGATCAGGCGGCGCTCAAGATCAACCGCGAACTGCGCGCCCTCGATCCGCTGCTGGCCGAGATCGTCACGGCGCACCGGGCGCGGGCGCAGGCCAAGGGGATCGATCTAACGTTGGAGCCCAATACAAATGTGCCGCCGATCTGGATCGGGTACCAGCCGATGACCCAGGTATTCAACAACCTGGTCGGCAACGCCGTCGCCTACACGCCGGCGGGCGGGCACGTCATCCTGACCAGCCTGGTCCGCCGGAGACTGGGAGGCGGCACGGAGGTCGGCGCTCGCGTCCGAAACGACAGCCCACCGATCCCGGCCGAGGACATCCCCCGCCTGTTCCAGCGTTTCTTCCGGGGGAAGACCGGGCGCGAGTCGGGCGAGCCCGGGACCGGCCTCGGCCTGGCGATCTGCAAGGAGATCGTCGACCGGCACGGCGGCCGGATCGATGTCGAGAGCTCGGAAGAGAAAGGAACGAGCTTCACCGTGTGGCTGCCGGTGGGCGAGCCGGAGTAGCCCGGCATTCGTGCGCCGTACCGGGGTACTGCCGGTCCCGGAGGCCGGCCGCATTGCGCCCACTGGGCAGGGGCGGTAAGATTGGCGGAGTAGTCGAAGCCAGTGCCCTGAAGGGGGAAGCGGGCGCACCCATGCCATACAGCGTGAGCCCAGGCTTCGCCGTCTCAAGGTCAGCATGGGGGCTTTCCGCCTGTTTGTGCGTGCCATGAAAGGGACCACGCTGCGCCGCGTCCTGTTTTGGGGCGCGGCGTTGGCATCGCTGACGTCGCTGCTGCTGCCCCCGCCAGTGGCGCTGGCGCGGCCCCGCCTGGCTCCTGTCCCAGCCGTCTCCCTCGGCGTCCCGGCGCAGGTCCCGCTGGGCGAGCCCTTCTCGTTCTCGGTCACCTTTGACAACACCTCCGGGACTCCGACGGACGTTGGCTATGGCCCGATCCTCGATCTGATCTTCCCGGTCAATGGGGCCGACGGCAACGCCGGCGCGGCCACGCCGGACGGGATCAGCTTCGTTAGCGCCTCCTACCTTGGCGTGGCGCTCAACTCGATTGTCCTGCCCTTCCCGGACGCGGATGGCGCAGGCCCGGGGACAACCGGCTGCGTCAACCACCCCTACTACCGCAACACCTCCGGCGTTCGGTTACAGGTCTGCGGCACGGCCGGCGACGCGCTGGTGGTTCTCCAGCTTCCCTTCGGTTCCTTTGCCCCTGATCAACCGCCCTCACCGTCAGTGTTCAAACTAACCTTAGCAACCTGGCCGACCTCAGCACCGGGCTGACGCTTAAGGCTCGCGGCGGGTTCCGTTTCGGCGCCGACTCGCTCGACAACTGGTGCTGTGACGCCGTCATCGTCAACCCGGCCAGCATCGATGGTACCGGCTGGCCGAGCGCGTCGGTGACACCAACGCTGATGACGCTCGCAAAGGCCTACTCCGGCCCTGAGAATGAGACCGCCACCGGGCCCAACTACCCGCGGCGTTATACGTTGACCGTCGGCATCGCCGACGCCCAGTCCGTGACCGGCCTGACGGTCGCCGACGTGCTGCCCTCCAACCTGCAGTTCACCAGTGTCATCAGCGCCAATCCGGCGGCGGCCTGCACACCTCCGCCGCCGGGCGTCCCCGGCGGGACGCTATCGTGTGACTTCGCAGGCTCCGTCAGCGGGAGCGCCAGCGTTGTGTTTGAGTACTTCATCCCTCAGTTCAACGCCGTGGGCGGCGACGTCCTTCCGCCGGCGACCGGCGACGATCGGACCTCCGAGGACAACGTCAGCGCCTCGGCTTCCTGGACGCCGACCGACAGCCGTGACCCGGTAACGCCGTTGTCGATCAATGCGCCCGGGCCCGAGCACACGCTCAACGACCGCTCGATCGCCATTCAGAAGTCGGCTCCCCCTGGCAGCGGCACGCCGGGCATGGTGATCACGTATACGCTGGCGTTTCAGATCTCCGACTACTTCACCCTTGGGGATCTGGTCGTTACGGATACCATCTCCGACGGGCAGCGTCTGCTCCTGGGCCTGGGATTCGAGCCCAGCCTGAGCGTCACGGACCGCGTGGAGACGCGCGGCGGGCCGTTCACCTACACGGCGCCCGCCTATCCGCCGAACCCTCCCAATCCACCCGCCCCCGGCGATGATCTGCTGATTGACGTCTCCCGGATCGGCAACTCCGGCCCCGGTGTGCCGCCGGACGGAACCGATGGCAGCACGGTGCTGACCTTCCGCGTCTCGGAGGCCATGACGCATCTCGGCGCCGGGGACGGCGTACTGCAGGGCGGCCGGGCGATCGTCCCCAATGCGGGCCCGGCCACGGGCACCATCACCTACTACGCGCGCATCCAGGACGTCTTCTCGGACACGTACCCCTCGACGGATCCGAGCGTCGACCAGGGCGACCAGCTCTCGAACAGCGTCAGCATCTTCGGAACCGTGCGGGACAATGCCAACATCACCCAGGTCGTCGGCGACGAGGTGGACGGCAGTGCGGCGGGGGTGACCATCGCCCGCGCGACGGTGGCCAAGACGCTGTACGCCATCAACGGCGTGGTCGGCGCCCCTGCGCAGGTGGCGCCGGGCGACACCGTCACCTACCGCATCACCTACAACATGCCCGCCAGCGACGTGGAGGACCTGTACTTCATCGACTACTTCCCGCTGCCGGTGTTCGATGTGTCCGACCCGAATGCCGAAGCCCCCGGCGTGCCGACCTGGACGTATGTCGCCGCCGCCCCCCTCGGTACCATTCCGGCTCCCGGAGAGGTCACGCGCGGCCTCACCGACACCTTCAGCGGGCCGACGGGGATCTCGGGCATCAGCCCGACGCTGACGCCGACGGCGCCCAACAACAGCCTGCGCATCCACTACGGATCGTTCGACGATTCGTCGAACCGGGCGTCCAGTATCGACCTGCTGTTCACCCTGACGGTGACGGCCGACCCGTTTGCCGACGGGCTCTTCCTCACCAACCAGGTACGCCAGCACTAGGGTTCGACCAACGCCGGTCCGGGCGATGCCGACGTCATCATCCAGATCCAGGTCCAGGAGCCGGTGCTGTTCTTCACCAAGGGCATTGGCGCCACCAGCAGCCCGACGGGGGCCTTCACGCCGCCGCAGGTTGGGCCGTCCGGCGTGACCTTCAATCCGCCTGGCTCGAATCATTCGTGGAGCGGCCTGGTCAACTCGAGCGGGCTGGCGGCCCAGCCGATCGACTCGAACCTCGCCGGCGTGGACGCCGGCGACCTGTCGACCTTCGCCCTGGTGATCGAGAACCAGGGGTCGAGCCCGCACGGCGCCTTCGACATCCGCCTGCGCGATCTCCTGGCGCCGGGCTACGTCATCCCGAGCACGGGCGCCGGGCTCAACCTGCAGATCCGCCGCGGCAATGGAACCGCCATCGGATATCAGGCCCTGAATGCATCGGGGGTTGCCGTCGGCGCGCCCAACACGCAGCCCGAGTACCTGTTCTACGACGTCGGGTTGAACCAGGGCGGGCTGGAGCTGCTCGACCCGTCCGACGACGAGGGCGTGTGTCAGGGGCACGATCTGGGCGACGGGGCCAACATCGTCATCCTGACCTACGACCTGCAGCTGGCGCCGGGCGTCGAACCGGGTGACGTCATCACCAACACCGCCAGCGTTACACAGTACGCCAGCCGCAACGGCGGGCCGAACTTTCTCGACTCGGGCGGGCCGCTGACCGACACCGCCCAGGTGACGGTCGCCAACGCCACCTCCAGCAAGATCTTCATGCTGACCTCGGAGGCGCACACGTCGGACGCCGCCGTGCCGCCGCGCGTCGCCATCGGCGAGATCGTGCGCTACCGGCTGGTGGTGCGCCTGCCCGAGGGCACGGCCACCAACTTCCAGATGCAGGACCTGCTGCCGGCCGGGATGGGCTTCCTGGATGACGGCACAGCCAGCCTGGCGTATGTCACCAACGGGACCGGCATGACGTCGGCGGCCTTCGGCTCCGTGCCGGCCATTGCCGGCGCGTGTACCGTCAACGGCAACGCCGCCAACGGCACCACCCCCGCCGCCCCGCTGCCGTGTTCGTTCGGCGACTTCAACATCGGGAGCGACAACAGCACGGCGGCCGACCCGGATGCCTACGGGGACGGCATCGATCCGTTCTTCAAGCCGGGGGCGCTGACCAACGCCGATTCGGATGACGATGCCGAGTTTGTCGTGGTGGAGTTCAACGCCCTGGTGCGCAACGTCGCCAGCAACGGCACCGGCACCGTGCTGAGCAACGGACTGCGCACGACGATCGATGGCAGCCCCTCCGGTCCGGATGCCACGCCGGTCAGCGTACGCACGGCCCAACCGAGCATCCCCGTCGGGGCCTCGACTAAGACCGTCAGCCCGACCAGCGCCGACGCCGGCGACACGGTGACGTACACCGTCACCTTCACCGCCGCCAACGGCGCCGACAACGCCGACGCTTTCGAGGCACGCCTGGTCGACGATCTGACGGCGCTGCCGCTGACCAACATCGCCTTCGGCGCACCTTCCTTCGTCAACCCCCTCGTCTGCCAGTCGCCGACGGTCATCAACAACTCGACGGCGACGATTCTCGATCTGACGTTCGACCGGGTGCGCCGCAACTGCCAGGTCTCGCTCACCTACACTGCCGAGCTGACAGCCGCCGTTTCGCCCGGCACATCGATCATCAACACGATTGTCCTGACCTATACCAGCCTGCCGGGGACGAACGGCACGACACCCAACCCGACCGGATCGACGACACCCGGGGTGCCCGGCGCCGTCGACGGCGAGCGCATCGGGACGGGCGTGGCGCCCAATACCTATCGCGGCACCGACACGGCCACCGTGACGGTCTTCTCCACGCCGGTCAAGTCGATCATTGACTCGTCGGAGGCGCACACCGGGCTGGTTTCAGGGGCGGAGCGATTGGCGATCGGTGAGATCGTGCGCTACCGCCTGGTCTACCGCATCGCCGAGGGCGTGGCGGCCAACTTCCGGCTGGAGGACGACCTGCCGGCCGGGCTACTGTTCTTGGATGACAACACAGCCATGGCGGCGCTGGCCTCGAACGGCGCCGGGCTGTCGTCGTCCACCCTGGCCGGAGCCGGTCTGATCGTCGCCGGCAATGAGACGACCATCGCCGGGATTCGCCCGACCTTCGTCCTGCCGGACAACGCCGTCTCGTCCGACGCCATCAATCCGAATCTCGACACCTACGTTGCCGGCGGCGGGACGAATGTCTTCTTCTGGTTCGGGGACCTGATCAACGCCGATCGCGACCTGGACCAGGAATTCATCGTCGTCGAGTTCAATGCCCTGGTCGAGAATATCGCCGGCAACCAGGCCTACAACAACGTCACCGGGGCCCTCGC
>Ga0315293_10001401_pt1 | contig 23413 bp, 20 predicted proteins | sample YL17G13_20_MG_FD_203071 | JGI IMG/M metagenome (GOLD analysis project Ga0315293, IMG submission 203071) | Sediment microbial communities from Yellowstone Lake, YNP, Wyoming, USA - YL17G13_20 | ecosystem: Environmental > Aquatic > Freshwater > Lake > Sediment | place: USA: Wyoming | collected...
ATTTACTTCCTACTCCGATTCCGCCAAGGGTGCCAACACAGCGGATGCCGCCACCGCCCTGGCGTAGTTTTCCAGCAAACGCCCGTGCTACACCGACCCGTTGTATTCCTCCGGTTACCTTGTGCCGGCAGGCTTCCTGGCGGCCAGCAATATCACCAAGCGCGGGTCGGTTGGCACAACCGTCTATTACCTCACCCGCTCTTTCTTCAACATCATCCGTTCCTATGAGCCGCTGGTCATGGCGACCGTCTTCGCCTTCTGGGTCGGATTCGGCCCCTTCGCGGGTGTCCTGGCACTGACCGTGATGACGATCGCCTCGCTCGGCAAGTTGTTCTCGGAGGCGGTCGAAAGCATTGACCGGGGGCCGATCGAGGCGCTCCAGGCCACCGGCGCCAATCGCCTCCAGGTGGTCGTTTACGCCGTCATCCCGCAGATCGTCCCGGATTTTGTCTCGTTCATCATCTACCACTGGGTTATCAACATCCCCATCTCGACCATCATCGGCTTTGTCGGCGGCGGCGGCATCGGCTATTACTTGAGCCAGCAGATCAACTCCCTGATTAGCTGGCACAAGGCCGGGACGGCCATCTGGGCCATCGTGATCGTCGTCTGGGCAATGGATTTCCTCAGTTCCGAGGTGCGCAAGCGGCTAACGTAATCGAGTGTCATAGCGAGGAGGGTCGAGTACCCTGCGCGAAGTGAAGGGGTATCGAGACCCGACGCGTGCCCTGAGCATGTCGAAGGGAAGCAATTCCCATCATGCAATCTGACATGACTCACCCCGAATTTAAGCTTCGGGGTGAGTTTTTGTATCGACGGCTTGGTTTTGCGAACTCTTCCCCCCTCCCCCCTTCCCTAAAGGGACGGGGGGGGGTGGCAGGGGTGGGGGCTAGTTTTGGCCACTAGAATTAAATTCGGGGTTAATCATGTCTCTTCTTCGAGTGGTAAAATTCTGCCTGTGTGGAAGCGAATTGGCAAGATGATCCTGAAGTTCCTTCTCCTGCTTGCGTTACTTGGCCTGCTGACCCTGGCAGTGCCGCGTCTGGTGACCGGGTTGTACGCGCGTCCGAAAACGTATACAGCCGCGGATGTCCCGGCCCGCCGAGCGGCAATTGTCTTCGGCGCGGGTTTGCAGCAGGATGGATCGGCGACCCCCATCCTGCGCGACCGCGTCGCCGCAGCGGCCGACCTTTACTTTAGCGGCAAGGTCGAAAAGCTGCTGATGAGCGGCGACAATCGCTTCCTCGACTATAACGAACCCGGCGCGATGCGCGCCTACGCCCTCTCGCTCGGCGTCCCGGAGGATGCAATCGTACTGGATTACGCCGGCCGCCGCACGTACGATACCTGCTATCGTGCCAAGGCGATCTTCAGTTTGACGGAAGCCATCCTGGTCACGCAGAGCTTTCACCTGCCGCGCGCCCTGTATACCTGCAATCATCTTGGACTGGATGCGGTCGGCTTCGAGGCTGATCGCCAGCCTTATCGTATAGTTTCTATGCTATACTGGAATCTGCGCGAAATGATTGCTACTACCGCCGCGCTGTGGGACGTGCACGTCAGTCATCCCATTCCGGTGCTCGGCAACCTGGAATCATTTTTTCCCTGATGTATAATATGCGAAGAGGTGAGCATGTTATCTATGAAAGAGCTCCAGGCACAATATGTAACCAACAGGACCGGCAAGAAAGTCGCAGTTATTTTGCCCATTGAAGAGTTTGAAGAACTGCTTGAAGATATCGAAGACTTGGCGATCCTTGCCGAGCGGCGCGAGGAGCCAACCATTCCCCACGAAGAAGTCATGGCAAAGTTAAAACGAGATGGCCTCTTACAAGGTTGAGTGGAAACATTCAGCAATAAAGGAATTGGAAAAACTGCCTCGACAGATGCTTGCGCGCATTGTCGAGGCAGTAAATGATTTGGCACGCGATCCATATCCGGGCGGGACACGCAAGCTTAGCGGTTCGGAACGAACTTATCGCATCCGAGTAGGAGATTACCGGGTTTTGTACAGCATCTACAATGACAAGTTTATTGTTGAAATCATCCGTGTAAAACATCGCAAAGATGTATACAAGAGGTAGCCATGACCCGCGACGAAGCCCTTGCCCTTGTGCGTGAATACGTAAAGAACGAAAACCTCGTCAAACACATGCTGGCAGTCGAAGCCGCCATGCGCTTCTACGCCGAGAAATTCGGCGAGGATGTGGAGAAGTGGCGCGTCACCGGCTTGCTGCACGACTTCGACTGGGAAATCCATCCCACCCTAGAAGAGCATCCGCTGGCGGGTGAACCCATCCTGCGCGAGCGCGGCGTGCCGGATGAGATCATCCGCGCCGTGCTCAGCCATGCCGACCATACCGGTATCCCGCGCCAGTCGCGCATGGAGAAAGCCCTCTACGCCTGTGACGAAGTGACTGGCATCATCACCGCCGTCGCCCTCGTCCGCCCATCCCGTTCCCTGCTGGACCTGGAGCCTGCTTCCGTTAAAAAGAAATGGAAGGACAAAACCTTTGCCGCTGGCGCCAACCGCACAGAAATCGAAAAAGCCGCCAGCGAATTCGGTATAGAATTATGGGAACACATCGGCAACGTCATCCTCGCCATGCGCCGCATCGCCCCGGAGTTGGGATTGAAATGACCCTCATCCCACCCCTCTCCCACCCTTCGACTTCCGCTTCGACAGGTTCACCTCGGCAGCTCAGGGCAAGCCGGGAGAGAGGAAAGGAGGAATATGTCCCTGCAAGGTAAAGGCTTCTTTATTTCTCAGCCCTACCAATGCGAGGGGGGCAATCCTTCGGCTATTCTTATGACCGCCCAAGCTGCGGGTCTGAGTCACGTGTTGGTCAAGATCGCTGAGGGGACACAGGCATCCGGGTTGGATCCGACCGGCAATGACCTCAACGAGCCCCTCGTCCAGGCGTTGCACGCCACAGGGATCGCCGTCTGGGGCTGGCACGCTGTCTCTGGCAATAATCCTGTGGAAGAGGCTGTGCTCGCTATCCGCCGTGTGCATGAGCTTGCCCTGGACGGTTATGTGCTCTGCGTCGGCGCGGCTTATGAGCAGCCGGGCAAGGAACAGGCCGCGCGTGCGTTCATGGCCGAGGTGCGTGCAGAGTTGAGCAATGTTCCACTCGCCTTGAGCACTTACCGTTTCCCGAACTTTCACCCCGGCTTGCCTTGGGCAGCCTTCCTGGAGAATTGCGATGTCGTCATGCCGCAAGTCTATTGGGAAGCCGCGCACAATGCCGGGGCGCAATTGACAGAAAGCCTGCGGCAGTATCGAGCGCTGCCCAATACCCGTCCCTGCCTCCCCACTGGAGCGGCCTATGGCACGCCTGACGGCTGGGCGCCCACAAATGAAGATATGGACGATTTCTTCGTTACAGCCAAAGAATTGGGCGTCGAAGCCGTCAATTTTTTCTCGTGGGATGCCTGCCGTAACCATCTCCCCCAATTGTGGGACTTGATCGCGGCTTCCAAATGGCCTGCTCAAAAAACGGCAGCTGTGCAACTCCCGCTGGTATCGTCTCATACTGTGGAAGGTCTGTCCGCGGCGACTTCAAGCCATTCATGGGATTACCCCCCAGCGGGCAGAGGTCAACCAAGCGGCGAAGCTCCAATTGCCGAGGCCGATGATTACATCCCCGCGGGCGAAAAACAATCAAGCGGCGAGGCAGCGATTAACAGCGCTGTTGATCACCCCACTGTGGGCGGAGGTCAATCAAGCAGCGAGGCAGCAGTTACTAGCGCGATTGATTACCCTCCCGCGGGCGGTGGACAGCCGGCCGCATCCGCCAGCCAGGCAGGCGCAATCAAAGCGCGGGTCTCTTCCCACCCCCCCAGGCCGGACGCGTTCACAACTCAATACCTGAATGCCCTCAAGAGTTACCAGGCTGCGAAAGTATCTGCTCTTTACGCCAAAGATGCCATTCACGTGCGCGGCGACAAGGTTTTGAACGGCGCGCAGGTAATCCGTTCCGGTTACTCGGCTTTTTTCTACGGTCTACCAGCCGGCGCGACATTCGTGCTTCTCGGCGTGGAAGTGCGCGGCGACGTTCGTTACCTGGCCTGGAAGGCCGGGCCTCTAACTGCCTACGAATCCATTATCCTGCGGGACGGGGTGATCATCCTGGAATATACTTATATCGAGTAAGGGGCAAGGGGCTGGATAGCGAACACGATGAGACTTCCGAGGTTTTCTAACCTTCGGAAAATTAATACCCGGCGCGGGGCGCTCTTTACGCTTTATTTCCTCTTCTACGCCGCCTTCTTACTTTTCACTTCTTCCTTCTTCACAGCCACCACAAACCTCTCCAGCACCCACCCCTCCGTCACGCCGATCACCGCATCCCCGGGCTTGACCTCCACCACAGACTCGCCGCGTACGGCAGCGCGCCTGCGCAGCGGGGCAGCATCCAGGCGCGTGGACTTGGGCGCGGCCTTGGCCAGATGCAACGTAATGATCGCATTGCCTTTGCCGCTCGCCAGCCCGACCAGCGTGACCCTCGGCGGCAGTTCCCAGGCGATGACGCCCTTGCCGTAGCGTCCCTGCGCCGGAAAATCCTTCTGTTCAACACGTTTGGCTTTGCCATCTGAGGCGATGACAAATATCTCGCCGGTAGCAGGCAGGATCTGGCTGCCAACCACCTCGTCACCCACACCTAATTTGATTCCGGTGACGCCTGCCGCTACCAGCCCCATCGGGCGGACTTCTTCCTCTGCAAATCGGATCGCCAGGCCTTGCGCGGTCGCCAGCAATATTTCCTTCCCACCGTCGGTCAAGGCGGCCCAACCCAGGCTGTCGCCGTCGTTGACCTTGACCAGGGTAAAGGTCTGCGCCGAGGGGCCAGGCAGCTCGCTTACCAGACTCTTCTTGACCATCCCGCCGTGCGTCACGGTCAGCACGCAGGCTTCTTCGGGTAAAGCGCCCCTCTTCGAGGGCAGGGCGAACATGGCTGCCAGCTTATCGCCTTCCTTGAGCGGCGTGACCTTGTAGAAGGGGGCGCCCTCAGACAGTTTCCCGGCTTCGGGTAAGGTGTGGACGGCGACCGCAGCGGCCGCGCCGCGCTCAGAGACCAGCACCAGGGTATCGGTCGAGGCGGCCCGTACCAGCAGCCTCGGCGCGTCATTGCCGCTCGGGCGTGGTGGCTTGTCCTCGCGGCTGCGCGCCACGAATCCATCGTTCGTTACGCCCACCCAAACCACCTGCTCAGGCAGCAGTTCGGTGGTCGTCAGCGGGGCTTTTTTCGTCCGGCGACTCAGGCTGACGATCTGCGTACGGCGTTGGTCGGCGTAAGCTGCTTTAACCTTGAGCAGCTCCTCGGCGGCGACAGCGCGCATCTTCCTGGCGGATTTCAGCAGCCCTTCCAACTCTTTGATATGGGCCAGCGTCTCTTTGTACTCGATCTCGATCTTCTTGCGCTCCAGGGCGGCCAGGCGGCGCAGTTGCATCTCCAAGATAGAGTTGGCCTGCACCTCGGTCAGCTTAAAACGCTTCATCAGGCGGGCGCGAGCAGTCTCCACGTCGGGCGATTTCTTGATCAGTTCGATGACCGCGTCCAGGTTCTTGAGCGCCACCAGCAGTCCTGCCAGGATGTGCGCTCGTTGGCGCGCCCGTTCCAGGTCATGTTCGCCGCGGCGGCGGATGACCGTCAGCCGGTGCTCCAGGTAGACGCGCAGCGCCTGCTTGAGGGACAACATGCGCGGTTCGCCGCGTCCGTCTTCACCGACTACCAGGGCCAGCAAGATGATGCTGAAGGTGTCCTGCATCGGCGTGCGTTTGTAAAGCTCACGCAGCACGGCCTCCGGTTCGACGTTCTTGGTCAGCTCGATAACGATGCGCATGCCCTGGCGGTCGGATTCATCCCGCAGGTCGGTGATGCCCTGTAGGGGCGACTCACCGAGTCGCCCTACTTCGCGCGTTAGGTCGGCGATGCGCCCGATCAGTGTGGACTTGTTGACAGTGTATGGCAGCTCGGTGACGATGATGCGGTTCTTGCCTCGCTCCATCTCCTCGACGTGGACACGCGCCTGGATCGTGACCCGTCCGCGTCCTGACCCGTAGGCGGTCTCGATGCCCTCCTCGCCCTTCTGTTGGATGATGACCCCTCCGGTGGGAAAATCCGGCCCCTGGATGAATTCCATCAAGCGTGCGACGGGGATGTCATCCATCTTCTCATAATGCTCGAGCATGTAGACCAGGGCATCAACCACTTCGCCCAGGTTGTGAGGCGGGATGCTGGTGGCCATGCCGACCGCGATGCCGGTCGCTCCGTTGACGAGCAGGTTGGGGATGGCCGCCGGCAGGACGGTCGGCTCGGTGAGCGTCCCGTCGAAGTTGTCAGCGTAGTCAACAGTGTTCTTGCCGATGTCGGCTAACAGGTCCAGCGCCGGCGCGGCCAGGCGGGCCTCGGTGTAACGCATGGCGGCCGGGGGGTCGCCGTCCACCGAGCCGAAGTTGCCCTGTCCATCCACCAGCAGGGTGCGCATGGAAAAATCCTGCGCCATTCGCGCCATGGCCTCGTAAACAGCCATATCGCCGTGTGGATGGTACTTGCCGAGCACCTCGCCGACGATGCGGGCGGATTTCTTATAGGCGCTGTCAACGCGCAGGCCCATGTCGTACATGGAATACAGGATGCGACGCTGGACGGGCTTGAGACCGTCGCGCGCATCCGGCAGGGCGCGCGCCACGATGACACTCATGGCGTAATCGAGGTAGGATTGCTGCATCTCGCGGTCAATGTCAATTTTGCGGACGAGGCCGAGTTCCATAGGTTGCTCCCGACTTCACCCGCCCCTCCCGGCCTTCGCCCCTTCGGGGTGCAGGCGGCCACCCTCCCCCTTCCTCTCCCGTTGGGAGAGGAAGGGGGAGGGACGGGGTGGGGGTAGGTGAGGTTCGCAATTATGTTCTATTTTGCTTATCTTACGGGGAAAAGGGGAAAGCGTCAAGGAAACAAAAACGGGGCGGCTTGCACCGCCCCGCATTTTCTATCACGGCGTGAAGTTAAGGGTTTGGGATACACATGTTCCGCCAAGGCCATTTCCCGTACACAAGGTGAAAGTGGCCGTGATGCTGTGACCGGTGGGGTCGTAATTGAACTGGCCGGGGTTAATGTTGGCTACATTGCCGCTTTCGCCTGGCATCAGGTCGCTCTGTGTTATTTCGATTACACAACCATTGTGGGCCCGGAAGGCATCCAGGATGTGCGTTGTGGATGTAGCTGTCGCATTGTCTGTTACTACGATCCGGATGGATTCCCAGGTGACGCCTCCAGTGTTGGTGATCAAGAAACGGAAGGCAAACTGCGGAGCGCAGGTCGTGAGTCCAATGTAGGAAACGGTGAATCCAGGGGCAGGCGTGGGGGTGGCAGGCGGCGTGAAAACGGGCACAGCCGCAAAGTTCCCAACCGGTGTGGCATAGAATGCCCACACCCAGCAGAAGGAAGTCGGATCGTTGGGGTTGCGGATGTAGTAATACTGGCCGCTGGGATCACGCCCGAAAACCTGGACACTGTTGTCAGCCACCAACCCGCCGACCTGATCGTAAGCCTTGCCCGGCCCGAGGCGGCACTTCGTCTCTGTGGATACGCTGATGAAGGCGCCTTCAGGTGTGAGAGTCAGCGTCACTGTGGGAGTCAGCGTCACTGTGGGAGTCAGCGTCACTGTAGAGGTAAGTGTTGGCAGTGGGGTGGAGGTCATTGTCGCTTCGGGCAGAGGAGACGGCTGGATCGGCCCCGGTCCTCCCTGTGCAGCCTGGGTGAGGGTGGCCGCTACGCCAGCGACGGCGGTCTGCATCGCTGCCGTGCCATCTAAGGGGGGAGGGGGTTGAGATGTGATCGTGCTGGGTAAGAAGCAGGCGGCCTGCACAATTGCGATCAGGGGAAAAACACAAATGGCGCGAAATCTTCTTGCTGACATAGGGGTCCTCCTCATAAGACGCGGAACGTTTAGATACCATAATAATACAATGTCTTCAGATCTAAAGCAATCCCTGTTTATCTATTCAGCAGGGCTTTCTCAAAGTCGAGATGTAGCCTGCCAGTGTGCCCCATCCCCCTGCCCCCCTCACCAGAGAAGGGGGAAAAGAAGCGAAAAAAGGGGTGCGGGGGCGCTTCGCGCCCACCGCACCCCTTTTTTGCACAGTTCTCCCCTCCCCGCTTCGGGGAAGCGCCGGGGGTGGGGTTGAAAACTCGTACTTTGAGAAAGCTCTACTCTATTCAGAGAAGAAAAGCTGTCCTATTAACCTCTAGCATACTACAAACAACAAAGACCACCAAATCTGGTGGCCTTTGTGAATTTTCTTATCGGCTTTTTGAACAGCCCCTTCGGAAGCCTAATCCGCTGCCGATCCGTCCGGGATGTCCGTCCATTGGGAAGCCCCGGCTTCGGTGGCTTTCTCCGGGGTGATGAATCGCCCGTGGACGAAGCCTGTCCCGGCTGGGATCAGTTTGCCGATGATGACGTTCTCCTTCAAGCCAAAGAGCGGATCGGTGCTCGAGCCGATGGCTGCCCCCGCCAGCACCTTGATGGTGTGCTGGAACGAAGAGGCTGAGAGGAACGAATCGGTACTGAGCGAGGCTTTGGTCACGCCCAGCAGGATCTCCCCGAAGCGCGCTGGCGTTTTGCTCTCGCCGAGCATCTGCTCGTTGACTTTCTTGATCTCCAGGCGGTCCACGGGGTCGCCGGGCAGGTATTTTGTCTCGCCGGGGCGGGTCACTTGCACTTTCGCCATCATCTTGCGGATGATGACCTCGAAGTGTTTGTCGTGGATGTTCTGGCCCTGGCTGCGGTACACCTTTTGGATCTCGCCCAGCAGGTACATCTGGCAGGCCTCACGTCCCTGGATGCGCAGGATGCGGTGCGGGTTGAGCGAGCCTTCCGTCAGCGGCTGGCCGGCCTCGACGTGATCGCCTTCCTTTACTAAAAGGCGGGATGTGGTCGGGATCTCGTATTCGGTTTCCTCGCGCTGCTCGTACGAGACGATAATCTTGCGCGCCTCGATGCGGACGCGCCCGTTGTGCGCGGCGGTCACAGTCGCCTCGCCGAGGGTCGCCAGTTCATCACCGGCCTTGACTTCATCCTCATCCTTGGCGGTGATCGTCCATTCTTCGGGAGCATCGTACTCGTCGTGGATCATCTCGCTTTGTTCCACCCGGATGAGGCGCAGGTCGATGTATTTATCCGACTGGACCAGGCGCACCACGCCCTTGATCTCGGAGACGATTGCCTCGCCCTTCGGCTGCTTGCGGGCCTCGAAGAGTTCCTCCACACGGGGCAGACCGGTGGTGATGTCTCCGCCGGCCGCCACGCCGCCGGTGTGGAACGTGCGCAGGGTCAGTTGCGTGCCAGGCTCACCGATGGACTGGGCGGCCACGATGCCGACGGCTGAGCCAAGCTCGACCATCGAACCGCGCCCCAGGTCAATGCCGTAGCACTTGGCGCAGATGCCGTGGGTCAATTCACAGGTCAACGGCGAGCGGACTTTGACTTCCTTGATGCCCAGACTGGTGATCTTGCGAGCCAGTTCGTGGTCAATCGCATCATCGGGTTCGGCCAGCACCTCGCCGGTCTTCGGGTCGAGCAGGCGTTCGGCTGCCAGGCGTCCGTACAAACGGTCGAACATGGATTGACCGGCGATGTCATCCTTCTTGCGGATCCAGATGCCCTCTTTCGTGGCGCAATCGTACTCGTTGATGATGACGTCCTGGGCAATGTCCACCAGGCGGCGGGTCAGGTAACCGGCGTCGGCGGTGCGCAGGGCGGTATCGGCCAAACCCTTGCGTGCGCCGTGCGTTGACATGAAGTACTCGAGCGCGGTCAGACCCTCGCGGAAATTCGAGCGGATGGGGAACGGGATGATGCGCCCGGAAGGGTCAGCCATCAGGCCGCGCATACCGGCCAGTTGTGAGATGGGGCCGAAGCCGCCTTTGGTCGCGCCGGAGTTGGCCATGGTTGCCAGGTTGCCGTCCGGGTCCAGATGGTTCCTGACGGCTTTGGCAACGTCAGTGGTCGTTTGCTGCCAGATCTGGATCACGCGCTCGTTCTGCTCCTGCTCGGTCAGTAGGCCGCGGCGGAAGTCGCGTTGCACCAGCTCCACTTCTTGCAGGGCGGTGGCAATGATATCCTGTTTTTCGGGCGGGATAGTGATGTCGGCTACCGAGAGGGTGGTGCCGGATCGCATAGCGTATTCGAAACCGATGCGCTTGATCTCGTCAGCCACGTTGGTAGTCACCTCCTGCCCGCAGAGTTCGTATACTTCTGCGATCAGGTCTTTCACGCTGCCTCTTTCCAACTGCCGGTTGATGAACTGGACTTTTTCCGGCAGGACGCGGTTGAAGATGACGCGCCCGACAGTGGTGTCAATCAGGCGGGTTTCCGCCTCGGGCAGGCGATTGTTCTTCTCGTCGTACCAGGTGGTTAAACCCGCTTTGATCTTGCTGTGCACATCCACTTGACCCAACTGGTAGGCCAGATCAACGTCATCCATATCGGCGAAGGCGCGCCCGTCACCCTTATGCGGCTTGGAGTGCAGCATCGTCATGTAGTACACGCCCAGCACCATATCCTTGGACGGACCGATGATGGGTTCGCCGTCCGCGGGCTTGAGCAGGTTCTTGGAAGCCAGCATCAAGCGGCGGGCCTCCTGGACTGCCTTCTCAGAAAGTGGCACATGGACGGCCATCTGGTCGCCGTCGAAGTCGGCGTTGAAGGCGGTGGTCACCAGCGGGTGAAGCTGGATGGCCGAACCCTCGATCAGCACCGGTTCGAAGGCCTGGATGCCCAGGCGGTGCAGGGTGGGAGCGCGGTTCAAGAGCACCGGCCGCTCCTTGATGACCTCTTCGAGCACTTCCCAGACCTCGGGCCGGTTGCGCTCGATGAAGCGCCGCGCGCCCTTGACGTTGGCAGCGTAATTGTGCGATACCAGCCGGGAAATGACGAACGGACGGAACAGTTCTAGCGCCATGCTCTTGGGCAGGCCGCATTGATATAGTTTCAGTTGCGGGCCGACCACGATGACCGAGCGCCCGGAATAATCCACGCGCTTGCCGAGCAGATTGCGGCGGAAGCGGCCCTTCTTGCCCTTGAGCATGTCGCTCAAGGAACGCAGCTCGCGCCGGCCGCGCCGTGAGAGCGCCTTGCCGCGCTGCGAGTTGTCAATCAGCGAGTCAACCGCTTCCTGCAACATGCGCTTCTCGTTGCGCACGATCACGTCCGGCGCGCCGAGCTCGAGTAGCCTCTTCAGGCGGTTGTTGCGGTTGATGACGCGCCGGTACAGGTCGTTCAAGTCGGAGGTGGCAAAACGGCCGCCGTCCAACTGCACCATCGGGCGCAGGTCGGGCGGGATGACCGGTAGGATGGTCAAGATCATCCACTCAGGCTTGTTGCCTGAATGGCGGAACGCTTCCACGACCTTGAGCCGGGTGGTGGCCTTCTTGCGCTTCTGCTTGGATTTGGTGGTGCGCACTTCATGCCACAATTCCTGAGAAAGCTTATCCAGGTCGAGGCGGCGCAGGATCTCATAAAAGGCCTCAGCGCCCATGTCGGCGCGGAAGACCTGCCCCCAACGGGATTTCAGTTCACGATAACGGGTCTCGCCCAGGAAGGTGAAGGGGCGCAATTCCATCAGTTCGTCACGCGTATGGGCGTTCTGGTCCTTCGAAGCAGAGGCCTGATCCTCCAACTGGCTGCGCAGGGCGTTCATTTGCTCTTCCGCTTCGGCCTTGACCTGGGAAGCTTCCATTTTGACCGATTCAAGCTCACGCTGCTTCTGGTCTTTCAACTCGTTCTCCAGACCCTCCAGCCGTTCCCGGACGACTTTCTGCACCTTCTTGAGGTGTGAGGCGGCGGCTGCCTTGCCGGCCTCGGCGATGACCATATCCGAGTTGCCGAAGACGACGGCTTCCTTCAAGGGCTTGCCCATACTCTCCTGGAGCAGGCTTTCGAGGCGCTGGCCTTCCTGGATGATGGGTTCCAGCCGGGTCGCGATCAACTCGTCATAATGCCGCTCCAGCTCGTTCTTGCGGTGCGAGTGTTCGCTGAGCTTATGGTCACGCGAGGTTTTGATCTCGGCGATCTTGGCGTTGATCACGGCTGCCTGTTCGCGATCCGAGACGGAAATCTCGTCCTCCAGACGCTTGAGGGCCTTCTGGCGGGCTTCCTCATCCACGTAGGAGATGATGTACTGGGCGAAATACAGCACCCGGTCCAGGTTGCGGCGCGAGATATCGAGCAGCAGGCCAAGGTACGAGGGGATGCGCCGCGTGTACCAGATGTGGGCGATAGGTGTAGCCAGTTGGATGTGTCCCATGCGCTCACGCCGCACGGCCGAGCGGGTCACTTCCACGCCGCATTTGTCGCAGGTGATGCCTTTGTAACGGGGGTTCTTATATTTGCCGCAGTAACACTGCCAATCGCGCGTCGGGCCGAAGATGGCCTCACAGAAAAGGCCGTCCTTCTCAGGCCGCAGGCGACGATAGTTGATGGTTTCTGGTTTGAGTACTTCACCATACGACCAACTGCGCATGGTTTCCGGCGAAGCCAGGCTGATACGAAGCGAAGTAAGCCCCTTAGTTTCCACTGTACCATCTCCTCATCTTCCGAATGCCTGCACTCGCGCAGGTACAGGTGAGCACTGCGAACGACCACCAAGCCCTGTCCAACGCGCCCTACTTGTTTCCCGCGCACTCGACAAGCAAAAGCAAGCGCATGAGACTTTTTTTCTCAAGCGCTCGCCTTATTTCGCAGATTTTGATTTTCAATCAACGGACCGAATTATACCTGTTTGGTCAGGATTTCGTCAAGGGAAAAATCGGGCTCCTCTTTCGGGGTGGGGGTGGGTGAGGTTTCTACTCGAACTTCAATAAATACAGGATGTCCAGGAGCGCCGCCTCGAATATCTCTTGCATGATGTTCCCCTCGACCTGGTATCTGCCGCCGAACGAACCGTCGCCGTACACCCTGCGGGCTTCTTCCGCGTCCATAATCCCCGGCACGCGCGGCGGAACCTTCTCCTCGTCCGGCAGCTCGCCGACAATGGTGAACGGGAAAGCCTCCAGCCAGTTGGCGTGGGAGGGTTTGATCTGGTGCTTCTCGGCCACCGCCAGCACGCTATTGGCGAGCCACCAGTCGTACCAGGCCAGTCTGAGTCCGGGCATGTTGTTGATGCTCTCGTGGAGTTGCCCGCGCGCCGGGCTGTTGCCCCCGTGACCGTTCAGCACCAGGATGCGCCGGAAGCCGTGTCCATACGCCGAGCGCAGGATATCTTCGACTGCGGCGATCAGCGTGCTGACACGCAGGCTGAAGGTGCCGGGATATTCCAGGAAATACGGCGAGCAGCCAAAATTCAGCGGCGGGGCAACCAGCACGCTGGTCTGCTTGGAAGCGGCGTCCGCCAGGGCGAGCGGGATCTTAACATCCGCCAGCAGGCTCAAGTAGCCGTGCTGCTCGGTCGCACCGAGTACCAGAATCAGCCGGTCCTCTTGCTTGAGATATTCTTCGACATCCATCCAGTTCAGGTCTTCTACGCGCATCGGTCGGCACTCCGGTGATTCGAGGTTGGTAACCTGGTTCGATTGTACACCACCCTCCGCCAAATGTGTCACTGCGAGTAAATTCACCGTTGGAAATATCGGATACAATCGAGTCCATAAGATTAACTCTTCTCCTGACCAAACTGATTATCTACCGGTTGAGCGGATAACTGCATCGCTCAACCGGAGCAAGCGCACATGGAAACCAAACCGATCTGTTTCGTTGACGAGAAAATCGAGGTTCTCTTCGACAAGCCTCCAGCGCTGGAGAAGAAGCCCGGCTGCCCGGATGGTTTCACCTGGCAGGGGAAAAGTTATCGCATCGTCGAGATGCTGGATGAATGGTCAGATTTTACCCGTCGTGGAAAGTACGCCCGCAACATGACGCCCGGTCACGCTGCTGCCGCCTCCACGCGCGGCTCGTGGGGAGTGGGCCGGTTTTTCTTCCGTGTGCGGACGGACATCGGCCAGGTTTTCGATCTCTACTATGACCGCGCCCCGAAAGATTCCAGTCATCGCATGGGGGAGTGGTTTTTATTTCGGGAGATGTCCGCCGAATAATAATTTCCCGTGTGTCGGTGATACAATAACAAGTAGCCATCCAATTACTGCCTCGACAAACCGTTCCTGAAGGACAACCATGAAAAAAAATACATTGGCCTTGCTGGCCGCCGTCTTGCTCTTTCCGTTGATCGGCTGCTCATTATCCCTGTTCGGCACGCCGACGCCATTCCCGACCTTGCCTGTGTTGCCCTCCCCAACGCAGCTTTCCGCCTCGCCGACACCCCTCGCCTCGCCGACTGCCACACCGGAGACGCCCTCGCCCACTGTCGTTCTTCCCACACTGACGACCAGCCCGGGGCCGAGCGCCACGCCCGGAGGCGCAGTCACAGGCTCCACGTCCGGGTCGTACGCGGTCATCCTGGTCGCATCAGCGGACGTTCTGAATATCCGCGCTGCGGCCGGGCCGGGCAATCCCCTCGTTGGGTCTTTCGCGCCCACCGCGACGAACATCATGCGCACCGGTCCCTCGACTTACGTCGGCTCGAACCTGTGGGTCGAAGTACAGAACCCGAGCGGAGGTACTGGCTGGGTCAACGCGCATTACTTGACCGAGTACGTCGCCCCGGACGCCTTTTGCGCCGACGGGAAAGTCAACACCCTGATCACCAAGCTGGGCGCCGCCCTCACCTCCTCCAATGGCGAACTGTTCGCCCCGCTGGTCAGCCCGGCTCACGGCCTGGATCTGCGCCTGTGGCGTTATGAGACAGTGGTCAATTACGACCAGGAGCACGCCCGCTGGGTTTTCGAAAGCAGCTACGTGGTCAACTGGGGCCCGGCTCCAGGCAGCGGCATGGATACGATCGGCCCGTTCCACGAAGCCGTCCTGCCCCTTTTGCAGGAGGTGTTCAACGCAAGTTATACCCTGGGCTGCGACGACCCGGGCGCGGCGGCGGCTTTTTCGTTGACGCCGTGGCCGAATGAGTATGCCAACATCCATTATTACAGCGTGTTCAAGCCTGGCACACCCGGCATAGACCTGGACTGGAATCTCTGGCTGGTGGGGGTGGAGTACGTGAAGGATCAGCCCTACCTATATGCCATGATCCACTGCCAGTGGGAGCCTTAGCCTGTTTTTCCCGCAACCAACGAACCCGTTTCCTGGTAGGAAACGGGTTCGTTCTTTATGGTTTTCTAAAGAATGGTTGACAAAATCGCTTTTGTATGTCGTTGCGAGGGCTGGATGTTCTTTCCAGCCCGCCTGCCCTGGCGGGCTAGGCCAGGGAAGCAATCCCCTTTACGCTTGGAGATTGCTTCGTCGGGTAACGAACGCCCTCCTCGCAACGACACCCTCTTTCTTGAGAAAGCCATGGTTTGTTTTTGATGTGAGCTTGACAAATGCATGTTATTGCATATAATCTTTATTGATAATACTTGCAATAAGGAGCCTATGTCCTGCTCGAAACCTTTCGCCGATAAACTGCAGGCGCGCGGCTTTCGCATGACGCCGCAGCGTCATACCATCCTGCACATCCTCAAGCAATTTGGCGGACACTTCTCCCCTGCCCAGGTTTACGAAAAGGCGCGTCAGAGCGTCCCTGGCATGACCGAGGCGACAGTCTATCGCACATTGGAATTCCTGGCCGAGAACAATATAGTGTTCCCGACCCTCAACGGGAATGGGCACCTGGTCTATGAAATCGCCGGGCATGACCACCACCATCTGGTCTGCCGAGCCTGCGGACAGGAAGTGGAGATCGAGCATACCCGTCTCCAGCCTCTCTTAGCAGATCTGGAGGCAGCCACCGGTTTCCAGTCCATTGGCAGCCACATCACGTTCTTCGGGCTTTGCCCGGAGTGCAAAAGGGATTCCGGCCTCTCCTGACGCCGGGGGGGCTCATAACCGAAATCTGCCCACCCTGGCGGCCGGGGAGACTTCGGAATCCATCTCTTATTTCGGAGATTATATGATGTATTCTCCCGCTCCCATGCACATCCCGGATGGTTTCCTTTCCACCCTGATGGCGGTCATCCTGTGGGTAGTTTCTGCCATTTCCGTGGCATACGCCTTGCGGCGCGTCGACAAGGATTTGGGCGAGCGCCAGGTGCCGCTAATGGGCGTGCTGGCGGCGGCCATCTTCGCCGGTCAAATGCTCAATTTCAGCGTCACCGGCGGGACCTCCGGCCACCTGCTCGGCGCGGCCCTGGCCACCATCCTGCTCGGCCCGTGGGCGGCGATCATTGTATTGACCAGCGTGGTCAGCATCCAGGCGCTCATCTTCCAGGATGGCGGGCTGCTGGCCCTGGGCGCCAACCTGTTCAACATGGCCGTCATCGGCGTGACGGTCTCGTACTTCGTCTATACCAGTCTTCATAAACTGGCGCGCGGCAAATCGTGGGGCGTCTTCGCCGGGGGGTTCGCGGCAGCCTGGCTCTCGATTGTGGTCGCCTCGCTGGCTGCGGCCCTGGAACTGGCACTCTCCGGCACCTCCCCGGCCAATATCGCGGTCCCGGCCATGGGCGGCATCCACATGCTGATCGGCCTCGGCGAGGGACTCATCACCGTCGGCGCGCTGGCTTTCCTGTACGCGGCGCGAGGCGACCTGCTCCGCAGCGGCGGAGCGGCCCCCAAGGGCGGCGCGGCAGTCTGGATTTTTGGCCTGGGCATCGCCGCCTTGCTGGCCGTCCTCTCCCCGCTGGCTTCCGCCCACCCCGATGGCCTGGAATGGGTGGCTGCACAAAAGGGCTTCCTCGAAACGGCGCGCTCCCCGCTCTACAACCTTATCCCGGATTACACCTTCCCCGGTATCTCGAACACGGCCCTGGCAACCATCCTGGCGGGCATCATCGGTATGCTGCTTGTCTTTGGGGTCGCGCTAGGCGTAGCTTACATGCGGCGGAATAAGAAAGCATAATCAGACTTACAGAGGCGCAATACAGCCGAACCAACCACGTTGCGCCCCTGTTGTATTCTTATGCATATTCACTTCCTCGATCCCTACCAGCCGCGCACCAGCCCCATCCACGCCCTGGATGCGCGCATCAAGTTCGTGCTGACGGTGGCGTTTATCCTGACCGTCTCGCTGACGCCGGTGGCTGCCTGGCCGGTCTACATCCTGCTCCTGGCCCTGATCCTTTCGGTTGAGATCCTTTCCGGGTTGGGGAGCGGGTACGTGCTGAAACGCGCCCTGCTGGCCCTGCCTTTCGTGCTGGCAGCGCTGCCTGTGATCTTTACGCTGAAAGGCACCTCTCTCTTCACCATTCCCCTCGGTTCATGGACATTGACCGCCTCGCTCGAAGGGCTGGAACGCTTCATCGGTGTGGCGTTGAAATCCTGGATATCGCTCCAGGCGGCGATTGTATTGGCTTCGTCAACACCCTTCCCGGAACTGCTGCAAGCGATGCGGGCGGTGGGCATCCCGCGCCTGCTGGTGGGGATGTTCGGGCTGATGTGGCGTTACCTGTTCGTGCTGGTGGATGAAGCGCTGCGGCTGATGCGGGCCCGGGCGGCGCGTTCCGGTCAAAGCGCGGAGGCAGTTAAAAGGCGCGGGGGGAGCGTGGCGTGGCGTGCGCGCGTGACGGGCGGGATGGCTGGCAACCTGTTCCTGCGGGCGTTCGAGCGCAGCGACCGCATCTACGTCGCCATGCTCTCGCGCGGCTACGACGGCGAAGTGCGCTCCCTGCCGCTCCTACCCCTGACCAGCCGCGGCTGGCTGGCGCTGGCGGCCGGGTTATTCCTGCTGCTCTTGCTGCTCCTGTTCGGAATCCTGTTCTGGGGTTAGCCCATGCACCACTCGATTGAAGTTCGAAACCTTTCGTTTTCTTATCCCGACGGTCACGAGGCTTTGAAGGATGTTGCCTTGAGCATCGCCCCCGGAGAAAAAGTAGCCTTAGTTGGGCCGAACGGGGCAGGCAAGTCTACACTGCTCCTGCACCTAAACGGCATTCTTAGCGGGCAGGGACGGGTGACGGTCTGCGGGCTGACGGTGGAGCAAAAGAACCTGAGCCGGGTGCGGGCGATGGTCGGGCTGGTGTTCCAGAACCCGGATGACCAGCTGTTCTCGCCGACCGTTTTCGACGACGTGGCCTTCGGCCCGCTCTACCAGGGACTTGAGCCTGCGGAGGTCGAGCGGCGCGTCGACTCCGCCCTGGCCGCCGTCCGCATGACGGGTTATACCCGGCGCGTCTCCCACCACTTGAGCGCCGGCGAGAAGAAACGCATCGCCATTGCGACGGTGCTCTCGATGAATCCTGAGGTGCTGGTATTGGACGAGCCGACCGCCGGCCTCGATCCGCGCGCCCGGCGCACGCTCATCAAACTGCTGCGCGACCTGCCGATGACGATGCTGGCTGCCAGTCATGACCTGGCGATGGTGCGTGAACTGCTGCCGCGCATGGTCATCATGGATGAGGGCCGTATCGTGGCCGACGGGCCGACGGGGAAACTTTTGAAAGACGAGAAATTGCTGGAAGCCCACGGGCTGGAGAAGCCATGACAAAACTCCCGGCGTCTCGAAGACGCCGGGAGTCTGATTTTACACGGCGTCTCGAAGACACCGGGAGTCTGATTTTACAGTCCTCCCGCTTTGCGCAGGATGTCGGCCTTGTCCGTCTTTTCCCAGGACAGGTCAAGGTCATCCCGCCCGAAGTGACCGTAGGCGGCTGTCTGGCGGTAGATTGGACGGCGCAGGTCCAGGTCACGGATGATGGCGCCCGGGCGCAGATCGAAGTGCTCGAGGATGAGCGCAGCGATCTTTTCGTCGGGGATTTTCCCGGTGCCGAAAGTCTCGATGTTGACCGAGAGCGGGCGGGCCACACCGATGGCGTACGCCACCTGGATCTCGCAGCGGTCGGCCAGTCCCGCCGCGACCACGTTCTTGGCAGCCCAGCGGGCTGCGTAGGCCGCCGAACGATCCACCTTGGTCGGATCCTTGCCGGAGAATGAGCCGCCGCCGTGCCGGCCCATGCCGCCATAGGTATCCGCGATGATCTTGCGCCCGGTAACACCCGCGTCACCCATCGGGCCGCCGATGACGAAGCGCCCGGTGGGGTTGACGTAAATCTTGGGGCCGCCGTCCCACATCTCGGTTGGGATGACCGGCCGGATGATATGCTCGATGACGCCCTCGCGGATCTCGGCGTGGGAGACTTCCGGGGCATGCTGGGTGCTGACCAGAACAGTGTCGACGCGTTTCGGTTTGCCGTAGGCATATTCCACCGTGACCTGCGCCTTGCCGTCCGGGCGCAGCCAGTCGAGCGTGCCGGCCTTGCGCACCTCGGCCAGGCGGCGGGTCAGCTTGTGGGCCAGGTAGATGGGCATGGGCATCAATTGGGGCGTCTCGTTGCAGGCGAAGCCGAACATCATACCCTGGTCACCGGCACCGATCTGGTCCAGGTCTTCCTTGTCGCCCTCTTTGGCCTCCAGCGACTGGCTGACGCCCATGTCAATATCCGCGCTTTGGCTGGCGATGGCCGAGAGCACGCCGCAGGTATTGCCGTCGAAACCTTTCTTGGCGCGGTCGTAGCCGATGTCGAGGATCACCTGGCGGGCCAGTTCGTCGAAGTTGACGAAGGCGTGCGTGGTGATTTCGCCCAGCAGCATCACGAAGCCGGTCTTGGTGACGACTTCGCAGGCCACGCGCGACATCGGGTCCTGCTCGAAGCAGGCGTCCAGGACGGCATCCGCGATCTGGTCGCAGAGCTTATCGGGGTGGCCCTCCGTGACCGATTCAGAGGTGAACATCAGCTTGGGCGAAGTCATGAAGGTAGTGCTCATAGAATTTGGGTCTCCTTTGCAAAAGAAATTGCCCCTTCAGAACATCTTGAAAGGGCAATTGCGCAGGATGCACGGCTGCCCTCTCATCTTCCAGAATCCGGGTAACCGCATGGGGTTACCCCTACTGCCGGAATTGGCACCTTTCCTTGTGCACTGGTGACTGATTATGGTAGCCCGAAATATGGCTACCATTACTGGTCACTGAACACTGGAAGGTTGTCGAGGCATCATCGGGCCGGTCCCTCCGCCTCTCTGGATAAGAGTTGCCGGTTGGGGCTATTGAGTTGTGGTCGGGATAATACCACAGGTGAGGAGTGGCGTCAAATCGCCGTTGATATTATTCATTATATCGCCGTTCCAAAAGCGCAGGAGGCGACAGCCCTTTTATTCGAGGAAAGCTGTGCGCTCGGCGTCGTATTCTTCCTGCCCCCTCCCAGCCTCCCCCATTTTCACCCCACCGAGAACGTGGGGCAAGCGGCCGGAAAATGGGGGAGGAGCAATTGCTCATGGAAAGGGAAGCCGATTAATTATTGCATGCCGCCACGTCCCCCCATTTCTGTTCTTAGAAATGGGGGGACTATAGGGGGGCTATTTCCCCTCCACAATCTTTATCTTGGGCCGCAACTCCCACAATCACCCGGACAGCTCGAACACGTTTCGCTGCCATGACAACTCCCGTCACCGCAGTAGCTGCAGCTTTCATCAATTGGTCTGCAGCCGTCCCAGCAGCAATGCTGGGTACACGTATCGCAGGTCGCCGCCCAGGCCCGTGCATGTGCCGGACGCGCTCGAACAGCGGCGCCGCCACTAATCGGAGAGCGTCCCGCAGGTTTCCTCACGACCACGTTGAGGCAATCCAACCTGCGGGACGGTTTGGGAGGGCATTCATGACGGTCGCAAGGCTGAACGAGACTTGCAGGCCGAGAGACCGACCGCCAAAGCCAGCAGGAATGCAAGCGCGTTTTTCATCTGTAGTTTACAACTCCTCGAACATTAATTGCCACCAGTTCATAAAGTGGATTGGCGCTGAGTTAATGGTCTTCTGTATGGCGTCTCCCAAGTGGATCACGTATCCCTTGTACGGGTGATAGGCGGAGACAAAGTTTTGAAATGAGCGGGTGGTTCCAGGGGTGAGTAATTTTCGATATTTAACCTCGATGGGAAGGACCTCTGTGTTCTTATCCAGCACAAAATCCACTTCGGCTTTGTTGGTCGTCCTCCAGTGGTGGATTTGATTGGAGGTGTTTTCCACCTTTTTTCTGAGCAGGTTGTGGATAAAATTCTGGAACAAGAATCCACCTTCGGACGGTGAAACAGGCGTCCCAAAGGTGCCAAGCGCATAGTTTCTCATCCCCAGGTCGTAGAAATAAAATACGGGCGTCTTCGTCAACTCTTTTCTCATGTTCTTGAAATAGGGCGTGACCTTATGAAGCAGGAATGTCTTCTCCAGGTACCAAAGATAATTGTTCACGGTGGCAGCATTGATGTTCAACGTGTTGGCAATTTCTGAAATGTTGGCTAACTGCCCGATTTGCGCCGCCATCAGCCGCGTGAGGGCGGTGAAGCGATCCGTTTTTTGCACGCCCAGCAGATAGGCAATATCCCGCTCCAGATAACTCTGATAAAGTTCAGCGATGATCTTTCTTTTTTCATTGACCGTTTCCTCCAGCACGACGCGCGGGTAACCGCCGAAACTCAAGTACTCTTCCAGCAGGCTTTGCGCTTTTTGTGGGTCAAGCGCAAAGAATTCGGGCAGGCTTTGTTCATAGCGGTAATCCGTTTTGTGGTTGGTGAATTCGATAAAATCGAGCGTGCAGAGTTCGAAGATCCGTTTTCGCCCTGCCAGCGACTCGTGGATTTTTTCCTTGAGTTCCAGCGAGCCCGAACCTGACACGATGAACTTATACGGCAGGTTCATGTCGTAAAGTCCTTTCAGGAAAAGCCCCGCGTTTTCCTTCCTTTGGACTTCATCAATGAACACATACCCGCCGCCTGCGCCCAGTTCCAGAGTGATTTTGCGGAGCAGGCTTTCCTGCGATTCGAAAAATTGATGGTCTGACTCGATATCGAGATTGAACGCAACCGTTCTTTTTCCCTGCGATCGAACGTGCTCGCTGAGGAGCATCATCAGTGTGGTCTTCCCCGCCTGGCGCGGCCCTACAATCAGGCTGATTTCCTTTTTACTCAGGTGAGCCTTCAAATCATCGAAAAGGTGTCTTTTGATCATCATAACTGCATTATAACCCAATATTTACATTAGTGGGGTAATATATTTATCCTGGTCATCGTGTATTGAGCTAAATTCCATTTCGACTAGCTGCGACACGGTCTCCCGACCGTGTCGCCTGACTTGACCGCAGGTCTCACAGCGAAGTTAGGGAGACCTGCGGTCAGGCTCACGGCGGGGTCGGGCCCCCTTCACCCTTCGGGTACTTCGCAGGGGTGCTTCGCGAAGACCGCCGCCGAGCAGTTTCCACTTCCCACTCCTTCACACGTGACAACAGTACATCCAGCGGCTGCATTTCCGAGATCGGCACTGCCAGGTTCTTGACATGGGTGCGGTCATACTGGAAGGTGGGGCTTCCGGCCGGCAGCACGTGCGCCTTGCGGCGGAATTCTTCGTGGGTCAGGTAACCAGCCAGCAGAATGTCCATGCCATAGACCCAGATGTTCCCCCATCCATGCGGTTGAACCAGGTACGGCTCGCCGCGCAGCGTGCTGTGGATGCCGATGCGGGCCTCAGGCCGGCTGCGCGCGTGGACGTAGGCCAGGCTGCAAAAGACCTGTTCCACCGCCACGCGCTGCCTGGGCGGGAGTTCCAGCGCGGCAGTGGTGATGTTCCGCTCGGCGTCCTGTCCGCCGATCTCGACCGTGATCGGCGCTTCACATTCGCTCTTCAAGACCAGTCTTTCGAGCGGTATCCAAATCTTCGGCCGCGCCCATTCTGCCGGCATGGGGTGGATGAGATAAACCGGCTGACCGGCGGTGATCACCTTATGCAAGTCTGCCTGGGAGGGCGCGGTCAAGGCCAGCAGGAAGGCGAAGAGATAAATATCCTGGCTGGAGTGCCCCTCGGCAGCGAATTGGTCGAGCGGGACGAGCGCGGGGGCTTGCAGCAGCAGGCCAGGGTCGCGACGTATCCGGCTGATCTGACTGCGGCGGGAAATGAGGAAGCTCGTCAAGTCGCAGCGGTGGCCGCCGAGCGATAGGTCGTAGCGGTCGGGGTCGGTGAAGGGCGTCGCGCCGAGCACGTCGAAGGGAATGCCCTGCTCGGTCAGGTAGCGGCGAAAGGCCAGCTCCACCACCACGCTGCCCACGATGCGCCGCAGCCGGTCGAGCGGCGAGCCGCCCATGCGGTCATAGGTGTAGGCCAGCGAGCGGCAGGCGTAGGCAATGCCGCCTTCGGTCAGGTCGAGGGTATAGGGGAGGTGGAGGAGGTCGGTTGTGGCTTGCATAGTGACGAGTGATCAGTAACCAGTCATCAGTGAACAGTGATCAGTTTTCTTTCCTGAATTGCAGGCAGTAGTGATGGAAGGTGTTGCTCACCCAGGCGCTGTTCATACCATACGGCGCGAGCCGTTGGTTATCCTGCACCCAGATT
>Ga0315293_10001402_pt1 | contig 23407 bp, 23 predicted proteins | sample YL17G13_20_MG_FD_203071 | JGI IMG/M metagenome (GOLD analysis project Ga0315293, IMG submission 203071) | Sediment microbial communities from Yellowstone Lake, YNP, Wyoming, USA - YL17G13_20 | ecosystem: Environmental > Aquatic > Freshwater > Lake > Sediment | place: USA: Wyoming | collected...
GACCGAACGTCAGAAGGGGCTGCCATACCTATGCCTCCGCGACCGCCTCGCCCACCTTCTCACGAATCCAATCGTACCCATGCTCCTCGAGATGCTCGGATAGTTCCGGCCCCCCACTTTCAACCACGCGACCGCCGAGCATGATGTGTACGAACTGCGGCTTGACGTAGTTCAGGATGCGCTGATAGTGGGTGATGATCAGGACCCCTAGGTCCGGGCCGGCCAGGTCATTCACACCCGAGGCCACGATGCGCAATGCATCGATGTCCAGGCCCGAGTCGGTCTCATCCAGCACGGCGATCTCGGGTTCGAGCGTGGCCAGCTGCAGGATCTCGGCGCGCTTCTTCTCGCCGCCCGAGAAACCCTCGTTCAGATACCGTCCGGCGAACTCGTACGGCATCTTGAGGACGTCCATCTTTTGCTTCAGCAGCTTGCGGAATTCGGGGATGGGCATGCCCTTGTCGTTGGCGTCGGCCGCATGCCGGCGTGCGTTGAGCGCCGCCCGCAGGAAGTTGGCCAGCGACACGCCGGGAATTGCGACGGGGTATTGGAAGGCCAGGAACAGCCCCAGGCGCGAGCGCTCATCCGGCGCCAGGCCTACCAAATCCCTGCCCTTGAACAGGATCTGGCCGTGCGTCACCTCGTAGATGGGGTGACCCATCAGCGTGTTGGCCAGCGTCGACTTGCCCGTCCCGTTGGGGCCCATCAGCGCATGCACCTCGCCCTGGCGAACCACGAGGTTGACGCCCTTGAGGATGGGCTTGCCCCCCACCGAGACGTGCAGGTCCAGGATCTCCAACGCGCTTCCCATCCCAATCCTCCTGTCCCCGCCCCTCAGTCTCGGCTGGAGACGGGCCGGAGTATAGCATCGAAGCCCAAAAGTGTCAATATTTGTGTCATAAATATCTGAAATATACACTTCACACCCGGATGGGGCTGTGGTAATATCCATAAGGGAATTAGCAAATATGAGCGCTCCCAGCTCAGCGGGTGGGACGCAGAACCCTATGGCGACAACGACGCGCGACATCATCCTGAGGACACTCCGGGCTCGCGGCAAGTGCACCGTCCTAGCGCTTGCTGAAGCATCGGCCGTCTCCCCGGTCTCTGTCCGACACCACCTGGCCAATCTTCAGGCCGAGAGCATGGTGACAGTGGAGAACGAGCGGCATGGCGTCGGGCGGCCGCGGCAGCTGTTCTCGTTGACCGAGACCGGGCTCGACCTGTTCTCCAGCCGCTATGTTCGCCTGACCAACCGTCTTCTCGATGAGCTGAAGGAGTCGACCCCGCCCGATACGCTAGCAGCGCTCTTCTCTGGCGTTGCAGCCACAATGGCCGACCAGGTCGGACGCAAGCTGGAGGGACTGCCCCTCCCCGAACGGCTGGCGCGCATGATCGAGTTGCTCTCCGAGGAGGGCTTCGAGGCCGAGGTCGAGCAGCGCGATCAACGCATCATCATCCGCGAGCTGAGCTGCCCGTACTTCCGGATCGGCCGCCTACACCCCGAAGTGTGCACCGTCGACCAGGCCTTCATCGCCACGGCGCTCTCGCTCCCCGTCGAGCGTGTGACCTGCCTGCTGCAGGGGGCCGATATGTGTACCTTTGAGGTGGCCCTCGAACCCGACCGAGGAGGAGCACCCGTATGACCGACTCGCCGTCTGCGCCCAATCCAATCTGGGAGGCGGACTCGACCCACCCAGCCGAGGCGGAGAGCATCCGCGCCGCGCTGCGCGAGGTTGTCGACCCGGAGATCGGGCTGAGCATCATCGAGCTCGGCCTGATCCGCGAGGTGAGAATAGACCCCGACCAGCTGCATCTGAAGATGATCCTGACGACGCCCTTTTGTCCGTACGGGCCGGCGATGTTGGAGATGACGCGCAGCAAGGCCGCCGAGGCCGGCGGCAAGCCGGTCGTCGTTGAGCTCGGCATGGAGATGTGGGACCCGAGCATGATGGAAGAAGGGGCCGGCGCCGCCTGGGGCTTCTAGCCCGGGTTGCAGCCGAGCCCGGAATCAACCGGCGGGCCTGAAGGCCCGCCATTCGTTACACGCGGACGATCTCCCCGCTAGCGCAGGGCGCGAGATGGCGCGCGTGCCGACCGCCGCTGGCTCAGGAGCCCGAAGACCCCGGCCAGCGCCAGGATCAAGCGCAACGCCAGACCCATCCAGGCCGCGGCCACCAACATCAGCCCCACACCGATGGCGACCATCGTCCACAGGTTCGGCCCGTCCCCACCACGCACGTGTACCAACCGTCCTCGCAGGCGCACGACAAACTGCGGGTTCGGTTCCACCGGGATCATCACCCGGCGGAGCATGCCCTCGAGTTGCTCTTCGCTGAACGCCATCGCTTGCATCCCGCCCGCGATCTAGGCCCGCTTGCCAGGCCATCCCGGCCCCAGCCGGCGGTTCATCATCCAGGATCGTCCAGGCCTGCGGTCCGCCCCTCGGCCTGCTGTCGCTCGACCTCTTCGCGGAGTGAACTGAGCGTCCGGTGGTACAGGCTCTTGATCGCCCCCTCCGTCCGTCCCATGATCTGCCCGATCTCGGCATTCGACAGCCGCTCGGCGAACTTGAGGATCAACAACTGCTGCCGTTCTTCCGGCAGGCGCCGCACGAGCTTCAACAGGTCCTCGCCCGCCTCGCGGGCCATCGCCAGCGACTCCGGATGCTGGGATCCCGGCGTGAGGACCAGATGGTCTTCCAGCGGAACCACCGGGCGGCGGCTGCGGTCGCGGTGCCAGTTCGCCACCAGGTTGTGGGCGATCCGGTACAGCCAGGCTGAGAACGGCACGCCCATGTCCTGGTACGCGCCCACGTGCCGCAATGCCCTCTGGAACACGCGCGCCGTCAGATCCTCGGCGTCGTGGTGGTCGCCGGTCCGGTAGTATATGTAGTTGTAGATCTTGCGCACATGGCGCTCGTACAGTTGACCGAACGCCTCGGCCTCGGTCGCCGCGCGGCGGACCAGCTCGAGGTCAGGAGCGTCCATCGGCCCTGCCTGTCGCGATCCTCGCAAGGTTAACAACCCCACAGGTCACCCGGAGTTCTCCCCATTCGGTGTTCGCAAGACGGAGGTACTGCTCCGAACCCGCTGCCAACACGCCAGCACGCTCTCGATCATCTCGCGGCTCTCAGGCCGTTCTCCATAACGCACCTGCATGTACGCGTGGGTCAGAACCCACAGGTCATTCCGCAGGTCGGGACGGCACACGCTCAAGGCGACGCCGAATTCCAGCGGCGTCTCGGCCGGCCGCCGGGGACGACCCTCACGCGCTGCCCATTCGAGTAGTTGAGCATACACCCGCCGGACGATCAATGCATGGTACAGCCCGCGGGCTCTTCCCCGCAGACGCAGGGCCGAGCGCAGCATATCGCCCAATGAACGCGGACCGCGCCGCCGCGAGGCTTGCTCCAAGTCCTCCACATTCTCCGGGCTGCGCGCATCGGCCCCATCCCCCGGCTGGCGGGCGGTGCGCACGGCCATCCACAACAGCAACGCGACGCCGAGGACCGTGAGCAACACCCGCAAAATGGCGCCCATCCCCCCCAGCAGCCGGGTCACGGCCTCCGGTGCGGCGCTGTCTTCCCCACCCAGGACCGGCGGTGCTGGCGGCGTGATGCGCGCCGGTTCGGCGCCCTGCATCAGCGATCGGAGCCAGCCGATCAGCGCATCAAAGACCGGCCCCAGAAGCCTCAAGATCGCCTCAATCACGGGTGCCAGCAGCGTCGCCATCGTGCGGGCGATTGCGCTCATGACGCCAGCCAACGCCGAGACAAGGCTCCACGCCGGCGGACTTCCCAGAAACAATCCGGCTGCGGTGCCCAGCGCCACGACCACCAGCACACCCAGAAGCAGCCTGCCGTACCAGGACAGTCCGAACGGCAGCGGACGTCCGCCGCGTCGGCGCGCAGCGTCTTCCACCTGGCCCAGCAGGTCGCCCGCCAGGCCTCCTCCGACATACACGGGCAGCAAGACCATGGCCCCGGCAATCGCCGCGCCCGGAAAAACGACGAAGGCCGCTGCAGCCAGGAGCGTTCCGGTGAACAGGCTGCGCAGCGTCGACTCGGGCTCCAGTGCTTCGCCGACAGAAAGGCGTCCGCCGCGCCACCAGGCAAACCCCAGGCACAGGATGACCACCCAGCTCGCCTGCCACTGCATCCGCCCGGCGGATGCAGCGCCGGCCGAATTCGCGAGGGGCAAGGCGACGTAGGACCACAACCCAACACCCAGCGTCGCCAGCAGCGCCACCAGGCGGCCGCCGGCCGCCAGGATCCCCGGCGCCTCGAGCACTATCATCACCCAGGCACTCAGATGCCCGAGCAGCGCGGCCGCGATCACCATCGTCGCCGGATAGGGCGTCCGCACACCGTCGCCGTAGGGAAGCAGCGCGACGAACCAGGGGATGACCCACCCAACCCGCGCCCAGAGCGAGAGGCCGACACCCAGCGGCCGCAAGATGACCCTGGCGGTCAGCCTCTCGCGCGCCCATTCCGTCCCCCTCTCACTCGCCCTCATCCGTGGTCTCCTGAGATCGGTGGCAGGTGCGTCGACGGGATCCCGGGAAGGAAAGGCGGGGCGCTCTTTGCCAGCGACACCAGCCGCGTTCGCCGCCCGTGGGCACGCAGTTGTACCAGGGCTTCCAGGATCGACGGCGGCGTGAGCGCGGTGATCACGATCAGCGTCGAGCCGTAGGCGAGCGACGGGGCCTGTGCCAGGAGGTAGGACCCGAAGGGAGCCTTGACGATCGGCGTCAGCCCGGCGAGGCACTCGAGCAGCAGGCTCAGCTGCCCGGGGGCGCGTCCAGGCGGGATGCGGAAGGGCCTGCCGGAACGCGCGATCGAGCCATTGCTGATCAGTCCGACCCGATGTCCGGCCTCCAGCGCCTGCACCGCGAGAGCCGCGGCGCTCTCGACCAACGCCTCCATGCGCTCGGGATCGTATCCCTCCCAATGCCGATCGTACGTGGCGGCATTCAGGCATACGACCATGTCCAGCCCGGCCACCGGTTGGTAGACGCGCGTTTGCAGCATGCCAGTCCGGGCTGTCGCCGGCCAGTGGATGTCGCGGAAGCTGTCTCCGGAGGCGTAGTCGCGAACTCCCATCGGCTGACTGGCGTCATCGAACAGACGGCGCTGGGCGCGTCGCGAGCCGAAGGGGTCGTCCGACTGGAATCCGAGGGCCGCCAACGGCCGGATCGGCGGGTAGATCACCAGCCGCTCCGCGGGTGCAACGACCCCGTCGTCCCGGAACAGGGCAAATGGATCGGTGCTGCGCGCGACAGCCGGACCCAGGGAATAGATCCCGCGCCGCCGCGCCAGCAGGTGGTAGTCCCGCCGGGCGCGCGTCCTGCCCCGCAGGGACAGCGCCAGCGTCAGCTCCGACTGATCGGGCAGGTGAGAGGGCGCCAGGTCATGCGTGGCCGTCGGCGCAACTGCGTTCGGCCACCGGTCCTCGGTCGTCAACCACAGGAGAGGCAGCCGCCGGCGATTCTCCACGTGGATCTCGCAGGCCATTGTCTCGCCAGCGAAAGCCCGGCGCGGGAGGACGTGGCGAGCATAGCCCACGGCGGCGAGCGAGCCGCGATTCAATTCGCCAGCCACAGCGTAGGCCACAGCCAGCAGCCCGGCCAGGAGCAGCAGCTCCGGCGACGCCAGGATGTAGCCCAGCAGCGCCATCAAGATCGCTGACCGCAGCCAAAGACGGCGGACCAACTTACCCCTCGACGGGCACGGGCACCCGCTCGATGATCCCCGCCACAAGGTCATCGAGCTGCTGGCCGCGAAGCTGAGCCTGGGGTGCGATCATCAGCCGGTGGATCAAGACGGCCGGCGCGATGCGCTTGACATCGTCCGGCAGGACGAAGTCGCGACCGGCAATTCCCGCCCACGCCTGGGCGGCTTGGTAGATCCCCAGCGAGGCGCGCGGGCTGGCACCCAGCGCAATCTCCGGGTGGCGCCGGGTGGCGGCGGCGATGGCGATCACATAGTCACGCACCGAGTGCTCGACCCGAATCGATCGACGCGCTTGCTGCGCGGCAAGGATCTCTTCCGGCGAGGTTACCGCCTGCAAGCCGAGCAGTGGGTCGCCGGCTCCGAATCGCTCGAGGATCTCGGCTTCCTCCTGCGCCGAGGGGTAGCCGATCGTCAGGCGCAGCAGGAAGCGGTCAAGCTGCGCCTCGGGCAGTGGGAAGGTCCCTTCCAGTTCTACGGGGTTCTGCGTCGCCAACACGAGGAAAGGCCTCGGCAGCGGGCGGGTCACGCCGTCCACGGTCACCTGGCGCTCCTGCATCGCCTCCAGCAGTGCGGACTGCGTGCGCGGCGTAGCGCGGTTGATCTCGTCAGCCAACACCACCTGCCCCATCAGCGGACCCGGGCGGAACTCGAATGTCTGAGTCTTCTGGTTGAACCAGTTGATGCCGGTGACATCCGACGGGAGCAGGTCGGGCGTGAACTGGATCCGCTGGAAGGAGCAGCCCAGCGAGGCCGCCAGGGCGCGCGCCAGGGTCGTCTTGCCGATGCCGGGCACATCTTCCATCAGGATGTGCCCTTCGCATACCACGGCTGCCATGGCGAGGTCGATGACATCGTCCTTGCCGACGATAACGGTCTGCACGTTGGCACGCAATCTGCGCGCGAGTTGCTGGATCATGATCACCCCTGAGGGGGAATTCTGGGCGAGTATAGCATGCCGCTCGCGGCCGGATGCTATAATGCCGCGGAGATGCGCACGCTGATCGCCCTCGATCTCGAGACGACCGGGCTTGACCCGGAGCGCGACGCCGTGATCGAGATCGGCGCCGTGCGCTTCCGCGGTCCGAGGGTCGAGGATCAGTGGTCGACGCTGATCAACCCCGGCCGCCCGATCCCGCCCTTCATCTCGGAACTGACCGGCATCGACGACGGCATGGTGGCGCGCGCGCCGCGCCTGAGCGAGGCCCTCGGCGCGTTGGTCGACTTCGTCGGCGACGCCCCGCTGATCGGGCACAACGTCGGGTTCGACCTGGCGTTCCTGCGGCGCAAGGGCGTATTTGGATTGAACGAAGCCCACGACACGCTCGAAATGGCGTCGGTCCTGTTGCCCACGGCCGCCCGCTACGGCCTACGGTCGCTGGCGTCCGAGCTCGGCGTGCCGGTGACGGCCTCGCACCGCGCCCTCGACGATGCGCAAACCACGCGGCAGGTCTTCCAGCATCTCTTCGAGATCGCCCTGCGTCTCCCGCCGCCGGTCCTCGAAGAGGTGACCCGACTGGGTGCCGAGATCGAGTGGGGCGCCGCCCTGGTGTTCGACGAGGCCTATCGCCAGATCACGCGCGATGGGCTTGACCTGTCGCTGGCGCGGCAGCCCATCCGCTACCCCTTCGTGCCGCCGGACCGTTCCGTTGGGCCGCTCAAGCCGGTTGCGGAGCCGACGCCGCTCGACGCCGAGGAGCTTGCCTCGATCCTCGAACCGGGCGGGCCCCTCGCTCGCCGCTTCGAAGGCTACGAACACCGGCCGCAGCAGATCACCATGCTGCGCGCCGTCGCGCAGGCGTTCTCGGAGGGACGTCATCTGATGGTCGAAGCCGGGACGGGTGTCGGCAAGAGCATGGCGTACCTGGTGCCGGCTTTCGCCTGGGCATCCGCCAACGGCCAGCGCGTCGTCGTCTCGACCAATACCATCAACCTGCAGGAGCAGCTCCTGCACAAGGACATCCCCGACCTGGCGCAGGCTCTGGGGTTCGATCTGAAGGCCTCGGTCTTGAAGGGACGCGCCAACTACGTGTGTCCGCGCCGGCTCGACGCCCTACGCCGCCTCGGCCCGCGCACCGGAGAGGAGATGCGCCTCGCCGCCAAGGTGCTCGTGTGGCTGTCCGCTGGCGGCACGGGTGACCGAGGCGAGATCAACTTGCTCGGGCCGGCCGAAGCCGCCGCCTGGGCGCGGCTCTCGGCCGAGGGCGATGAGTGCTCGGCCGAGGCGTGCGAGCAGTTCGCCGGGGGCACCTGCCCGTACTACAACGCCCGCGCCCAGGCCGAGACGGCGCAGGTGTTGATCGTCAACCACGCGCTGCTGCTGGCCGACATCGCCACCGGCAACCGCGTCCTGCCTGAGTACAACTACCTGATCATCGACGAGGCGCATCACCTTGAGGCGGCGACGACCAAGGGTCTGAGCTTCGAGGTGACCGAAGCGGAATTGGCGCGCTGGCTGCGCGACCTGACCGGCCGGCCCGCCGGGCTGCTCGTGCAGACCGCAGCCGCCGCTCGGCGCGACCTGCCCCCCAACGATTCGGCGCAGATCGATGCGGCCGGCCGCGAGATCTCTCAGTCCTTCCAGGCCTGCCTCGAGCCGACAACCCACCTGTTCGCCGCCGTCGGGGAGTTCCTCTCCGGCCGGCGCCAGGGCCGCCCCCCAAGCGCCTACGACCAGCAGGAACGGATCGTCCCGGCTACGCGCACGCTGTCCGAGTGGTCGGAAATCGAGTTCGCCTGGGAAACGCTGCGCGAGGCGCTGGCGCGCGGTATCCAGCAGCTGCAGTCGCTCTCCGAAGTGCTGCTGGCGACCACGGAAGGTGGGGGCAGCACGCTGGCCGATCTCGCCCAGGGGCTGCGCACCGCCGGCCGTTCGCTGGCCGACCTGTTCAGCAACCTGAACCACATGATCTTCGAGCCGGATCCGCAGCGGATCTACTGGGCCGAGCTCAACGCCCGGTCGGGCCGCACCTCCCTGCACACCGCCCCTCTGGAGATTGGCCCGCTGGTCGAGCGCCACGTGTGGCGTGAGAAGGAGTCGGTCATTCTGACCTCGGCCACACTCACCACCGCCGGCCACTTCGATTACCTGCGCCGGCGGCTGCGCGCCGACGACGCCGAGGAGCTGGCTCTCGGATCGCCGTTCGATTTCGAAACCGCCACGCTGCTTTACCTGATCAACGACATCGCCGAGCCGGCCGACGGGCAGTCCTACCAACGCGCCGTCGAGAAGGGCCTCATCGGACTGTGCAAGGCGACCCACGGACGCGCGCTGGTGCTCTTCACTTCGAATGTCCAGCTCCGTACGACGGCCAAGGCCATCGCCGAGCCGCTGTCAGCCGAAGGCATTCAGGTCCTGGAGCAATCGGAGGGCGCTTCGCGCCAGGCGCTGCTCGAACGCTTCCGAACGTCTGAAGGTGCCGTCCTGCTGGGCACACGCTCCTTCTGGGAAGGCGTCGACGTTCCGGGCGAGGCGCTGTCGGCCCTGGCCATCGTCCGCCTGCCCTTCGACGTCCCGAGCGATCCGATCATCGCCGCCCGGGCCGAGACGTTCGATGCGCCTTTCGACGAGTACTCGCTTCCGGAGGCCGTCCTGCGCTTCCGACAGGGATTCGGCCGGTTGATCCGAACACAAACCGATCGCGGAGTGGTCATCGTATTCGACCGGCGCATCCTCTCCAAGCCGTACGGGCGGGCGTTTCTGGACTCGCTCCCCGCCTGCACCGTCCGCGCCGGCCGCCTCGCCGACCTGCCAGCCGCCGCGGCCCGCTGGCTCGGCGTCTGATCCCGCCGCAACGGCTCCCGCTGCCACTCGCTTCCGATTGACCCGCCCCCAGCGGGATGTTAGAATGCCTCGACTTCCCCACTCGAGGCAACAGCACGTGATCGACGTCAATGACTTGCGCAAGGGCGTGACCTTCGAGCTCGACAGCAGCCTGTACAAGGTGCTCGAGTATTCCCACAACAAGCCGGGGCGCGGCAACGCCACCATCCGGATCAAGATCCGCGACCTGCGCACAGGCACCGTGGTCGAGAAGACCTTCAGCTCCGGCGATCGCGTCAAGGATGTGCGCCTGGAGTACCACCAGGTTCAGTACCTGTATCGAGACGGCGACCTGATCCACTTCATGGATACCGAGACCTACGACCAACCCGTTCTGGGCGCCGCCATGCTGGGCGATGCCGTGGACTACCTGACGGACGGGCTCGAGGCGAAGCTCACGTACTTCGGCAGCGAGCCCCTGGACATCGAGCTTCCCACGGCGGTCGACATGGACGTGGTCGAAGCTGAGTTCGCCGTGAAGGGCGACACCGCCACCGGCGCCACCAAGAGCGTCGTCACCAGCACCGGGTTGAAGGTCCAGGTGCCGCTGTTCGTCAACGCCGGCGACAAGATCCGGGTGGACACGCGGACAGGCCAGTACCTGACGCGCGTTTGACCGCCCGGCCACGCCATGCGCACCCCCGCCGGGTCCGAGTGCCCCTTCTACTACGCGGATTTCCATCGCGGCCGCAAGCTGCAGGAATGCCGTCTCGTGGCGCGCACGGACGGCGGCGGACGCTGGGCGCCGGACTTGTGTGCCCGGTGCCGGGTCCCGGCCATCCACCTGGCTAACGCCTGCCCGAATCTCGTCCTGGAAGCCCGCGTCCAGCCCGGCTTCCTGGGGCTCAGGCGCGGCGTGCGGGTTTCCGCCACGTGCCCGAAGTCCGGCGGGATCGTGTCCGCGCCGGAGGTAGGCTGCGGTCTGTGTCACATCCTCCCGACGATCGGGCTGGAGAGCAAGGCGTGATCGAGGCCCTGCTCCTCGATCTGGACGGGACACTGCTCGACAACGACATCGACGCCTTTCTTCAGTCGTATCTGAAAGCCCTGAGCCGCCACATGGCTCCCTGGGTGCCGCCCGACCGCCTCGTTCCTCAGCTCCTCAAATCAACCGGCGTCATGCTTGCGAACCGACAGCCGACGCGTACCCTCCAGCAGACATTCGCCGAGGACTTCTACCCATCCCTGGGAACGACCGAGGCGGCGTTGCTTCCCCATTTCGAGGCGTTCTACCGGGACGAATTCCCCAAGCTGGTGGGCCTGACCCACAGGCGCGAGGCAGCTATCCGCATCGTGCAAACGGCGTTGGACGCTGGCGTTCGGGTCGTCGTGGCCACCAATCCGCTCTTCCCGCGCATGGCCATCGACCATCGTTTGGAATGGGCCGGCGTGCCCGCGCGCGTGACCCCCTACTCAGTGGTCACAAGTTACGAGACCTTCCATTCGGCCAAGCCGCAGCCGGCATACTACGCCGAAATCCTCGGACACCTGGGCCTGCATGCCGCCCGGGCGGCGATGGTGGGCGACAACGTGCAGGACGACCTCTTGCCGGCACAATCGCTCGGCATGGCCGCGTTCCACGTCGCGCAGGAGCCTGACGCTGCTTTTCCGGGAGGGAGCCTGGAGGACGCGATGGCCTGGCTGACCGTCGCCGATCTGGAGACGAACCCCGCGGCCGCCAGGCAGCCTTCGAGCGTCCTGGCGCGGTTGCATGGGCAGCTGGGCACTCTGCTGACCCTGCTTGGCGAGCTGGCTCCGGAGACGTGGACCAGGCGGCCGGCGCCTGACGCTTGGTCCCTGACCGAGATCGTGTGCCACCTGCGCGACATCGACTACGAGGTGCACCAGCCGCGGCTGGAACGCATCCTATCGACCACCTCGCCGTTCCTTCCGGCCGTCGACACGGATCCGTGGGCGGATGTTCGCCATTACGCCGCCCAATCCGGACCGGATGCGTTGGGGCTCCTCGCCGAGCGCCGCGTGCAGATGCTGCGCCAGCTCGAATCCCTTCCTTCGGAGGCGTGGGACCGGCCGGCGCGCCATGCGCTGCTGGGTCCGACGTCGCTCGCCGAAGTGGCATCCATTGCCGCCGACCACGAATTGCTCCATCTGGCGGACATTCGCCTGCAGGCCGACACAGGCGAGCTGCCTCCATCTCCAATAGATCGTTAACGCCCCGTCGCCTTTACACACCTCCACGCCGACGCTATAATGCCGCCACGGGGGAAGTGCTGGAACTGGCAGACAGGCGTGATTTAGGATCACGTGCCGCGAGGCGTGAGGGTTCAAGTCCCTCCTTCCCCACTCGCCTGCCCCCAGCCTTCCGAACCCAGATTCTTTGATCCGTGCACGCAGGAAGGATTCCTTCGTTGAAGATCGAGAAACAGGATCTTGGGGACCGCCAGGTCCAACTGACGGTCGAAGTGCCGGACGAGCAGCTCAATGCCGCGCTGCAATCGGCGGCGCGCCGGATGAGCAACCAGGCGAAGATCGCTGGCTTCCGGCCGGGCAGAGCTCCCTATAAGCTGATCGTTCAGCGCTACGGCGAAGAGGCGGTCTTCGAGGAAGCCCTCGACACACTGGGCCAGGAAGTCTACCGGCGCGCGCTGGATGAATCGACGCTCGAGCCTTTCGCGCCGGGCGCCTTGAACGAGATCGTCTCTCGCCAGCCTCTGACGCTCCGCTACACGGTGCCTCTGGCGCCGGAAGTGGAGCTCGGGGCCTACAGGGATATCCGTATCACTCCGGTAGCCCCGGACGTGACCGACGATGCCGTCGACCTGATGGTTGAGGAGCTGCGTCAGCGACGAGCGATGATGGAGACGGTGCAGCGACCTGCGGCCGACTCAGACGTGATCATCCTCGACGTCGCCGGTCGTCTCGAACTGCCGCTCGAAAACGGCGAGGCCAGCCTCCTGGACGAGAAGGCCGTCTCAGTGCTGGTGGAGGAACGGACCAACTGGCCGACTCCCGGCATCGCCGCCCACCTGCGCGGCATGAGCGCCGGCGATGAGAAAGACGTCGAGCACACCTTCCCGGATGACTACTCCCCGAAAGTGTTGCGCGCCCGAAGGGTGACGTTCCACCTGCACTGCGTTGAGGTCCGCTCGCGCACGCTCCCGGAGGTATCGGATGAGCTGGCGCGGGAGATGGGCGATTTCTCGGACGTGATGGATCTCAAGCTCAAGATCCGCAAGGAGCTCATGCAGCAGGCAGTCCGCGAAGCGGCAAGCGCCTATGCGCAGCAGGCGATCGACGCCCTCGTCGGCGGCGCCAACTTCCAGTATCCACCGATCATGGTCCGCGATGAGCTCGACCAGCTGATACGGGACCTCGACCGGCGTTTGCAGGGCCAGCGGCTTACGCTGGCCGACTATCTGAAGATCGAGAAGAAGACCGAAGAAGAGGTCCGCCAGGAGCTTGAGCCGCGGGCCATTGAGCGCGTGAAGCGCGCTCTGGCACTGGGCAAGCTCGCCGAGGTTGAGGACCTTGAGGTCGATCAGACCGAGGTCGACGGTGAGCTCGAGCGCCTGACGCTTGTCCTGGCCAGCAAGGATGCGGTGCGCAAGGCGTTTGACAATCCGTCCGGTCGCCGCACGTTGGCGCTGGACCTGCTCACCGAGAAGGTCATCCGACGCCTGGTCGCGTTCGCGCGCGGCGAGGCCGAAACGCCCACACAAACGGCGGCACAGGACTTGCACCCCGGCGACACGCCGGCCGCCGACCAGGCTCAGGAGTAAACCATGCTTTTGTCCAATCCCCAATCCCTTATCCCAATGGTCATCGAGAGCTCCGGCCGCGGGGAACGAGCCTACGACATCTACTCGCTGCTGCTCAAGGAGCGGATCGTCTTCCTCGGCACGGCCATCAACGATCAGGTCTCCAACCTGATGGTCGCCCAGCTGCTGTACCTGGACAACGAGGACTCCGAGCGCCCGATCCACATGTATATCAACTCCCCCGGCGGCGCGATCTACGCCGGGCTGGCGATCTACGACACGATGCAGCAGACCCGCGCCCCAATCTCGACCGTCGCCGTGGGCGTGACGGCATCGTTCGGCACCGTGCTGCTGACGGCCGGTACCAAGGGCATGCGCTACGCCTTGCCCCACGCCACCATCCACCTGCACCAGCCGCTTGGCGGCGTCCAGGGACAGGCCACCGACATCGAGATCCAGGCCAAGGAGATCTTGCGCCTGCGCGAGGAATTGAATAAGATTCTGGTCAACCACACCGGCCAGTCGCGCGAGGTCATTGATCGGGATACCGAGCGCGACTTCTACATGGACGGTGAGGCCGCCAAGGGCTACGGGATTGTCGACCACGTCCTGTACCCGGGCGACGAGGCGGCGGGCGTCAAGAGCAAGAAAGGCGGGTAGGCCTGCATGTCGCGGAAGGATCCGGCTGCTCCCGAAGAGCGCCGGTGCTCGTTCTGCAGTCGCAGCGAGGCTGAGGTCCAGCGGCTGATCACCGGGCCCGAGGCCGTTAACATCTGCAACGAGTGCGTCGAGCTGTGCCGCGACATCCTGGAGGGCGACGCGCCCCGCAGCGGCCAACCGCCGCTGGCCGCCCATGGCCGCCCGACGCTTGCCCCGCACCAGATCTACGCCAAGCTGGAGGAGTACGTGGTCGGTCAGGAGGACGCCAAGCGCGTCCTGTCCGTGGCCGTCTACAACCACTACAAGCGGATCCTCAGCCGGGGCACGGCCGACGTTGAGCTCGACAAGAGCAACATCCTTCTGCTTGGCCCCACCGGCTGCGGCAAGACATTGCTGGCCCAGACGCTGGCCCGCGTGCTCGACGTCCCCTTCTGCATCGCCGATGCCACCGCCCTGACCGAAGCCGGCTACGTCGGCGAGGACGTCGAGAACATCCTGCTGCGCCTGCTGCAGGCGTCGGACTTCAACATCCCGCGCGCCGAGCGGGGCATCGTCTACATCGATGAGCTGGACAAGACGGCACGCAAGACCGGTGACAACCCCAGCATCACACGCGACGTCTCCGGGGAGGGCGTCCAGCAGGCGCTGCTCAAGATCATCGAGGGCGCCGTGGTGAACGTCCCTCCGCAGGGGGGCCGCAAGCACCCGCAGCAGGAGTTCATCCAGGTCAACACGACCGACATCCTGTTCATCTGCGGCGGAACATTCGACAGCCTGGGCAATATCATCGGCGAACGCGTCGGACGCAGGGGGCGGCTCGGATTCCCCGGGACGCAAGTCGAAGAGGAAGCCCGCAAGCTCGGCGACAACGAGCTCCTGCGCCTGGTCACGCCGGACGACCTGATGCGCTATGGGATGATCCCCGAGCTGGTCGGCCGGCTGCCGGTGACCGTCAGCGTCGACCCACTCGATGTGGACGCCTTGCGCGCGATCCTGACCCGCCCGCGCAACGCCCTGGTGCGGCAGTATCAGCGGTTGTTCGAGATGGACGACGTCCATCTCGAGTTCACGCCGTCCGCCCTGGACGCCGCGGCCGCAATGGCGCTCGAGCGCGAGACCGGCGCCCGTGGCCTGCGGGCGATTATCGAGTCTGCATTGCTGCGTGTGATGTATGAGATCCCTTCCCGGCGGGAAGTGCGCCGGGTGATTGTCGACGACGCCGTCATCCGCGACGGACGCTTGCCCGTCCTGCTCGACGCCGAAGGCGCTCCGATCCCGCTGGAGCTGCCGACCGCGCTCCCGGACGCGGCCTGAGGCCGGCCGACTGCCCCCTCGCCCCATCCACCAGATCTTCATGCAGCACCGCCGAGGAGCAGTCGACCGTCCGGTGTGCTTCTCCGCAGGAAGGCCAGGATGACCGTTCTGCGCCTCGCCACCTTCTCCATCGCCGCATTCGACCCCGAGCAGCAAGCCTGGGGGATCGGCGTGGCATCCAAGTTTGTGGGCGTCGGCGCCGTCGTCCCCTGGGCGGAAGCCGCCGCAGGCGCGGTCGCCACGCAGTCGTATGCCAACACGAGCTTCGGGCCTCGCGGGCTTGCCCTGATGCGCGCCGGTCTGTCGGCCGAGCGCACGTTGACCGCGCTGCTCGCCGACGATCCACAGCGCGAACAGCGCCAGGTAGGGGTGGTCGATGCTCACGGGCAGCCGGCGACCTTCACCGGGAGCGCATGCCTGCCGTGGGCCGGCGGGGTTGCCGGCCAGCACTTCGCCATTCAGGGCAACATCCTTGCCGGGCCGCAGGTCGTCCAGGCGATGGCCTCGGCCTACGATGCCGCGCCCGGCGATCTGCCGCAGCGCTTGCTTGCGTCCCTGGCCGCGGGCGATGCGACGGGCGGTGACCGGCGTGGGCGGCAGAGCGCCGCGCTGCTTGTCGTGCGTCCCGGCGCCGGGTACGGCGGATTCAATGATCGCTGGATCGATTACCGCGTCGACGACGACGCGCTGCCGATCCCGCGCCTGGCCGAACTGCTCGAGCTCCATCGGCTGTACTTCGGCAAGAGCCCGCCCGAAGAGGTCCTGGCGATGGAAGGCGAGGTCGCCCGCGCGCTGATCTCGATCCTGCACCGCCACGCGGGCTTCGCCGGCGGGGCAGGCGACGGTCTGGACCCTCCGGCGCTACAGGCACTGCGGGAGTTCGTTGGGCGCGAGAACTTCGAGGATCGCGTCGACATCGAACAGCGTGCCATTGACGCACCGGTGTTCGATTTCCTGGTGAAGCGCTTCGCAGGCTAGACCGGGCGCGCTCCGGGACTTCCGTGCGCGCTGTGGCACCTACGCGGCTTATGATGGAGCCCGCATGACCAAGCTCAACCAGATCCGGGCCGTGATCAGCGATATGGACGGCGTCCTGTGGCGGGGCGAGACGCCTCTGCCCGGCGTCGCCGAATTCTTCGGCGGGCTGCGCCAGAGACAGATCCCATTCGTCCTGGCAACCAACAACGCCACGGCAACATTCAGCGACGTGGTCGGTCGTCTGGGCGCGCTCGGGCTGGATCTGCGGCAGGAGGAGGTGCTGACCTCAGCCAAGGCGGCGGCGTCCTTCCTGCGCCATCAGCTGCCCTCCGGGGCGGCGGTCCTGGCGGTCGGCGAAACCGGATTGACTACGGCGCTCTCGCAAGCTGGGTTCCGACTGGTGGGTGATGCCGCCAGCGCCGCCGCCGTTGTCGCCGGATTGGACCGCCACGTGACGTGGGACAAGCTCACCGAGGCGGCGCTAGCTATCCGCGCTGGCGCGATGTTCCTGGCCACGAACCTGGACCCGACCTTTCCCAGTGAACGCGGTTTGGTCCCCGGCGCCGGGGCGCTCATCGCCGTACTCGAGACCGCCACCGGCTGCCACCCGGTTGTGATTGGCAAGCCCGAGCCGTATCTGTACCTTCAAGCCCTCGAGTTCCTGCAAACGCCGGCAGCCGCAACGCTTGTGCTCGGCGACCGCATCGAGACGGACATCGTCGGTGGGCAGCGTGCCGGAATGCCCACCGGCCTGCTGCTGACCGGGGTGACGACCCGCGAGCTACTGGCCGCCAGCCCCCACCAGCCGGATTGGGTCTTCGAGGATCTGCGCGCAGCCGCGCGGGCGTTGTATGGGTAGCGAGGCTTGGTGACCCGGCCGCTGATCTTCGATCTGAGCCTGCCCGAGATCACCTCGCGGTTGGAGGCCTGGGGCGAGCCTGCTTTCCGCGCACGCCAGATCTGGAAGCAGGTCTACACCCGTCTGGCATCCGGGCCGGCGGAAATGACCGACCTCCCGCCGCTCGTCCGCAAGCGCTTGGAAGCAGAGATCGACTTCGCCGGCCTTCAGCCGGTGGCCGATGCGGCGTCATCCGATGGCGAGACCAGCAAGACACTCTTCGCCCTGGCTGATGGCCTGCGCGTCGAGGCGGTGCTCATGCGCTACGTACGCCGCCGCACCGTGTGCATCTCGAGCCAAGTCGGCTGCGCCATGGGCTGTGTCTTCTGCGCCACGGGCCAAATGGGATTCCTGCGCAACCTGTCTGCCGGTGAGATCGTCGCCCAGGTGATGGCTTTTGCCCGCCGGCTCCAGCCAGCTGGCGAGCACCTGACCAACATCGTCATCATGGGCATGGGCGAACCGTTCCACAACTACGATGCTACGCTGGCGGCGCTCGACCGGCTCAATGATACGCAGGGCTTCGGTTTCGGGGAGCGACGGATGACGATCTCGACCGTTGGGCTGATCCCGGGGATCGAGCGCTTCGCGTCGGAAAAGCGCCAGATCAACCTGGCGGTGTCGCTGCACGCCGCCACCGATGAGCTGCGCTCGCAGCTGCTGCCCATCAACCGCCGCTATCCGCTCGAGCCCCTGTTTGAGGCTTGCCGGCGGTACGTTGAGGCCACGCGCCGCAGGATCACCTTCGAGTGGGCGTTGATCGAGGGCGTGAACGATGGTCCCGAGCAGGCGCAGGCGCTGGCCCGCCTGGCGTCTGGGCTCACTTGTCACGTGAATCTGATCCCCTTGAATCCGACGCGCGGATACGCCGCCGGGGCCACATCACGACCGCGCGCCCAGGCGTTCAGCCAGATGCTCCGCTCGCATAGCATTCCGGCCACGGTGCGCATGCGCCGCGGCATCGACATCCAGGCCGGCTGCGGGCAACTGGCCACGGAAGCCGCCTCCTAGGACATCCTAGGACCAGCCCCCCACACTGCCGCGAGACCACCGCCCGCAACTCCCCTGCGCGCTCACTGCTCTTGAACTGAGAACGCGATCCGGCTTCGCCAACAAGCGGTCGTCCCCGCAGGGAACGCCGCCGCACGCCGGAGCGCGGCGCTCTGTATCGACAGGAGTTGAAGGAAACTTCAGGGAAGCAGTGTCAGGACTTGAAGCCGGGTCGGTGCAGACGGTCGGCGGCTTCTGGAGTGAGCGGCACCACGGCCTCAACCCGAGTGCCCTTGCCACGAGCCGAGTCAACCCGCATCAACCCGTTCAGCATCTCGGCGCGCTCGTGCAGGTTGATCATGCCCAGGCTGCCGCGCTGTTCGTAGTTGGCGGAGACGGCGGCGACATCGAACCCATCCCCGTCGTCCTGGATCTCTAGCGTCAACAAGTCGCCGGCCTTCTTCAGACGGACCCAGATGTGGCTGGCCCTGGCGTGTTTGCGGGCGTTGTTGACGGCCTCTTCGGCGATGTAGAACAGCACGCCCTGCTTGCCGATTTCCAGGTCGTCGACCGTGCCAGGATCCGCCACGATCAGCACCTGCTGGCCGTGGTTCTCGTCCATCTTGCCGGCCAGGTGCTGCAGTGCGGAGACCAGGCCTTCAGTCTCCAGGATTAACGGCCGCAGCGTGAACAACATCTGGCGGATCTCCTTCGTCGTTCGCCTGGCCAGCTCCTCGATCTTGTACATCTCATCGGCGGCCGCCTTGGGATCCCTCTCCATCAGCCGCCGGGCGAAGTTCACCCGCATGGCAATCGCGCCGACCGATTGGGTCGGCCCGTCGTGCAGATCGCGCGCCAGCTTCTTGCGGGCTTCCTCCTGCGCCTCGGTGAGGTGTTCCTTTTCCTGCTGCAGCTCGTGGTACAGCTTGGCGTTCTGGAGTGCCACGAGCGCCTGCTGAGCGATTGCCTCAAGCAGCTCCACGCGATCCGCAGAGAAGAAGGCCGGTTCCGGGTGCGCAAACAGGAGCAGGCCGTACGCCTCCAGACCTACCACGAGGGGTACGCAGACTCCCGAGCGGCAGCCGTGGAGCGCGGCAATGCGCTGGAGCTCCGGGTCCTTGCCCGGATCGTCGAACTCCACCATGTTTCCCGCTGTAAGCGTGCGCTCGATGGCGCCGCTCTCGCCCCGCAATCGGACGCGCAGGTCGGCGGCCGTGAAGCCACGCGCCGATTCGACCTCCAGGTGCTCGCCCGAGACCAGCAGCAGCGCACACACCAGCCCCCGGTCCTCCGGGTTCCCATTGCTGATGGCGGAGGCGGAGACGTCCAGGACCATATCGAGCACACGGTCGTAGCTCAGCGTGGCATTCAGCGAGGCGGTCTTGCGGATGACCGTGCGCAGGCGCTCCAGCTCATGCTCAAGCTCGTTCACGCGCGCTTCGGGCCGCTGGGGGCGCCCGCCAGGGATCGTGCCAACATTGCGCCCCAGGAAGCCCAACACCGGAATGCCCAACGCGAGCCACGCCATGGATAGTGGCAAGCCGACCAATCCACTGAACATCAGACAGAGCCCCGTTGGGGTCAAGGCACGGTCTCCTGGGTCGAGCAGGGACAAAGAGACCGCCGCTGCGCGGCGCACTGCCACTCGTCCTGCATTGACCTTCTCCAGTATCCTACAGCCTTGCTAGGGATACACCTTACAGGCGGATTACAGAAGGCCAAGCCCATCTAGAGACCGACCCGCTCCGGGGTGTTGCCGACGTCGGTTCCTGAGCTCCCGAGGGGGAGAATCCCGCCCCTGAGGCCAAAGCGTCCGGGGCAATCCCCCGCCCCAGGCTCGTCTTGTAAAGAACATCCCGCAAAGGTATCATTGGGCCATGCCCCGGTCCGTCCTATTCTCCCCGTCGATCCTTTCGGCTGACTTTACCCGTTTGGGGGATCAGCTCCGAGAAGCCGAGCAGGCCGGCGCAGATTGGTTCCATATTGATGTCATGGACGGGCACTTTGTGCCCAACCTGACGATGGGTCCGTTCATCGTCGAGGCGTGCCGGCGCGCCACCCGGTTGCCTCTGGATGTTCATCTGATGATCGAAGCGCCCGAGCGTCTCCTGCGCTCGTTTGCCGACGCCGGCGCCGACTGGTTGACGGTGCACCAGGAAACCTGCCCGCACCTGCATCGCACCCTTCAGACCATCCGCGAACTTGGGATGAAGGCCGGCGCCGCGCTCAACCCGAGCACGCCGCCTGCGAGTCTGTCGCAAGTTCTGCCCTCCCTGGACCTCATCCTGATCATGACCGTGGACCCGGGGTTCTCGGGGGGCAAGTACATCCCGCTCTTGGACAAGATCCGGGCAGTCCGTGGGTGGGTCGACCAGGGCCTCACAGCTGCCCGGATCGCCGTGGACGGTGGCATCAACCCTGCGACGGCACCCGAAGTCGTGCAGGCCGGCGCCGACGTGCTGATCGCCGCCAGTGCCGTGTTCGCACATCCGGACGGGATTCGGGCCGGGCTGGAGAGCCTGCGAGCCTCGGTTCAGGAAATCCCGGCCTGAAAACAGATCTCGGCCGCCCCAGGGGCGGCCGAGAGACGTCACGAACGCGGGCATCTTGCGCAGACGCAGGTCAGATGCGGGCCAGGCGCTTGATGCACTTGGCGCACAGTGTCTTGTGGACGGACCGGTTGCCGTCCATCACCCGCACCTTCTGCAGGTTCGGGCGAAAGGTCCGCCGGCTGGCATTCATCGAGAAGCTGCGCGAATGGCCAAACGTCGTTGTCTTGCCGCAAGTCTCACAGCGTGCCATTGGAAGAGGATCCTTTCAAGACGTTCTGGGTCTGTCAGAGCGGAGATAATGATACCACAGGAGCCCATGCACCAACAACCGCAATCCCCTGCCGTGGAGGCAAGGTACCGATGAGCGACTCGCCCCAACCCGCGGGCCGTATCGAGGTTTCCCACAAGTCCATCGCCACCCTGGCGTCGCAAGCGGCCCTGCGATCCTACGGGGTCGTCGGCATGGCGTCGCGCAATCTGGTCGACGGCATCGTCTACCTGCTGGCTCGCGACCCGCGCCGCGGGGTGGAGATCCACTCCTCCGACGGCCAGGTGTGCATCGATCTCTACATTGTTGTGGAGTACGGCACGCGCGTATCGTCGGTGGCGGACAGCGTCGCCCACACCGTGCGCTACCAGATCGAGCGCGCCCTGGGGATGCCGATCGCCTGCGTCAACATCCACGTCCAGGACCTTCGGGTTAGCAACGTCGACTGAGGCCGGGGAGCGAGACGAATGAGCATCGGAGTCACGCGTCCCCCGGAGGACCTGCGCCGCGAACTGGGCGAGCGCTACCGGGTGATCGACGGGCAGGTCCTGCGGCAGCTGACCGAAGCCGCCCTGACCTGGCTGCGCACCAATCAGCAGATCGTCAACGCGCTCAACGTATTCCCGGTCCCCGACGGGGATACCGGGACGAACATGACATTGACAATGCAGTCTGCCATCGATGCACTCGGGGAAAGCGGCGAGACGTCCGTCAGCAAGGTTGCCAAGGCCGTGGCGCACGGCGCCTTGATGGGCGCCCGGGGCAACTCGGGGGTGATCCTCTCGCAGCTGTGGCGTGGTTTCGCCAGGGCCATGGACGATGTCCCCCTGCTGGACGCTGCCCTCCTGACGCAGGCCTTCGCCGAAGCTCGGGATACGGCCTACAAGGGCGTTGTCCACCCCGTCGAAGGCACGATCCTGACCGTCGCCAAGGACAATGCCCGCGCAGCCCAGGAAGCGCTGGATGCCGGGGCCCAGTCCACGCTCGATATCCTGGAGCGCGTCGTCGAGGAGGCCGCCGAATCGGTGGAGCGCACGCCCGACCTGCTGCCCGTTCTACGCGAGGCCGGTGTGGTCGACTCAGGCGGAAAAGGGCTGTTCTTCATCCTGGAGGGGATGCTGCGCCAGGTGTACGGCCTGCCGCTGGACCAGGCGCTGGCGTCGGTCCAACCCCTGAGCGCGCTCAAGCTGCAGGACGCGGCCCAATCAATCGAACCCGGGCAAGATTGGGAAGTGGTCATCGACTTCCGCCCTGCCGCTCCCCTAGACATCCGGACCTTCTACGCACGACTGGAAGAGATCGGCACCTCGATCCAAGTCGGCGAAGGCGACGGCATCTACCGCATGCACATCCACGTGCCGACGCGCGCAAAGGGCGACCCCGAGAGGTACGTCGAGACGCTGGGCACCATCAAGCGCGTGATGTTTGAGAACCTGATGGAACAGCTGGCGGAGCAGTCGGCGCAATTCGGCAGCACGGTGTTCAAGCTCGCTCCGGTGACCCCCGGACAGCTGGCCGTCGTGGCCGTCGCCCCCGGCTCCGGCATCGCCCAGGTCTTCGCCAGCCTGGGCGTTGCCGCCATTGTCGAGGGCGGGCAGACGATGAACCCCAGCACGCAGGACATTCTCGGCGCCGTCGAAATGCTGCCGACCGACCATGTCATCATCCTCCCGAACAACAAGAACATCGTTCTGGCCGCCCAACAGGCCTCGTCCCTGACCGCCAAGACGCTCTCGGTGGTCCCGACGACATCCGTCCCGCAGGGCATCGCCGCGCTGCTGGCGCTCGACCCCGAGGGTGACCTGGAAACGGTGAGCCAGGCCATGACGGCCGCGGTCGGCGACATCAAGACCGTCGAGCTGACGGTGGCGACGCGGAGTGTCGAGCTGGATGGCGTGCAGGTCCGCGAAGGTCAGGTAATCGGGTTGCTCAACGGGAAGCTGGCCGTCGCCGGCGACGATCTCGAAGCCGTGCTCCTTGAAGTTCTGGACGAGGCCGGAGCGGCGCACGCCGAGCTGGTCAGCTTGTACTACGGCGCCGGGATGATCGCCATCCAGGCCAACAAGCTGGGCGACCGGGTGCGCGAGACCTGGCCGCGGCTTGAGGTCGAGATCGTGCGCGGTGGCCAGCCCCATTACCAGTTCATCGCTTCCCTGGAGTAGGCATGGCACGCGTTCGAATCGTGACCGACAGCGCCGCGCGCTTCTCCACACCGGACTTCCTGCACCGGCATCCGATCACGGTGGCGCCGATGACGCTCCGCTGCGGCGCCATGACGCTGACTGACGACCCGTATGCCGAACTGGCTGCTGCTCAGTCGCTGTTCGATGCCTGTGAACCGGCCCCAATCGCCGAACCCCCGACCGTCGACGCCTTCACCGAGGTCTACACGCAGCTCCAGAAGGACGCCAGCCACATCGTCTCAATCCACACCTCGTCGCTGATGACCGGCACCTATGAGAACGCGCGGCAGG
>Ga0315293_10001406_pt1 | contig 23369 bp, 25 predicted proteins | sample YL17G13_20_MG_FD_203071 | JGI IMG/M metagenome (GOLD analysis project Ga0315293, IMG submission 203071) | Sediment microbial communities from Yellowstone Lake, YNP, Wyoming, USA - YL17G13_20 | ecosystem: Environmental > Aquatic > Freshwater > Lake > Sediment | place: USA: Wyoming | collected...
AAGCGGGCGAAGCCCGCTTGCGAACCCCCATACCCCACTTTTTTAAGAAGTTACCGCTTACGTTTTCCTTGGCAGGGGGATGATAACCAGTGCACTGGCCAGAAAGAACAGAGTCGCCAGGCTGAACAAAAAGAGATAGCCGGATGAACTGGAGCCGAGAGCCTTGTTGATGGGATCAATCAGCACGCCGCCCAGCAGGCGCGCCCCGCCGGAGCCGATGCAGGTGGCGATGTTGGCGATACCCAGGTAGCGGGCAGCTTCCCCGCCCGGCACAACGTCGGTGGCCAGCGCCCAGGAGGCGGAGAGGAACGTTCCGACCCCCATGCCGATAATCGCGCCGGCGACGGTGATCAGAGTCTCTGTGCGCACAAACAGCAGGGCGAACGCGCCGGCAAAGGCGACCAGCCCTGCCGCCAGCATGACCGGCTTGCGCCCGAACTTATCCGAAAGCCAGCCGGAGAGGAGCGCCAGCACGATCAGCGCCCCGCCGAGGATGATCTTCAGCGTGCCGTAGAAGCTTTGCGCCTGGCCCTCGCTCATGTGGATGACATCTATCAGGTAATTGATGAGGAACGTGTTGATGGCGATGAACGCGCCCCAGAACAGGATACGGTTGGCGAACCACCAGCCGAAGACCGGCCGCTCGCGGAAGTTGACGTAGAAGGCGTTTTTGAGCGCCTCGCCGACCGAACGTGAGGCGATGGCCTCGTCGGTAACGCCGGCTTTCTCCCGCGCCCAGATGCCGGTAAACACGATAAAGATGGCGAACAGCACCACCGGCGCGCCGGCCGCCGCGTAGACGGCCCCCTGCCCCCACTGGTCTACTTTGCCCAGAAGCATCCCGGCCACCGCGCCGCCGACGATCACGGCGATAATGTCCATCACCGCTTTCAGGCTGGAGGCGGTGCCGCGCTGCGATTCTGGCACCAGGTCGGGGATGAGCGCCTGCCAGGGGCCTTGCAGTACGTTGGACGAAAATTGGATAAAGATGACGCCCATCAGCAGGATCCAGAGCGTCGGTGCAGCAGCCAGCAAGAACAGGGAGGCGGCGATCAGCACCGCCCCGCCGATGATGAACGGCAGGCGGCGTCCGAGCTTCGTCTTGGCCCGGTCGGAGAATACGCCCACGATGGGCTGTACGGCCATTGCCACCAGCAGGCCGATAAAGCCCAGGAAGCCGAGCGCGGTGTTGGGCAAATCGGGAGCCAACTGGCGTACCTTATAGGTCATCAGCGGCGGATCCTGGATGTTGGAGGAGAAGGTCAGGGCAAAGCCAAGCAGGCTGATAACCAACATGCGCAAGAAGGATATCTTTTTCATGGGGACCTCCTGGTGATTCTGTTCGATTATGGTAGCCCGGCTGCCATTATGGTAGCAGAGCTACCATTATAACCCAGCCAGGCCAGCGGATTTCAGCACGTAGAGCGCGTCGGCGGTGACAAATGGGTTCATACGCACTTTACTCGTTCCCCCGTAGCTGACCAGTGAATAGCCGCTGAGATTAGGGCGTGTTGTCCGGTAGTAGACCTCCTCCGCCGGGAAGCCGCCTTCGGGCAAGCGTTTGGATGCGAGCAGATCGAGCGCTGCGCGGCAGCGCGGGTCACCGATAAAGCCGGTCTCGGCCATCACGACCAGGCCGAAGAGAATGTTGTAGTGCCAGTAACAGGGATAACACAGGCGGGTAAAGTGCTCATCCATCACAGCCCCGTCGCTTTGGCGCTTGAACAACTGGCGCTTGAGGAATATCTCGGCGGCGCGCTCGGCAGTCTGACTGGCGCGCCGGTCGCCGGAGATTCTGGCATACAAGGCTAACGCCCGCAGTGGAATGAGAGACTCCATGAAAGACGAGAGGCTCACCTCAGGGCGTTTATCGCAATTCCAGCCCCCGTCCGGCCACTGCCACTTCATCAGGCGCGCGGCGAGTTCCTCGGTGTTGGAATCGGCCAATCCAAGTTTCAGCGAATACCAGACGGCGTTGCTCTCCTGTGATGCACAGCGGCGCACGCGGCCATCAATCGTGCGGATGTGCTTCTTGTGCGCCTCGCCCAGCAGCCAATCGAAAGATTGCTCCATCAGGGGGTTGAGACTTCCGAAGTCTTCGCGAAGCACCCCCGGAACGTAGTGGAGGGGACGGAGACTTCGGAAGTCTGGGCATAAATCGGCCAGGATGGACAGCGTCCAGTGTGCGCCGTTCCACTTTTTGTAGGGGTGGAAAGGGATGCGGCCTGCGCTATCGAGTTCGGATAGAAGTTTGGTGACGAGTGAGGAGTGACGGGTGACGTTTGCAGCCTGACGCGCCTCCTCAGAATCGGGTTCATGGCCGAGCAGGTTGACGGCCGCTTTCCAGGCCAGGGCAGGTTCGAGGCAAAGTTGGTCAAGCAGGTTGTCCATATTGCTTTATTCCACTTGTATCACATTCCGCCAACATCTCCGCCACCGTCTTGCCGAGCACAGGATGGCGTAAATCCGGCGCAATATCCGCCAGCGGGACGAGGACAAAGGCGCGCTCGTGCAGGCGCGGGTGCGGGATGGTGGCCTCGGGTGTTTCGAGGACGAGATCATCATAAAACAAAATATCCATGTCAATTACTCGCGGCCCCCAGCGTACGGTCGGCGTGCGACCCAGTTCCTGCTCGATGCGTTTCAGGTGTGCCAGCAGCGCCGCAGGTTCCAGGCGCGTTTTGGCTTTAACGACCATGTTGAGGAAGACCGGCTGGTCGGTGACGCCCCAGGGCGGAGTTTCGTAAACGGGGGACGATTGACGAACGACGACGGAAGGCGGCAAGGCCGCGATGGCCGCGCACAGGTTGGCGGGACGGTCGCCGAGATTGGTGCCGAGGGCGAGGTAAACAGTAGGCATGGAAGCCGCACAAGTGCTATACGGGTGCAAGGTTATTTTACCCTGATTGCGAAGAATTATTTGTGGGATAGTCCATAGCGCGGCACTCAGCTGCAACCGAATTGGGTGTCGTTGCGAGGCGGTGCTCTTCCGCCGAAGCAATCCCCTCGTAGGCCGGGAGACTGCTTCGCCACACCGTCCCGGTGTCCTTCCGGGAAAGAACGGCTCGCAGCGACACGATACAAAAGATACTCGCGGATCGCACAAATGTTGAGCGCTAATACTATAACGCTGATAGGTTATTGAGCCCAGGGAAGATGACAAACAATGCCTATGAAATTCCAAACATAGGCTACCTTTTTTAAAAGTAAACCTATGTTTACCTCGAACATAGCCTACAAATCAGAATACATAGGCTATGAAACGATTTTTCTTGTAAACGACCGCTTTTTTGAAGCCTGTTTTGAAGCCTGCCAGGGTGTATATTTTTAGGAAAGACAACCATATCAAAAGAGGCAAATATGGCAAACCGTCTTTCCGCAATTGCAGCCTACCGTCCACGCATCCAACTGGGCAACATCGTCCAGAAAGTCGAGTTGGCCCGCTACCTGGCTGACCGCACAGGCCTGAATGAAGGCAGCGTCGAGCTGGTGATCAAAGAACTGCGCGACGCGATCCTCTTCTTCAACCGCCTCGGGCGGGCGGTCAAGATCGAAGGCCTGGGCACCTACACGCCGGGCATTGACCTGGAGGGCACCTTCGACGTGCAGTACCGCGCCGATACCGACTTGAAGGGTGGGCTGAATGCCCGCAACACGTTCAGCGGCACCATCCGCTATCGCGAAAACATCGGCAAGAGAGCGGCCGACCTGGTCGCGCTGTGGAACGGCACCCATCCCGACCACCCGGTGACTTAATCGCCCCTTCCCGTCTCGATCTCCCGCGAAGTATCCATGCCCTGCGGGAGGTTGCTTGCCCTGCGAATGCAACGCCGCGATGCTGTTCCCATACCATGCGTTGGGCTGAGTCTTGCGCCGCTGCCTCTGAGCCTTACTATTAGTCATATAGTGACGATAATAAATGTATGTATATTGGACTTGAACCTAGAACCGCTAGGTTCTAGGTTCAAGTCCTCGGCGAGGAGCACAAAGCGCCCATCTAGGCGCTTTTCTTGTTGTGCGCCCCGCATGTTCGGTGGTGTGAGAGCAGGGCTGGCTGATTACAATTTTTCAAACAAGTCGACGTGAGAGCCTGTCCTGGCAAGGCCAAGTTCGTCAAAGGTCAGAGTATAGATCAGCAGCCAGTCTGGGGTGATGTGACATTCACGAAACCCGGCATAGGCTCCTTTTAAGGAATGGTCTTTATGCCGCTGGTCGAGCGTCTGGCCAGATGCCAACGCAACGATGATTTCTTGCAATTGGCTCATGTCAATGCCGCGCTTTTGCAGGCGCTTGAAATCCTTTTTGAAGGCAGTAGAGCGGACAATGGTGCGCATCAAGACTCCAGGTCAGCGAATAGGGCCTCCACGTTATCGAAGGTTTCCACGTTTCGATGCAGGGCGACATCTTCCATCGCTTTCAAAGTTTCGGCATTGGGTACTTCAACCGCAAAGGGCAGCCCTTTATTCAGGCTAACCTGGGTAAAGAACAGATTAACTGCCTGCGTGGTAGTCAGGCCGAGGGTCCTCAACACAGCTTCGGCGCTCTTTTTTACCTGCGGGTCAAGACGTACAGTGATTGTTGCAGATTTGATCATAACAGCCTCCGCTTCATATGTACTGCAATTGTATCACAATTCTAAGGATACTTGCATTCGGTTCATCCCCCCGCGTGTTGGGAACGTGTTTCAGGCAACAACCGGTGCTGCTTTGGTATTAGAGGGAGCGGTTAGCCGCCGCTCCCTACTCGATTCAGGTTGTAGAAGCCGGGCAAAAAACTTATCTTTCGTCTCGCACCTGCTTCGTGTTCCTTTTTGCTCGCCTGCCCCTGCCTTGTAAGGGTTGTGGTTTGACAACGGCTGCCTCTGCCGGCTCGACGTGTATGGTCACGTCGGCCGTGGCGATGGCTGCCTGGATGGCCTTCTCGATGGCCTCGGTTGCCGCGTGGGCTTCGTTCAAGGTGTAGGAGCCATTCATGGTCACGTGCAAGTCAATGAACCACCGAAGGCCTACTCGGCAGCGCGCCCGAAGACCGGATGCGCACGCCGCTGCCGTCCTGCCCCCCGCCGAAGGTCCCCGCAGTACCCCGCCGAAGGTCCCCGTAGGGGGTAGGGGTACGAAAGGGGCAGGAGGTGAGCCAAACCGTTGTTCGGCCGCACACGCTCTCACCCTTGCATAAATAGAATATTTGTGCTATAAATGGAATAGAAGTCAAAAGGAACCTGCCAGGCAGCCCATCCGGGTATTAGCATGACTCTCTTATATAACCAATCCCTTACCCCTCCCGTTCATCCCGCCTCCAAGGGTATTTGTTCCTCCTTTGTTCCTCGAGTTTTTTTTACTCAAAAATCCTATACACCTCACCGGCGAACAATGGCGCTTGATTGAACCGATCCTTCCCCCGCCCTCTCCATCCGACCATAGCCGCCCTCCCCTTGATCGCCGCTCCCGCCGCTTCGGGTGTGCCACCGTTAGCCTGCTCTTGGTAGTTGGTTATTAGTTAGGAGATTTTTATGCTTTCGATTTCAGCAGTTGATGAATGGCGAACCGCTCACCCTGGAGCAGTGATAGGGCTTCTGGAACTTTCAGGCGTAGAGAACCCCCATTCGTCTCCCAAGTTGGATGAGCGAAAACGGGAGACGGAAGCGCGTTTGCGAGAGCGCTATAAAGGATTTACGCGACAGGATTTCTTGTCGCTGCCCGTGATGTCGGCCTACGAACGGTACTACAAGCGATTCAACAAGACTTATCATGTACAGCTTCAAGTCGAGTCGATCGTGTTGAAAGGAAAAAACCTGCCGAATGTGTGCCCCTTGGTCGATGCAAACTTCATTGCAGAAGTGGAAACGTTAGTTCTAACCGCTGGACATGATGTTGCGAAGTTATCTGGATTGATTTTAATAGACGTGTCACGTGAAGGAGATCATATCACTCAGATGAAAGGCTCTTCCAAAGCCATTCGTGCGGGCGATATGATTATGAGAGATGCAAATGGCGTATGCTGTTCAATTCTATATGGGCAGGATGATCGGTCTCCTATTTCATCAGAGACCTCTCGCGCCCTCTATGTTGCTTATGCTCCTGCCGGTGTTCCATCGGAGACCGTGGACGCGCAGCTGCGAAGAATCGAAGAGAACATTCGACTATTCTCTCCGGCTGCTATTGTGGAACGCCATCAATTACTCTCCGCTTAGGTTCCAGAGCAGGCTACTAATTTCGCGGCCGGTTTTTTCTTTCCAGGGAAGATTTTTTTAGCAACGCTTCGCCGCCCCCGCCCCCGCCGAAGGTCCCCGCAGTACCCCGCCGAAGGTCCCCGCCGAAGGTCCCCGCAGGGGGTAGGGGGTAGGGGTACGAAGGGGGCAGGGGGATAAGACGAACCATAGGCTTCAAAACCAAGAAGCCAGAGATTGCTCCCCGGCCTCTTTTACTTTCTCTACGCCCTGTGCCTTTGCCTGCCCTGCCTGCACCTGGCGCAGGCACAGGTGGCGGGCTAAACCAGGGTGGTGAGTTAAATTCTTTCGATGATCGTCGCCGTGGCCATGCCGTGACCGATGCACATGGTCTGCAGGCCATACTTCGCCTTGCGCCGCTGCAGCTCGTAGACCAGCTTGGTCATCAGGATGGCGCCAGTCCCGCCGCTTGTACTGAGCGTAGTCGAAGTGCTGCGGGCGTTGTCCCTTCGGTGAGAATCTGTCAAACCATCAGGTTGCCCATTTGCAGATTTGCATCTTGAAAATATTATCGCGCCGTGATATTATTGCGTTGTGATTGAGTCTTTCGCTTCTGAAGAAACCAGGAAGATATTCCTCGGCCAAGTCTCCACTCAATTTCCGAAAGATATTCAACGAACTGCCCGGCGCAAATTGCTTTATTTAGACGACGCAGAGGATTTGCAGGATTTATTTGCTCCACCCGGCAACAGGCTCGAAAAACTCAAGGGCAATCGGGCAGGGCAGTATAGCATCCGCATCAATGAACAATGGAGAATTTGCTTTGTGTGGATTGAAAACAAAGCCAGAAACGTGGAGATTGTTGACTATCACTCGTAAAGGTAAAAACCATGCATAATATACTTTCCCCAATTCACCCCGGTGAAGTTTTGTTAGAGGATTTCATGAAACCGCTCGGTTTGAGCCAATATCGTTTGGCGCATGATATTGGTGTCACTCCCATCCGTATCAGTCAGATTGTCAACGGCCAACGCGCGATCACGGTAGATACTGCAATGAGACTGGCTCGCTATTTTGGCACAAGCGCAGCGGTTTGGCTGCGGTTACAAGTACGCTATGATCTTGAATCCGCAGATAAAAATCTTACTGACCGTATCAACCGGGAAGTAAAAGTCCGACACCAACCGGCTGCGAGCGCGTAATAAGGCAGCTTGGTGTATGGTGGTGGGCGAACCGCGCAAAAAGTAGCCAGGAAATGTTCCCCGGCCTCTTCGTGTTCTCTGTGCCTTCGGGATCAAAGCCTTTCGATAATTGTCGCCGTGGCCATGCCGTGACCGATGCACATGGTCTGCAGGCCATACTTCGCCTTACGGCGCTGCAGCTCGTAGACCAGCTTGGTCATCAGGATCGCGCCGGTCGCGCCGACCGGGTGCCCGTGTGCGATGGCTCCCCCGTTGGGGTTGACACACGCCATGTCGGGTTTAACTTCTTTTGCCCAGGCCAGCACCACGCTGGCGAACGCTTCGTTGATCTCGATCACGTCCATGTCCGCCAGCGTCAGGTTGGCCATTCCCAAAACCTTCTTGGTGGCCGGGATGGGCGCGTCCAGCATCAGCACCGGGTCCGAGCCGACCACCGTCCGTGCGAGGATGCGCGCCAGCGGGGTCAGGTTATAGCGTCCAATCGCTTCGGGTGAAGCCAACACGACCGCCGCGCTACCGTCGCTGATCTGGCTGGAGTTGGCCGCTGTAATGGTGCCATTTTCTTTGAAAGCCGGTTTCAGGGCGGCTATCCTCCCCCGGTCGGGGGGCATACGCACGCCCTGGTCGGTGGTGAAGCGGCTTGGAGCCTGCCCTGAGCCTGTCGAAGGGTCCGGCAATTCTACCGGCAGAATCTGGCTCTCGAAGTATCCATTCTGGATGGCCTGGCCAGCGCGGATATGGCTTTGAAAGGCAAAATCGTCCAACTCGTCGCGGTTCAGGCCCCACTTTTCCGCCATCATCTCGGCGCTGATGCCTTGATGCACCAGCTTGTAGGGGAAATCCTTCGGCCACTCGGCGGGATAATCCGCCCCGATCGGCTGGTGTGACATGATCTCAGTGCCGCCCGCGATGACCAAATCCATATCCCCTGCCAGGATGGCCTGCGCGGCGAAGTGGATCGCCTGCTGGGACGACCCGCACATGCGGTTCAGGGTGGTGGCCGGGACGTGGGCCGGGAACCCGGCCTTTAGCACTGACATGCGTGCCAGGTTCGCGCCCTGGTCACCGACCGGCGTGACCACGCCCCAGACGACATCTTCCACCCGCGCCGGGTCAATCCCGGCGCGTCGCACCACCTCCACCAGCACGCGTGCGGTCAGGTCAACCGGCAGGAAGGGGAACAAAGCCCCGGTCGGTTTGCCCACGCCAATGGGCAAGCGGACGGCGGATACGATGAAAACATCTCGATTTTCGTTCATGGTTTCCTCACAGGAGAGTGACGTGTGATGAGTAACGAGTGACGTGTGGCGAGTGACGGGTGATGGATTCCTTATAGTAAGCAATGCTCATGGAGGTGCTCTACGACGCTGGCATGCAGCCATCCCGCGATGCGCTGGTTTGTCAACGCGTCTTCGGGAAGCTCGGCCACCAGGTAAAGCAAGGCTTCACGCAGGTTTTCGTAGTGGGTCAACAGATCGCTCTCTTTCCAATCCTGATATTTAGCGACCGCCGCGGCGTTGAAAGCGTCCACATCGTAGCGTTTCTGCGGCGATTCACTGACCTCGAGGATGGCGGTCACAACCTCCAGAGTATCTTCCCACCAGGCGCAGATGTGGGCCAGCAAATCGTGAAAGCGCGAGAAGCCTTGTCTCTGCAAAAAGGCTGCCTGCTCTGCTGGGGAAAGTCGCTCGAACCCGGCAGCGTACTGTCCCCAGCCAGTTTGCAGGGCATCCAGGAGTTGTTGGATTGTCACTTTAGGCATAATTCCTCCGATCGCCATTATATTGTACATCGAATTGGGTGAAAGCCACTCCGGTTGGGCATCGGGCGCGAATTTTCATGCACTTGTCACTCACAGCGGCGGATATGGATACGCCCGCCTATCTTCCGGCGGATGGGGAAAGACCGGATTGGCAAGCAAACAATCGGCACGCGCGGCGAGGGAGGCGAGTTCGTCAGGTTGAAGATAAGGTGCGAGGGTCGTGGAGAGTGGAGCGTGAGGTGCGGAGCGAGCAGGGTGGAGGGTGGAGTGAAAGGCGCGTAAAGCAGCGAGCAGGTCTTCAGGGATGGGCTCACTGGCGAAACCCCAGAGCATCGTACGCAGTTTGTCCTCGGCGTGAAAGCACAGGCCATGGTCAATCAGCCAGAGCTTGTTTGTACCCTTTTCGATGAGCAGATGGCTGCCCTTGCGGTCGGCGTTGTTGACCAGCAAATCGAAGAGTGCGACCGGGCGCAGGCGTTGACGGTCGCTCTCCGAAAAAGTGAAATAGTGGTAGTTGGGATCGTACTCGATGAACTGCTGGAGCGAGCCGGGGCCGAAGGGGCCGTCCGCTCGCAGCACGGTCAGCGGGACAAAGTCGAATCCCAGCGCCTCGCTGACCAGGTATGCCGCCACCTCGCGCCCGGCGAGCGAGGCCTCGGGAAAATCCCACAGCGGGTTCTCGCCGCGTTGCGGCTTGTAGACAGCGGGAATCTCCTGCCCTTCGTGGCGGACTTTGACGAGGAAAGTGTAATTCGAGCCGAGTAAAAACTGGCCCTGAAGCTTTATTTCTCCATTCTCCAGGGCCTGCCTCAAACTGCTGTTCACTGAAAACTGATCACTGTCCACTGATTACTGTTTTTTGTGCCCATTCTTCTTGGGACAAAAGTGCCCTTCCGGCTCCATTGGCCCTCCGCACTGTGGACAGAGGGGCCGCCCCCGGCTGGCGACTTCCGCGCCCCAACGGGCCATGGCGCGCGCCTGTGAGCGGGTGCACCAGAAGCGGACGACCGCGGCCTGCTCGGGGTCTGCACCTTCGAGCACGATCTCACGCATCAGTAAAACGACCAGATCATTATCGCGATCATAGCCCATACCGATCTCCCCGACGCGGAAGAGCGGGTCAACTGGTGGGCTGATGTGCATCTGCGGCTCGAGATAATCGGCAGAGGCCTGCGGCAAGTTGGGGTTCTGCTTGGCAATTTCGGCCTGGAATTGCTCGATACCCACAGCCAGCGACTGGAGCTGGATCTTCTCTATGATGATCGTCACCGGCTGAGGATCGCTCTCCTGCCAGCCCTGGATGTAGAAGATGCGTTGGCCGGGCGCGCCGATGGCATCTGCACTGATATGGCTGACGGGGTTGAGGTCAAGTTCTAAGCGAGGCATAAGGGGAGTATATCAGAAATTGACCGCCCCCCTTTCATCCCCTCCACCCCCTCCCGCACCCTCCCCCATTCCGCACTACAGGAATGGGGGAGGGCCGGGGTGGGGGTCGAAATGGGGGGGCAGAGGGGTGTATGCTATAATCCCGCCAGATACAGCCCCCAAGGAGTGAGCCATGTACGACCGTCGAAAACTTGACCAACTGCGCCAGTCACTGGAAACATGGGAGAAGACCAGCCTGAACAAGACGTTGGCGAATATGCCGGAACGGCAAGAACAATTCATCACCACCTCCTCCGAACCGGTGGAACGTCTCTACACCCCCCTCGACATCCCCGATATGGACTACGGGCGCGACCTCGGCCTGCCCGGCGAGTATCCCTTCACGCGCGGCGTCCACCCGACGCTGCATCGCGGCAAGCTGTGGACGATGCGCATGTTCGCCGGTTTCGGCACCGCTGAGGAGACCAACGCCCGTTTCAAATACCTGCTCGAACAGGGCCAGACCGGCCTCTCCATTGCCTTCGACTTGCCCACCCTGATGGGCTACGACAGCGACGCGCCCGAAGCACTGGGCGAATTCGGCAAGTGCGGCGTGGCGGTCTCCTCGCTCAAGGATATGGAAATTTTATTGGCAGATATTCCGCTGGACAAAGTATCCACCAGCATGACCATCAACTCACCGGCGGCCATCGTCTGGGCCATGTACATTGCTGCTGCTGAGAAACAGGGCGTGCGTCCCGATCAACTGCGCGGCACCATCCAGAACGATATCTTGAAAGAATACATCGCCCAGAAAGAGTACATCTTCCCGCCGGAGCCTTCGATGCGGCTGGTGGTGGACACCATCGAGTTCGGCACGACAACCGTCCCGCAGTGGAACACCATCTCCATCTCGGGCTACCACATCCGTGAAGCCGGCGCAACCGCCGCCCAGGAACTTGCCTTTACCCTCTCCGACGGGATGGAGTACACCCGCTGGGCGCTCCAGCGCGGCCTGGATATTGACGATTTTGCCCCACGTTTATCCTTCTTCTTCAACGCCCACAACGACTTCTTCGAGGAAATTGCCAAGTATCGCGCTGCCCGGCGGATTTGGGCCAGGGAAATGAAAGATACCTTCAGCGCAAAGAATCCGCGCTCCTGGTTGATGCGCTTCCACACGCAGACCGCCGGCTGCTCGCTGACTGCCCAACAGCCGGAGATCAATGTGGTGCGCGTTGCGATTCAGGCTCTTGCTGCCGTCCTCGGCGGCACGCAGTCGCTGCACACTAACAGCCGGGATGAAGCTCTAGCCCTGCCCTCCCAACAAGCCGCTACCATCGCCCTGCGCACGCAACAGATCATCGCCGAAGAATCCGGTGTGGCGAACACGATTGACCCGCTGGGCGGCTCGTTCTTCGTCGAAGCGCAGACCAAGCGCATCGAGGCACAGGCCTACGACTATTTCCGCCGCGTGGCCGACCTGGGCGGCGTCTTGCCGGCCATCCAAAGGGGCTTCTTCCAGACCGAGATTGCGGATTCCGCATATCGCTATCAGCGCGAGATTGACGGGGAGATTCGCAGGATCGTGGGTGTGAACGCTTACGCCGAGGATAAACCACTCACCATCCCGCTGCTCGAAATGGATCCGCAAGGATATGAGCGCCAGGCTTCCCGTCTGGCAAGCATCCGCAAGAGCCGCGACAACGCCCGCCTCGGCCAGACGCTGGACAGGTTACGCCTCGCCTGCCAGGGCACGGAAAATTCCATGCCGTATATTCTGGATGCGGTGCGTGCTTATGCCACTTTGGGTGAAATTATTAACGTGATGAGGGGGGTGTTTGGGAAATATCAGGAACCGACTTGGATTTAGGTGTCAAGTATCAAGTGTCACGTGTCACGTTTCCTGGGAGGATAATATGGCCTTGATTACGCGGTTCGAAGATGTTCACGCCTGGCAGGAGGCACGGAAGTTGGTGAAGATGATTTATATGCTAACCGCTTCGGGTGATTTTGCGAAGGATTTTGGCCTGCGGAACCAGATTCAACGCGCCGCCGTTTCCGTGATGGCCAATGTCGCGGAAGGCTTTGATTGCGATTCGAATGTGGAATTTGCTCGCTTCCTTGGCATTTCGCGACGGTCAGCCGTCGAGGTTCAATCTTTGCTTTACGCCGCTCTCGATATTGGCTACATCATCGAAGCTCAATTTCGCGAGCATTACGACGAAGCACAGAAAACCAAAGCCCTCATCGGCGGATTCAAACATGCCCTCAAAAAACGTACCTGAAACTCGTCACCTGGTACTTGACACTTGACACTTGACACTTGACACGTGGCAGTTGACACGTGGCAGTTGACACATGATACTCACCGCGCCAACATCCGCGCCATCTCGATGTATTCCGCGCTGACCGTGCGCGACTTCGTTGTAACTTCTGCCAAGGGGACCAACCCAACATCCCGCCCCTGCAAGCCAACCATAACATCCGATTCACCGGACAGCAAGGCCTGCACTGCCTTGACGCCCAGACGCGAAGCCAGCATCCGGTCGAACGCGGTCGGCGAGCCGCCGCGCTGAATGTGACCCAGGATGGTGACGCGCGTCGTGAAACCGACATCTTTGGCGTCCAGCGCCGCCGCCAGCTCGGTCGTTTTTACGCTGGCCCCCTCAGCGACGACGATGATGGCGTGTGTCTTGCCCCGCCGGTAGGCATCCTCGACGGCTTTTGCCACCTCTTCGACCGTCACCGGTACTTCAGGGATGAGCACCATTTCCGCGCCGCAGGCGATGCCGGCCATAACGGCCAGGTAACCGCAGCCGCGTCCCATCGTCTCGATCAGGAAAGCCCGTCCATGGGAGGAGGCCGTATCACGCAGCTTGTCCACCGCCTCCACGATGGTATTCATGGCGGTGTCCACGCCGATGGACATGTCGGTCCCCCAGACATCATTGTCAATGCTGGCCGGGATGCAAACAACCTTCAAGCCTTGCCCGGCCAGGGCGTGGGCGCCCTTGAGCGAACCCTCCCCGCCAACGACGATCAGCCCATCCATGCCAACGCTGTTCATATTGCGGATGGCTTCGCGCTGGTAATGCCGCTCCAGGAAGCGGGCGCTGCGGCGCGTCTGCAGGATCGTCCCGCCGCGCTGGAGGATGCCTCCCACGTCCCGCACGCCAAGCGGGCGGAACTCGCTGTTGATCAGGCCTTCGTAGCCGTCCATCACCCCCATCACCTGGGCATTACTGGCGCTCGCCGTGCGCACCACCGCCCGGATGCACGGATTCATCCCCGGCGAGTCACCGCCCGAGGTGAGGATGCCAATCGTAAAATCTTTATCCATACGAAAAACCTCGTGCAAAACAAGCTCAAGCCGCCGTCCGCTCAGCTGAGCGCTCGCGGCGAAGCCTCGACGGCAGGGACGCCGCCTCGAGCACATCGGAGGATTGCTTTATCTGATACACATCGAAATCCCGCGCCACGCTGACGTTCGGGAAAACGGCCTGGGCCTCGACCAACACATCCTTCTCGCGATAGCGGCGTGAGATGTGGGTCAGGATCAATTGCCTGACCCCGGCACTGATCGCTAACTCCGCAGCCTGTTTCGCCGTCAGGTGCGAGAACTGCTTCGCCATCTCTGCTTCAGATTCCAGATAGGTGGACTCTATGACCAGAGCGTCGGCTTGGCTGCAAGCCTCGACCAGGTCCTCGGTGCGGCCCGCATCGCCCACGTGCACCAACCGGATCCCCGGCTTGAGTGCGCCAAGCACGTCATCCGGCCTGACACGGCGACCGTCCGCCAGGGTGATGGTTTTGCCGTTCACCAGGTCGCGGCGCTGCGGGCCGGGCGGGACGCCCAGTTCCTCCGCCTTTTCCGGCAAAAATGGCCGATGGGATTTCTCCTCGAACTTGAAACCCAGGCATTCTGATCCCCGATGGTGGACAGGAAAAGCCGAGATCGTGAAATCATCCGCCTCGAAAAAGACTCCAGTCGAGATTTCGTGCATTTGGAGCTTCAATGGCGGCTGCGCGCCGCGCAAGACGACGCCGTAGAGCAAATCGTGGATGCGGTCGAGCGCCCAACGGCCGCTGTAGATGTTCAGTTCGTCAATCGTCTCCCAGCGCATGAAAGTTGACAGCAAGCCGCCCAGCCCCAGGATGTGGTCGAGGTGGCCGTGGGTGATGAGGATGTGGTTGAGATGCTTGAAGCCCAGCCCCGATTGTAAAATCTGGCGTTGGGTGCCTTCGCCGCAGTCAATCAGAAAGCGGAATTCGTCGTGCTTGAAGACCTGCGAGGAAAGCCCGCGCCGTGCCGAGGGGGCAGATGCCGATGTGCCGAGGAAGACAATTTCAAACATTGAGGCAATTATACCCTGCCCCCACCGGCGCTACGCGCCACCTCCCCCATTTTCTTTGAAAATGGGGCAGGCCGGGAGGGGGCAGGGCTTAGACCATTTGTGCTATAATGAAAGCACCATGCCCATCACGCGAGCCAAACGTAGTTCTTCACGAAAAAAGAGCAAGGGAACTTCCGCTGGGCGGAACATCGCTTCGCGCGGCTCACAACCGGCGCGCACTACGCCGCGTCGACAGGCGCCGCCTCCGTCATCGCTGCTCGGCGGCCTCTCGCCCGAACGCAAAATTGACTTGATCGGCATCGTCATGGCGCTGGTCGGCCTGCTGACGGTGTTGAGCCTGTTCTCGGCCAACCGCAGCGGGTTGACCGGTTCCTGGATCAGGGGACTCTCGCTCATCTTCGGCTGGGGGACTTACATTCTGCCCCTCGGATTGATCCTGCTCGGCGCATGGCTGGTGGCGCGCAACGTCGAACGCCTGCCGCAACTCTCCGTCGAGCGCATCGTCGGCATCCTCTTGCTTTTTGTCAATCTATTGGTCATCCTGCATGGACTGGCCGGGCCGGTGGCTCAAGCCAGCGAGCTCGCCGCCGAGGGGAAGGGCGGCGGCTACGTGGGAAGCCTGATCCTGCATGGCATGGTCAATGGCGTGGGCCGCGCGGGGACGGTCATCGCCCTCATCGCCTGGTTTATTATTTCTTTGACCATGACCCTCGACCTGTCGGTGCAAGAGCTTTTTCAGTGGGCTGGGCCGCTGGTCGAAAAGGCCCGCCAGAAGCTGAACGAACTGCTGCAGAAACCCCCCGTCACATCAACAACCCTGCCTGAAGCCCCACCGGATAACTTCGCGCCTATCCCACATCCAACCGCCACACCAGGGTCGCCGCCATCCCCAGCCGTGACAGTCAAGACCGGCCTGCCCAGCCAACCGGTCGTTCCCTGGGTGCTGCCCGCCATCAAGGACATCCTGGAAGTCGGCGTGACGCCGGCCGTCAACGAGGAGTACGTCGAGACGCGTGCCCGGCTGATCGAAGAGACGCTGACCTCCTTTGGAGCACCCAGCCAGGTGATCGAGATCAGCCGCGGCCCAGTCATCACCATGTTCGGCGTCGAGCCGCAGTTCATCGAGACGCGCAACGGGCGGACGCGCGTCCGCGTTTCCAAGATCGTCTCCCTGGCCGATGACCTGGCCCTGGCTTTGGCTGCACAGCGCATCCGCATCCAGGCCCCGGTCCCGGGACGGAATTACATCGGCATCGAAGTGCCCAACGAAGAGATGACCCTGGTCACTCTGCGGGAAGTAGTCGAGTCCGAGGTTTTCCAGCGCGTGCGTTCGTCCCTGAAATTTACCCTGGGCAAGGACGTGGCCGGACATCCGATCGTTGCGGACTTGGCTGCCATGCCGCACCTGCTGATCGCCGGGACGACTGGCTCGGGCAAATCGGTGTGCGTCAACTCTATCCTGACATGTTTCCTGCTCCACAATACCCCCGATGACCTGCGACTTATCCTGGTTGACCCGAAACGGGTGGAGCTGACCAGTTACAACGGCATCCCGCACCTGCTGGCGCCGGTGGTGGTGGAGATCGAGCGCGTGGTCGGTGCATTGCAATGGATGATGCGGGAAATGGACAACCGCTATCACATGTTCGCCCAGATCGGGGCGCGTAATATCGCGGATTACAACGCCCGCATGGCGGCGCAGGGCGGCAAGAAATTGCCCTCCCTGGTAGTGGTAATTGACGAACTGGCCGACTTGATGATGATCTCGCCAGACGAGACCGAGCGCACCATCACCCGCCTGGCGCAACTGGCGCGCGCCACCGGCATCCACCTGGTCATCGCGACGCAGCGCCCTTCGGTGGACGTGGTCACCGGGCTGATCAAGGCCAACTTCCCGGCGCGGGTTGCTTTCGCGGTTGCCTCCGGCGTGGACAGCCGCGTGATCCTCGACCAACCCGGCGCAGAACGCCTGCTCGGGCGCGGCGACATGCTCTTCCAGGCCCCCGACTCGCCCTCACCGGTGCGCTTGCAAGGTGTGTTCGTCTCGGACATGGAAATCCAGCGGCTGGTGGATTACTGGCATAACCTGGCCGGGCAGGGCAGCCCGATGGCTGCCGCGGCTGGAAGCCCGGTAACTGCCGTCTCGTCAGGCGTTCCTCTCAAGCCCTCAAACTTCGGGGGCGAGCAGGTGCCCATGTTCGAGGAAATGGCGCCGCTCGAGAAAGGCGATCCACTGCTGGAGGATGCCATTAGCCTAGTGCGGCGTGAGGGGCGCGCCTCGGTCTCGATGCTGCAACGCCGTCTGCGCATTGGTTACACGCGTGCCGCGCGCCTGGTGGACACAATGGAAGAAAAGGGGATCATCAGCCCGGCGCAGTCCAACAGCCAGGTGCGCGAGGTGCTGGATTACGGCCCGGCTGGGCTGCCAAAGGAGGAATAAAACGTAAAACGTGTTTTTAGGTTTTACGTATTATGGTAGCCTAAGGCTACCATTACGTTTTACGAATTCTTTCTCCCCCGCCTCCAAATGCTCAGCAGTTAGCAATACCACCCTCCCCCCCGTAAACGATTGTAAATATGCTCCGGCAGCCTGTCCTTCGGGGGATTGCATCGCCGCCTCCAAAGCTTCTTTCGAATCGAAAAGCAGCTCGTGGAGGAGTACAAGCTCGCCTTCGGATTTGCCGAACAGCACCCGTTCCACGCGGCTGACGGTCTCGCGGCGCAGGCCGGGCATCCTCTCGGCTAGGCCGAGGAACTTCTGCCAGTTCAGTTGAAAGGCTTGCTCATCGTCAGGCGTTTCGAAGAGAACAATAAGCTTGTGCATCCCTTTCTCCTCATCTCGCCCACAAACCGCCGGTAAATTCCAGCCAGTCGGCGATACGCTCACAGGCACGCGCCACGTTGTTATCGGAGATGTCCAGGCAGCTGCCCGTCCCTACATTTTTTCATCCGTAAATTTCAAACCCGACTTCAGCCGTAAGAACTTCTGCTAGGCGACGGTCCCGGGTCAACACGGACAAGCTGACAGATTTGGCAGTCGCCGCGATCAACGCATCCATCCAACCCAGTCCGGTGGCCGCATACCGTTGCATCCATGCCCCGGCCAGCCGTGCTATTTCTGATTGCAGGGGGATAGGCGCAAAATGGGTTAGGAGAGCCTCGTGGAGTTCCATTTCTTCCAGTCTGACGCCGCGCCAGAGTTCCGCCTCGGTGATCACCGAGATATATGGCCGGAGTTCGCCCGCCGCAACAGCGTCAAAAAGCGGTTTGATCTCCGTCCGCCCTCGGTAAATATCCACCAGCGCAGTGGTATCGAACAACAATTCGCGGGGCTGACTCATTCCGACCACGCGCTATCCCAGCGGGAGCGGCCTTCAGTCACCCAATTCTCGCCAACATCCGCGCGGCCGCGCCACATGCCGAATGCATCTTCAAGAAGCCTCGACTTTTCACCGGAAAGCGCAGCGCCCCGGCGAGTACGCTCGAACTCGCTCACGCTGAGGATGACTGCTACCGGCTTCCCATCGCGCTCGACGTAGATTGGCCCGCCGGATTTCGCCACCTCGCGCAATACGCGCCCCAGGCGATTTTTGACTTCGGTTGCAGGCAAAGTTCGGAGCATCTCTTTCTCCTATTAGCTAATCTGTTTGGCTAACGCAATTATACCCTAATTTGGGACTGTTTAGTACCTACCCAAAACCCGCAGAGGCGGCTCCCACGCCGAAGGTCGGACGTGGAAGCCCGACCAACGGATTCTAGGATAGGTCCTTATTTCATCCGCAACCCGCCGGTGGATTCCATCCAATCGGCTTTTTTTTCGACCGCGCGGGAGATGTCGTTATCTGAAATATCCAGTTCAAATTTCGGCAAGATTGACTCACCCACCAGCCTCTTGATCAATTCCTGCTCGCGGACAAAGACGGACAGGTCATTGTACTGGTCCGGTTTGCCGGAGACTTTGAGCCGCTCGGCGCGCGCTTCAGCGAATGATTCCGGCCGGCGCGTGACAAAAACCAGGTGAAAGCCAAGCGCAGCCAGCCGTTCCTCCAACCAGTGGAAATCGTAATCTTTGCCATAGGCTTTTAGCTGGTAGGCGCGCGTCGAGATGAGGAAACGGTCAATGATCCAGAAGTAGTAACGCTGAAGCTCGAACAGCCGCACCCAGGTCCGGTAGGTCTCCATCGCCAGGCTCTCCTCCTGCGGCTCGAAGTTGACCAGTCCGCGCCCCCAAGGGAAGTTCGTAAAGGCGCACCATTCCGCCGAGATGAGCGGCGAGTGATAACGGTACTTGCGCGGTCCGACGATGCGCGGGTGCTCGTTGAGGACGAAGGCGATCTCGGTCTTAAGCGTCAGGCGGGTCCCTTCGAGGATGATCTTAGGGGTGAGTTTATTTATCCTTCTCTCCCATCTCTCCAATATGGATTTACACTACATACAGCCGCAGGTGACAGGTGTTTGCACAACAGTTTCGTAGGGCACGCTTCGAGCGTACCCTACTCATCATCTTCCTTTAGAAATTTATCCACGTCCACGTCATACTGGTAGCCTGAAATATGGCTACCATAATCCCCCCACTTACTGCCGCTGGCGGTGGCGAAGATCATCTGGCTGGTGATCTCCGACTGCGCCTCCGCCTGCCTGACGGCAGCCCTGCGCTTCTACGCCGCGTCCGACGCGATGCTCTCCCCACCGATCTCTACCGACAGGATCCTCACTTCTTTCAAGTCCCCAAGCGTATACGGGACAGTCTCCCCGGCGCAATTTCCCATCAGGGCGCGGCCGAGGGGCGTATTCTCGTCCAGCAGCCCGGACTTGAAATCCGCCTGCTTCGTAGTCACGAGGATGAACTCCCGCCGCTCGGCTTCGCCGGAGGAATCCAACAGTTCCACGGTCAAGCGGCTATTCAGTTCGATACGGATATTTTGTGCTTCCATGCACCTATCTTACCAAATAAACACCCTCCCGCAGGCTCCGAACCTGCGGGAGGATATTATCAAATATCCAAATTCCTCACACTCCTGGCGTGCGTCTGGATGAACCTCCGCCTCGGGTCCACCGCGTCGCCCATCAGCATGTCGAAGGTGCGGTCGGCTTCGGCGGCGTCCTCGATGGTGACCAGTAAAAGGGTGCGGTTGGCCGGGTTCATGGTCGTATCCCAGAGCTGCTGGGGATTCATCTCGCCCAGGCCTTTGTAACGCTGCAGGTTGGCTTTATCCTGGCTCACCCCCAATTCTTTCAAGAGCTTGTCTTTATCCGCTTCGGTGTAGGCATAGTGGATCTGGTTCTTGTAGGCAATGCGGAACAGCGGCGGCTGGGCGATGTACATGTGGCCTTCCTCGATGAGTTCCTGCATGTAGCGGAAGAAGAAGGTCAGCAGCAGTGTGCGGATGTGGCTGCCGTCCACGTCGGCGTCGGTCATGATGATGACGCGTCCGTAACGCAAGCCGGTCAGGTCGAAATTGTCGCCGATGCCGGTGCCCAACGCCGAGATGAGCGCCCTGACCTCGTTATTGCCCAGGATTTTATCCAGCCTCGCGCGCTCGGTGTTCAAGATCTTGCCGCGCAGGGGCAAAATAGCCTGGAAGTGCCGGTCGCGACCCTGTTTGGCCGAACCGCCAGCTGAGTCGCCTTCCACGATGTAGAGTTCGGTCTTGGAGGAGTCGCGCTCGGAGCAATCCGCCAGTTTGCCCGGCAAGGTCATGCTTTCAAGCGCCGACTTGCGGATGACCAGGTCGCGCGCCTTGCGAGCCGCGTCGCGGGCGCGGGCAGAGGTGAGACATTTCTGCACGATGGCCTTGGCCGCCTGCGGGTTCTCCTCGAGGAACGTCCCGAAAGCCTCGCCGACCACCTGCTGGACGTAGGTCTGCACCTCCGGGTTCATCAGCTTGACCTTGGTCTGGCTCTCGAACTGCGGGTCGGGGTGCTTGATGCTGACGATGGCGGTCAGGCCCTCGCGCGTATCGTCGCCGGAGAAGTTGGGGTCGGCGTCTTTGAGCAGCCCAGCCTTGCGTGCGTAGTCGTTGATGACGCGCGTTAGCGCGGCCCTCATGCCGGTCAGGTGCGTGCCGCCGTCCACTGTGTTGATGGTGTTGGCGAACGAGTAGACCGACTCGGTGTAGGCATCCGTGTATTGGACGGCAGTCTCGATGCCGATGTGCTCGATCTCCTTCTCCACGAACACCACCGGGTGCAGAAGCTCGCGGTTGCGGTTCAGGTAGCGGACGAAGGAGGTGATCCCACCCTCGAAGTAGAAGGTCAGCTCGCGGTCCGTGCGCTGGTCGAGGAAGTAGATAGTTATGCCGCGCGTGACGAAGGCCATCTCTCGGAAACGCTGGGCCAGCGTGTCGAAGCGGTAATCCAGGTCGCTCATGAAGATCAGCGGGTCGAACTGGAACGTGGTCGTGGTGCCCGTTTCCTCGGCTTTGGCCTTGCCGATGCTTTTGACCGCTTCCTGGGGATAGCCGCGCTCGTAGCGCTGGAAGTAGACCTGCCCGCCGCGCTTGACCCGCACCTCGCACCACTCCGAGAGCGCGTTGACCGCGCTGACACCCACCCCGTGCAAGCCGCCCGAGACCTTGTAGCTGCCGCCGCCAAATTTGCCGCCCGCGTGCAGGGTGGTCATAACCACCTCCAGGGCGGATTTCTTCTTTTCGGGGTGGATGTCCACCGGGATGCCGCGCCCGTTGTCCATCACGCTGACGCTGGAATCGGGATGGATGGTGATCTCAATGCGCGTGCAGGCGCCGGCCAGGGCCTCGTCAATGGAGTTGTCCACCACTTCGTAGACGAGGTGGTGCAGCGCCTTTAGGTCCGTCCCGCCTACGTACATACCCGGGCGGCGGCGGACAGCCTCCAAGCCTTCCAGCACCTGGATATCTTTTGCTTCGTAACTGCCGTTGATTTCCACATAACCTCCGATAAACCCTCACCGCCCCCCTCTTTCCCCCCATTTCGGAATTCACCTGTACCTGCGGCACTGGCGCAGGCAGAAATGGGGGGATGAAAGGGGGGCAGGAGGGCAATTAAGCCCGTATTGTTCTTGTTTGGGTCTTCAATTGGTCAGCCACAGTCTGCAACCAGGCATTGACATCCCGGTAATAGATAAAGCTGGTCGCCAGGATGGCTGTGGAGATGAAAGCGTGACCGGCGATGCCGACCAGGGTCAGCCAGGAATTTTCCGGCGGTGTGCGCCACAGGAAGTCCAGTCCCTGGCTGATGATGATCGTGCTGAGCAGGAACAAGCCGCTGACCGGCAGGGTGTAACGCACCATGCGCAGGCTGTTGAGGATGGCCATGAAGGCGTTTTGCTTATAGGTGAAGATGCCGTGCGGTGAAAAGAAGATCGGTAACGCCAGCCAGAGGGATAGCAGACCAAAGATGAGCATCGCAGCCTCAGCCAGGAGCGGGCTGATCAAGGCCAACATAGAGAAGAAGAGAAAGGCTGGCAGGCCAAAGATAAACAGCAAGGTCAGCCAGATGACCGAAAGCAGGATGGCCTGGGTTATAGATCGAGTGAACGAACGCTGTTGCGGTTTCAGGGCTACGCCGGAAACCCAATAGAAATAAACGCTTCCCAGGATCCAGCCGCTGATGGCAAGCACCAGCCACCAGCCCATGGCGTTGAAAAAGGATGCCGCCTCGAGGTCCAGCGGCAACCCGAAGGGGGTCTGGATGGGCATGCGCCCGCTCATCAGGCTGGTGATCCCGACCGGGAAGGTGCGCAGGAGGCTGAACAGGTTGAACTGGTCCAAGAATTGCGCCCAGACCTGCTGCATCTGGGCCGGATCGAGACCAAGCGAGGCTGGCGGCGTGCTCAGGTTCGAAAATTGGGCGAACACTTGCTCGAGAAGCTGCTTGAGGTGCAGGTGAGGACCCAACCAAAGGAACAAGTCTAAGATCACGGGCAATACGATGACCGTGACGTTGTTGGCGATGGTATCGAAGCCTTTCGTGAACGTAGCGATCAGTCCTGGCGGCGGGGGGATTTTTCCTTGCTCGGATTCCATGAGGTTTATTCTACCACCGAGTAGGCCTTTGCGAAGCACCCTGCGGGTCGGCAGGGGTTCGCGGTACAATATGAGTATGGTTCCCCAACGGTATCAAATTGATGCCAACCGGGTGAGCGTGCTGACCGCGACCGTGCTCCTCGCCTTCGCGCTGACGCGCGTTATCCACACGCCGTATTACGCGCTGAATTTATCCCTGGCGGGCATTACTCTGACCTTCAACGTAAATCTCAATACCGCCATTGCCATCCTGGCGGCGGGATTATCCGCCTCAGGCGTGGTTTGGCTGTTGCGCGCCCACCCTTCGCTCGAGCCAGGCGAGAGTGTGGAACACTGGCTCCTGCCCATGCTGACCACGCTGGTCATCGGCGTGACGCTCTATACGCTGCCCTCCGGTTTCACCTGGTGGGCAGGTTTCGGAATAGGGGGCGTCTTACTGGTGGTGGTCTTCCTGGCCGAGTACGTGGTGGTGGACCCAACGGATACGCGCTACCCGCTTGCGACGGCGGC
>Ga0315293_10001407_pt1 | contig 23356 bp, 13 predicted proteins | sample YL17G13_20_MG_FD_203071 | JGI IMG/M metagenome (GOLD analysis project Ga0315293, IMG submission 203071) | Sediment microbial communities from Yellowstone Lake, YNP, Wyoming, USA - YL17G13_20 | ecosystem: Environmental > Aquatic > Freshwater > Lake > Sediment | place: USA: Wyoming | collected...
GTTACGGCCTGGAGTACACCTACTCTGTCATGCAGAGAATCCGGTTGGCGGCTCTCGGCGGCGATCCCATGCTGAATGCCCCTGTCGTCTGCCTGGCCGGTGAAGAGGCCTGGAAAGCCAAGGAAGCAGCGGTCCCGCGTGACAAGGAGCCCCTGTGGGGGGATGAGCGGACGCGGGGAATCAATTGGGAAGTGGCCACGGCGTTGCCGCTCGTGGAAGCCGGAGCCGAGATCGTGGTGCTGCGCCATCCGGAGGCGCTGGCCCGGCTGCGCCGCCAGTTGGATGGCTGGTTCGCTGAGACGAACCGCGGAGTCGCCTGATGCCGCTGACCGGTCTGCAAATCTTCAAGCTTCTCCCCAACACCAACTGCCGCAAATGCGGCTACCCAACCTGCCTGGCCTTCGCCATGAAGCTGGCTGCCGGGCGGGAAGCCCTCGAGAAGTGCCCTGACGCCTCCGAAGAGGCGCGCGCCGCGTTGGGCGCCGCGTCGTCTCCTCCCATCCGCGGCGTGACGGTGGGCCGCGGCCCGCGCGCCATCACCGTCGGCGAAGAAACGGTGTTCTTCCGTCACGAAAAGACGTTTGTGCGGCGCCCGGGGCTGTTCGCTTTATTGGACGCGAAGGGGCTGTCCGCTGCTGAACTCGATGCCCGGCTCGACCAGTGGCGCGACACCCGCATTGAGCGGGCGGGAGAGACGTTTCAGATCGACGGAGTAGCGGTCGCGGAGGTTCCCGGTTCGCCGGAAGTTGGAGTCAAGGCCGCGGTCGCAGCCGCGGAGCGCGGCCTGCCGGTGGCCGTCCTGGCGGCCACCGCGGAAGGCGCGGCGGCGATGGCGGAAAAGATCAAGGACCAGCGGCCGTTGCTGGCGCCGCCGGCCCATGCCCCGGATGGCCTCTATGCCAACCTGGCCGCCAGGCTGGCGATCCCGCTGGTGGTTTCGGCTCGCGACCTGCCCGGGCTGGCGGCCGCCGCCGTGGCCGCCGCGCACGCCGGCGTGGCCGATATTCTGCTGGAGCCTCCCGGCGCCGACCTGCGCGCCCTGCACCACAGCCTGACCGCCATCCGACGAGGCGCACTCGACCGGATTCACCCCGGCCTGGGCCACCCGGTTTTCCTGCGCGTCGGCGCCGGCGAGTTTGAGAAAGCTGTGCTGGGCATCGCCAAGTTCGCCTCGCTGCTCGTGCTCCCAGGGTATGGGGGAGAAAACTGGCTGCCTCTCTGGACGTTGCGCCAGAACATCTATACCGACCCGCAGAAGCCCCTGCAAGTGCAGCCCGGCCTCTACTCCATCGGCGAGCCCCACGCCGGATCTCCGCTGCTGGTGACCAGCAACTTCTCTCTGACCTACTTCATGGTAGCCACAGAGGTGGAAGCGACGGGGCTGGCCTGTCACCTCGCCGTCGTCGATGCGGAGGGGTTGAGCGTGCTGACTGCCTGGTCGGCGGGCAAGTTCTCCGGCGAACGCGTGGCCAAAAACCTGCGGCAGATGGAGGCTGCCGCGCGGGTCAAGCATCGCACCGTCATCATTCCCGGCTATGTCTCGGTCATCTCCGGGGAACTGGAGGACGCTCTCGGTGAAGGCTGGCGGGTCCTGGTCGGCCCGCAGGAGGCATCCGACCTGGCCCCATTTTTCAAAGACGTCTGGAGTGCCATCGGGGCAGGATAGCAAATGGCAGTTCATCGGGTTACGTTTTCGCCGTCGGGGCGATCGACGCAAGTGGCCGGCGGCGCTACCATCCTGGACGGCGCCGAGCAAGCGCGTGAGCCGCTGCGCGCCGAGTGCGGGGGCCGAGGCGCGTGCGGCCGGTGTCTGGTGCGCATCCTGGAGGGGCCAGCGCCCGAGTATCGCATCCTGCGGCGGGACGCCGGCTTCCCTGTGGTGCTCGCCTGCCTCACACCGGTCCACGGTTCGCTCACCGTTTCTCCGCTTGCCGAAGTCGAGCTGCCGAAGCTGGTCTCCCGGGAACGGTACACCGGCCTGGCGCCCATCGAGGCCTGGGCGCCCTGGCCTCTGAAGCTGGAGCCCATCGTGCCCTCGTCGGGCGACGCCGACCTGGGCGTCGCGGTGGACATCGGCACCACCACCTTGCGGTTGCTGCTCATCCGGCTTTCCGACGGGGTCATCGTTGGTGAAGCGGGCGCGTACAATCCCCAGATTCCCCGAGGCGCCGACGTCATCTCGCGCATTATTGCCGCCGAGAAAGGCCTGCTGGAAGAAATGGCATGTGCCGTGCGCGGCTCGACCGCCTCGCTGATTCGGGAAGCAGCGGAGATGGCGGCGGCGGACCCGGCTGGAATCCGCGGCTATGCGGTGGCGGGCAACGTCACCATGATTCACCTTCTGCTGGCGGCCGATCCGTCCGGCATTCGTCAGGTGCCTTCCCAGCCGCAAGCACTGGCCTTCGCCCCGGTGAATCGAGCGTTGCTGGGATGGCCGGGCCGGCAGGACGCCCCGGTCTACACCGTGCCCGCGGCCGGCGGCTGGGTCGGCGGCGACATCGTCGCTGGCGCCGTGCGCGCCGGCTTCTCGCGCTCTTCCGACGCCATCGCGCTTTACGTAGACCTGGGCACCAACGGCGAGATTGTCTTGGGAGGCGCGGACTATGCTCTGGCCTGTGCCTGCAGCGCGGGGCCGGCCTTTGAAGGGGGAGGCATCCGCTGCGGCATGCGGGCCGACCGAGGGGCGGTGGATGGCGCGTCCCTCGACGCGGAGAAAGAAGTTCTGAAGCTGTCCGTCATCGGCGGCACTGGCCCTCAAGGAGTGTGTGGTTCCGGGCTGATCGCGCTGGCCGATGCGCTGTTCCGCGCTGGCTGGGTTGATCGCGGCGGCCGCTTCACCGGCCGTCTGCCCGCCCGCCGGCGGGTCGAAGGTCGGTGGGGAATCGGCGTGCGACTTTCTCACGACGGCAAGGTGGCGTTATGGGAGAGAGACATCGCCAGCCTGATTCGCGCCAAGGCCGCGGTTTTCGCCGGCATTCGTTCGCTGCTGGCCAGCCCGGGGCCCGGCTTTCCTCGCATCCAGGAAGCGGTCGTCTCCGGCAATTTCGGCCGCTTCCTCAACCTGCCGGCGGCGTTGGGAATCGGCCTGTTGCCATCGATGCCGCTGGCGGCCTACCGCTACCTGGACAATGGCTCGCTGGAAGGCGCGGCGCTGGCCCTGCTTTCCAGGGAGTTCCTCGCGGAGATCGGCGCCTACCTCAGCAGGATAACCTACGTGGACCTCGCCGACCTGCCTGGCTACATGGACGAATTCGTCGGGGCCTCCTTTCTCCCTCACACCCACCCGGAATTGCTGCAAGCGTGAATCGGCCGGGGCGACGGGACGCAACTCGGCGCCGCCCCTTGTCCCGCCTGGCGGTAAGGGGTGTTACCTGCTCGGCGGCCGGGCGGCCGTCACGAACCGAATCCGCGGACGGGGCGCCTGCGGTGGGGCGCCAACCGGGGAGTCAGAATACCATCGTTGCCATTGGACAAGCGGGCGTGCCGTCGAATTCTGGCGGGGTGTCGCGGATACTTTTCGAACTTTTCTGCTGCCCAATCGCGTAGCGGCAGGCTGTCCGAGGTAACGGGCGGTCGCTGCTTACTTCTCTCCCTGAACCAACCGGACTTCAAGCCTGTGGCCAATCGCGTCAGCATACCTCTGAAGGCTGCTCATAGCCGGCAGTCTCTGCCCGCTTTCGAGCCTCGCTACCGTGGATTGGGTTGTGCCCATCTTGCGCGCGACCTCAGCTTGGCTGAGCCCCGCGCGACTGCGGGCTGTAATCAACTGGCGCGCGATCGCGAACTCCGGTTTCAGCGCTTCATAGGCCTGCCGGAAGCGAGGGTCGGCGTGCCATTTTCCCTTCAAGCGATCGACTGTGCTCACAGAACCCCCTTAGCTCGGTCAAGCGCGAGGCGGATGGCGGATCGCGGCGTCTTTGCTGTTTTCTTAACGAAGGCATGGAGGACCACGAGTCGTCGTCCGCTCGCTGGCACGTAGATCGCGCGAGCGATCCCATCTCTGCCCTTCATCCGCATCTCGAACAACTTGTTGCCCAGCGGCTTCACGTACGGTTCGCGTACCTCGAACGGGCCGAAAGTCTGAAGCAGTTCGGCGATATGGACGAACTTCGCCCGCATGTCGACGGGAAGGCCCTCGAGTTCGGCATCCACTGCCGCGTTGAGCGTCTCGACGCGCCACTCCACTCGGCCATTATCTCATTTTTGCTATCGGGATACTAGCGCGCAGAAACCTTCCTCGAGACCGCTGTCGAGCTCGCAGCCTGATGAAAACCAAAAGTGAAACACGGAAGCCGCAAACTGCCCATCCCCGACGTTCGCGCAATCGGTTGAAACGAAAGCAAGGGATGAACTGGCGGAGGAGGAGGGATTCGAACCCCCGGTGGCCTTTCGACCACTCCGGTTTTCAAGACCGGCGCCATCAACCGCTCGGCCACTCCTCCGCGCCGGTGAGCCCCGTATCCCAACAGTGTGCCAGAAACCGGAATCAACCGCAACGGGACAACGGCGGCTGCGGCTGCAGGCTACAGGCTGCAGGAGGAACCGCCGGCGGCCAACGCCTCCGCCTGTAGCCCGTGGCCCGGAGCCTACGCCAGCGCGGCCAGGAGCTGCTTGATTTCCAGCAGGGCGCTGGAAGCGCCGTTGCCGGACGGCAGGTGCAGCACGCCGGCAGGGGTGAACTGGGCGCCGGGCCGCGAGGTCACAAACTCCATCAGCCGCATCGGATCCACGGCCGCGCCTTCGTCGAACTTGACGTTGACGGCGTCGCGCTTGCGCTCGATGGAGCGGATGCGCAGGCGTCCGGCCGCGGCCTTCAGGCTGCCGTATTCGAGCAGGTTGAGCACCGCCGGAGGCGGCGGCCCGTAGCGGTCCAGTAACTCGCGCTCCAGTTGCCCGCGGTCGTCCGGCCCGCTCAGGCTGCCCAGGCGCTTGTACATCCGCAGGCGCTGCGCCTCCTCGGGGATGTACTCGGGCGGAATGCGGATGTCCATCCCCAGGTTGATCGCCGTCTCGGTCTCGGGCGCGACCTCCTCCCCTTTCAGCTCGCGTACGGCGCGTTCCAGCAGTTGGCAGTAGAGATCGAAGCCGACGGCGTTGACGTGGCCGTGCTGCTCGCCGCCCAGCAGGTTGCCCGCTCCGCGCAGTTCCAGGTCAAGCGCGGCGATCTTGAATCCGGCGCCCAAATCGCTGAACTCTTTCAAGGCGCTCAGCCGCTTCCTAACCTGCGGGCTCAGTTCGCGGTCCACCGGCACCAGCAGGTAGGCGTAAGCGCGGCGGTTGGAACGGCCCACCCGCCCGCGCAATTGGTAAAGCTCGGAAAGCCCAAAGCGGTCGGCCCGGTTAATCAGGATGGTGTTGCAGAGAGGAATGTCGAGGCCATTTTCTATTATTGTAGTAGATAAAAGGACATCGTGCTCCTGACGGACGAATGCCAGCATGACCTTCTCGAGGGAGCGCTCGTCCATCTGCCCATGCGCGACCGCGACACGCGCCTTCGGAACCAGTTCCTGGAGTTTCTCGGCCATTGTGTGGATGCTTTCCACGCGATTGTGAAGGAAGTAGACTTGGCCGTTGCGCGCCAGTTCCTGCTCGATAGCCGTGCGAATAACCGTGTCGCTATAGGGTGCCACAACGGTCTGAATGGCCAAGCGGTCTTTGGGCGCGGTCTCGATGACGGACATGTCACGCAGGCCAATCAACGACATATGTAGTGTTCGCGGGATAGGCGTCGCCGACATTGATAGTACATCGATGTTGGACTGCTCCCGCATCTGCTTGATGCGCTCCTTATGGCGTACCCCAAAGCGCTGTTCTTCATCGATCACCAGCAGCCCCAGATCCTTGAATACTACATCTGTAGAAAGAATGCGGTGCGTGCCTACTACAACGTCCACCCGGCCCAGCTCCAGATCCCCCATCACCTGCTTCTGCTCAGTGCGTGTGCGGAAGCGGCTGAGCATCTCGACGCGCACGGGAAAGGCAGCGAAGCGTTCTTTGAAAGTCTCGAAGTGCTGAAAAACTAAAATTGTAGTAGGAGCAAGGATAGCCACTTGCCGCCCATCCTGCACGGCCTTGAAGGCGGCCCGCATGGCCACCTCGGTCTTGCCGTATCCCACGTCCCCGCACAGCAGGCGGTCCATCGGCTCCGGCTTCTCCATGTCGCGTTTGACGTCGTTGATGGCCGTCAACTGGTCGGCGGTCTCGGAGAACTCGAAGGCATCTTCGAACTCGCGCTGCCAGGCGCTGTCGGGAGAAAAGGAGCGGCCGGCGGCGATCTTGCGCGTGGCGTAAAGCTTGAGAAGCTCCTCGGCCATGTCGCGCATGGATTTGCGGACGCGCGACTTGGCGCGCTCCCAGGTGACGCCGCCGAGCTTGTCGAGGCGGGGCCGCGCGCCTTCCAGGCTGCGGTATTTCTGCACCAGGTCGAGGCGCTCCAGGGGCACATAGAGGCGCGTCTCGTCGGCGTACTCCAGCAGCATGAATTCGCCGCGCTTGCCGTTGTCGCCGGTGGCGATTTCTTTCAGCCCCAGGTAACGGCCGATACCGTGCTCGAGGTGGACCACGTAGTCGCCTTCCTTCAGATCGCCGAAATCCGAAAGGAAGATGGAAAGCCGGGCCTGGGAGGGGGGCCGTCGCGGCCGCGCCACCAGGTCGGAGGCGTCGAACAGGTCCTGGTTGCCGAAGATGGCCAGGCGCTCCTCGGGAAACACCACGCCGCGGGGGGCCACGCCCTTCAGGATCACCGTCGAGGTGACGGGCATGGCCATGTAGGCCTTCTCTTCCAAATAGCCGTCGGCACCGGCCGAGACCCGCCGCATGCCGAGCTGGTAGGTCACACCGTATTCGTTAAAAATGTCGGCCAGCCGTTCGACGTCGCCGGTGGTGGCGGCAAAGAACACCACGCGGCAGCCCTGCCCGACCAGGCGGTGGACTTCGTCGGCGCACTGCTGGATGTTGCCGTGGAAGCGGGTGCTGGGCTGGGTGGCCACTTCGTGGCACTGCGGAATGCGGAGTGCGGAGTGCGGAGAATCGGGGGACTCCGCACTCAGCATTCCGCACTCCGCACTTGTCTCGAGCCCCAACTCCTCCAGCACGATCCGCTGGGTGGCGGCGAGCTGCGATTCGATCTCCTCGCGGGTCAGGTAAAGCTGCTCGGGGCGGATGCGGGCGTAGCGGCCCGCCTGCTCGGCTTCGGCGGCCAGGCGCTGGTGCAGGTGGTCGAGCTCAGCGAGCGCCTCGTGCGGCTCTTCCATGACCACCAGCGGCCGCGCGGGCAGCTCAAACAGCGTCCCGGTCAGCGGGGTGACCAGCGGAACCAGGAACTCCCAGCCGGGGAAGGTTTCGCCGGGCGTGGTGTAGCTCTCCTCGCCGTTGGCCTGCAGCTTCTCGGCCATGGAGGCCAGCAGGTCGCGGCGGACGGGCACGTCGGCCAGCGGCAGCAGCGTCACTTCCTCGCGCGGCCCGGTGGAGCGCTGGCTGCTCACGTCGAACTCGCGGATGGACTCGACTTCGTCGCCGAACAGCTCCAGGCGCACCGGGCGCGGCGATTCGGGCGAGAACACATCGACGATGCCGCCGCGCACCGAGAACTGGCCCACCATCTCCACCGGTTCGTGGCGCGCATAGCCGACCGATTCCAGGTGCCCCACCAGCGTCTCGATCTCGAGGCCGTCGGCGCGGCGGATGGTCAGCCCCAGGTCCGCGTAGAACTGAGGCGGCTCCAGGCGCATGGCCGCGGCGGCCAGCGGCGCCACCACGATCGAGGCCTGCCCGCGCGCCAGCTTCCAAAGCGCGATGGCCCGCTTCTCGCTGATGTCGGGGTGGGGAGACAGGCCTTCATAGGGAAGCGTGTCGTGCGCCGGAAGCAGAACCACGCCGCCCGTGCCCGGCGAGCCGATCAGTTGGTAAAAGGTCTGGACGACGTCAACGGCCGCTTCGGCCTGCTTGTTGTTGGCGGTAAAGAACAGCACCGGCCGGCCGGCCGCCTGCGCCAGAAGCGCTACGTACAGCAGCCGGGCGGTATCGGTGAGGCCCGTGACCCGCAGGCACACTTCCCCCTGGACCGAGCGGAAAACCCGGCCCTTCTGCAGTTCCAGGAACAGGTCACGGACGAACGGTAAAACCATCAAGCCCAAGGTCCTAAGTCCAAGATCCAAGGTCCAAAGTCCAAGGTCCAAAGCCCAAAGTCCAAGGTCAACCCGACTCGACCTTGGACCGATTCCCAAAGCGTTCGACGACGGTCTCAACCAGGGCGGTGGTGGACCAGCCCGGCTCCAGTTGCAGGGAGATCACCTGGCCGCCGCGGGCCTCCACATCGTCGCGGCCCACGATGTAAGTGCCCCAGTCGGCGCCCTTGACCAGGACGTGGGGCAGCACCGCGGCCACCAGTTCGCGCGGCGTCGGCTCATCGAAGATGGAGACGAAATCGACGGCGGCCAGCGCGGCCAGGACCTCGGCGCGCTCCTGCTCGGGGAGCAGCGGCCGCCCGGGCCCCTTCAGCTCCTGCACGCTTCGGTCGCTGTTCATCCCCACGATCAGCACATCGCCCATCGACCGGCACTTCTCCAGCAGCACGATATGGCCGGGATGGAGCAGGTCGAAGCAGCCGTTGGTGAAGACAATGCGCTGCCCGGCCCCCTTCAGCGCGGCCACGCGTTCCACCAGTTTGTCGCGGCTCAGGATCTCGCCCACGTCGATGTGGCCAACCAGCAACGCCAGTGTTCATTCTAACACGCGGCGGAACCGAGCCGCCGAGCCATCACGGCGACCACGTCACCACGGCAAGACCGCATGCGCCTGGACCTGTCATACTTGCGCGATGGCGTCCGCGGGTTGGCAACAGAGTTGCACCCAAGGGAAGCGAATGTCCTGGCGCGTTGCCGTAGGGCTGCTGGCGTTGGCTGCCGGCGCCGTGGTGTGGTCCGGCGGCTCGGCCATCCCGTCGGCGCCGCGGCTCGTTTTGTGGGCCTGGGAGCGGCCCGAGGACTTGCGGTTTGCGGGCCCGGATACCGGCGTGGCCTTCCTCGCCCGCACTGTTTTCCTGCGTGGCGGCGAGGTGAGCGTGCAGCCGCGGCTCCAGCCGCTACGCTTTGCGGACGGCGCGCCATTGATTGCCGTGGTGCGCGTCGAGACGGACCGGGCGCAGCCGCCATCGCTCGCCGGCGCGCAGCGGGCGAAAGCGGCCGCGGCCGTCGGCGAAGCCGCCCGCCTCCCCGGCATCGTCTCGCTCCAGGTGGATTACGACGCAACCGTATCCGAGCGCGCGTTTTACGCGGGGCTGCTCCGCGACTTGCGCCGGCAGATGCCGCCGGGCGTGGGGCTTTCCATCACCGCGCTGGCGTCCTGGTGCAGCGGCGATCGCTGGCTGACCGGCCTACCGATCGATGAAGCAGTCCCGATGCTGTTCCGCATGGGCCCGGACAGGCGGCCGATCCTGTTGCACCTTGAGACCGGCGGCGACTTCAGCGAGCCCGCTTGCCGCCACAGCCTGGGGATTTCCACCGACGAGCCGATGAAGTTGCCGCGTTTACCGCCGCGCAGGCTCTGGGTGTTTCATCCCCGGCCGTGGTCGCCGGCCGCACTGCAAGAGTTGCGAAAAGTGCTCGGAGTCGGGAACTAACCACAAAGGCGCCAAGACACAAAGGCACAAGGAGAGACAATGAGTGCGGGAAGCAGAGTAACAACAAGCGTAGCGGCCGGGCTGACGCTGCTGCTTGCGCTGGCCGCGCCGGTGTTCTGCTGCGGCCCGTTCTTCCTCAGAGCAATTTTCACCTACTCCCTGCATCCCGACTTCCCGCTGGAAGATTATGCAGGCGGGCGGCTGGGGATTGTGCAGCCTACCTACGCCCGCTCCTACCTGGTGGTGGCCTACCGCTATCTCACGGGCGTTCCGTTGAACGCCGGGGAGCAATCAGCGGCGGTCGCGATGTGGAAGCACCGCCTACAGCTTGACGCGATTCCCGAGGCCGGCGGCGACTGGCTGAAACAGTGGCTGGCGGCGCGGCAGCGGGTCCCCGGGGCCGCTGCCCCGCCCAATTACGGCTGGAACGCACAGCCCTACGGGGTTATCCGCGCGGTATCGACCACCAACCGGTATCAAGCCTACCCGAACTGCCTGTCCGACGCCTTTCGAAGCGCGGCCGCCACCCTGGAGCAGCGCATCGCGGAGTTCGGCGCGCCAAGCGAGCCGGTGCGCGGCTGGCTGGCGGCCCAGGACGCGGTCTTCGCCAACTGCGTGGCGCCGGAGGCGCAGGCCGGGCCTTCGATACCGCCACCGGCGCCGCCGGGCGCGAACCCGCTGGTTCAGGCCGACCGCGCTTATCAGATCGCGGCGGCCTATTTCTACGCCGGCGATCTGGACGAAGCGCAACGCCGCTTCGAGGCCATCATGCGCGACCCTTTTTCGCCCTGGAGCCGGGTCGGGTCGCTCATGGCGGCGCGAACGCTCATCCGCAAGGCAACATTGCCCGACAAGATGGAAGAGGCGCAGTTGCGCCTGGCCGAGCAGCGGCTGCGCGGAATCCTGGCCGCCCCGTACTTGCGCGAGCTTCACGCCTCGGCTGAACGCCTGCTCAGCTTCGTGCTGTTCCGGCTGAACCCGCGGGACCGCTTGCAGCAGTTGGCCCGCGCTCTGGCGCAGCCCAATGCGGCGGCTTTCGGCCACGACCTTTCCGATTACACGCTGCTTCTGGACTCGCCGGCCGGCGGCATGCCGGCGCGCGATCCCGCCCGGCAGGACGATCTCACCGACTGGACCCTCAGCTTTCAGTCAGCCGCGCCGGCCGGCCTCGATCATGCCCTGGAAAAATGGCAGCGCACGAAATCGCCGGCGTGGCTGGTGGCGTCAATCACGAAGATGCCTGCGGGGCATGCCCAGCAGGCCGCGGTGCTGGACGCCGCCGCCGCGCTACCCGCCGGTTCTCCGGCGTTTCCGGCCGTCGCCTTCCACGCGGCGCGGCTGCAGGCCCAGGCCGGGCGCGCGGAGGCGGCCCGGGCCACGCTCGACCGGGCCTTCGCCAGCCGCAACCTCCCGCCTGCAACCCGAAACCTGCTGCTGGCTCTGCGCATGAAGCTGGCCCGCAACCTGGATGAGTTTCTGGCGGCGGCGGCGCGCACCCCCGCCACCATCTCGCTCGACGTGGACGGTAACGAGCTTCCCGACAGCAGCCGGCAGCCCCTTCCGTTATTCGACGCCGACGCGGCGCAGGCGCTGACCGAGAAGCTGCCCCTGCCGGCGCTGATCGCCTCCGTGAAGAGCGGCGCTCTGCCCGCGCCGCTGCGCCGCCAGGTAGCGATCGCGGCATGGGTCAGGGCTGTCATCCTGGGCCAGGACGGCTCAGCGAAGGAGCTGATCCCGGCGCTCGAACAGCTTGTGCCGGAGTTGAAGCCTGAGCTGGCGGCGTACGCTAAGGCGCCCGACGCCGCCGCCCGCCGCTTCACCGCGGCCCTTCTGATGCTCCGCGTTCCGGGCCTGCGGCCCTACGTCGTGCCGGGGGTGGGGCGCGAGACGCCGGTCGCGCGCCTCGACAACTTCCGCGACAACTGGTGGTGCGCCCCGCGGCTCCCCGGCAAAGACGAGTTCCGGATGCTGCCGCCCGGGCTCAGTGAAATGCTTCAGACCGGCGGGCCCCTGAAGGTTCTGTATCCCGGCGGCAAGGTCGATTCTCCCGGCTTCCTGACAGCGGCGCAGAAAGAGGAAGCGGAGAAGGAATGGCAGCGCATTTCCACGTGCGGCACGGGGCCAAACTACCTGGCGGCGCAGGTCCTGGAATGGGCGAAGGCGCACCCGGACGATGCGCGGGTCCCTGAGGCGCTGCATCTTGCCGTGCGCGCCACTCGCTACGGATGCACCGACAAGGACACACCGCGCGTCTCCAAGGCGGCGTTCGATCTGCTGCATCGCCGTTATCCGAAAAGCCCCTGGGCGGAGAAAACCAAATATCGGTACTAAAATGTAGGAAATAGGCCGCAGATAAACGCAGATTCACGCAGATCAGAAACCCGCAACTTGGCCTCCGGAGCCCCTGGGGATCCCAGCCTGCGGAGGGGGCGGGGCCGCCTGTTTTCGGCTGCTTAACTGGCTGGTTTAATGGATTATAAGACGGTTGAATCCATTTCTACTTCGTTTATTTTGTTATGGTTACATTACCGTAGCCATTATTTTAATGGTTATATACTGGCGGGAGCCGAAAAAGTTCTGGAATCATCACTCTGTTCCTATAATTTCAGCATAGCATACGCTGTCAAGTTTTTCGGCCCTTCCGGCTCGCTCGCAGTTGAAAACAAAGCAAATAAAGTTCGGACGCGATTTTTCAGGTTTTCGCCTGTGAGCCACGTGCCGGCGCGGCGGGCAATCAGTCCGGCGGCTAACTTGCTGTCCCTGCGCGCTTTAGCGGGCTGCCACCGCTCGCAGTTGGCCGGTGCTTACTGCGCGCGGTTTCCCTCAATTTCCGGCTGAGGAGCCAGCCGAATCGGTCGGTAAACACTGGGCGACTTATGGGGAGTGATGCAAAATCGCCGCAGCACGGGCAGATGAATCATTTGCGGTCTTCAGGCCCGCTGGGCGGCCGAGCTTCAGATCTTCGGCCTTGTAAACCACACCCATGCCGCCCTCGCCCAGCTTCTCCAGGATGCGGTAGTGCGAGATGGTCTTGCCGATCACGCCTAATGCCTGTGGGAGAGATGTTAGGCCCAGCCTGTTGGCAAGTCAACCCGGTTGGCCGATGCGGCCGCCCGGCCGAACACCAGCGAGCATATCGCTCGCAGCCACTACGCCAAGTGGTCCGCCGCCCGCCAGGAACGAATCGCGACAATTATGCGGTTGGTAAACGGCGGCGAGGCGGCGGAGGCAGCGACGACAGCGGGGCTTGCGAAAGTCCCGGCCATGATTCAATAAGCAGGAACTTCAGCGCGACCAGGCGGCCGCGCCGGAGAAATGGTAATTGTTGGGATACCCACTCGTCGTGGACGCTGGCTAGAGCGCCATCAAGGCGGGGAAAAGAGGATCCCAGCGGGTCTTCGGAATAATGTTGCCTGGGAATTGCTGGCGGGTCATGGAGGCGCCCGTGCCGCTGGTGGTGAGCGGGTCGAAGATGCTCCGGCTCTTCGAGAAATCGCCAGTGGTGCTGGCCCGAGGAAGCACGAAGGCAGCGGCGCCCGAATCATACCGGTCGGCCCTGATTGGGCGATTTTTGTCTCGCGCGCAAATCCAGAGGAACTGGACGAATTCAGTAGTGCCGCCCCTCCACTTAACCGCTGCTCATCGCTTGACCGATCCCTCTGCTTCTGCTAAGTTTCGTGCGGAATTCGGCGTCGCATATACCTTGCGCGCCAAGGCGGCGCCAGTGGCAGGGACTTCTGTCACGCTATACATCAGCAGGAGAAGAAGCAAAATGAAATCCAGTATGCAGCCGCGTCCTGGCCGGGAAGCCGGCTGGGTGGTTCTCATGGTACTGCTGGTAGCGCTGCCCGCAGCGGCGCAGAGCACCGGCGCGATTATGGGACAGGTGACCGACCTCTCAGGTGCTGTCGTGCCTGGCGCAAAGGTCGTAGTGACCAGTGTCGAGACCGGCATCGAGCGGCCGACCATCACGACCTCCGAGGGCTACTACTCGGTGCCGTCGCTGCCACCCGCCAACTACACCGTTTCGGCGGAGATCGCCGGCTTCAAGAAGACTATCTCGGCGGCAACGAAGGTGGACACGACAGCGACCGTTCGCGTCGATTTAATGTTGGCGCCGCAGGACTCGAAAGTATCGATCGAGGTGACCGCCCGGCCGCCCGCGCTCGAAACCGAGACGTCCATGACTGGAGACACGGTGACGGGCAAGGAACTGACGGATCTGCCACTGAACGGGCGGAACTCGTTGGAACTGGCGATGACGGTCGCCGGAGTTCAGGGCGAAATGGGTTCGGACGAGGCGGGCATCGGCTACAACGTTCCGTCGCCGGGTTCCGGGCTGAGCGTTAACGGCGGCCGGCCGGGAATGCTCGGCATCATGTCGGACGGCATGAACGCGACCAGCATCGCCTATTCCCGCGCGACCGTCACGTTCTCGCCCGACAATACTGAGGAGTTCAAGGTCATCTCGTCCAGCTTCTCCGCCAAGTACGGAGTGACCGGCGGCGGCATCATCAGCACGGTCAGCAAGAGCGGCGGGCAGGAGTTTCACGGCAGCGCGTTCTGGTTCACGCGCAATCCCGCGCTCACCGCGCGGACCTTCTACCAGCCCACCGCTTCCGGCATGCGGCGCAATGAGATGGGCGCGACCATCGGCGGGCCAGTGCGCATCCCGAAGGTCTACAACGGCAAAGGGAAGACCTTCTTCTTCGCGAGTTACGAACCGAAACGGCGGCGCGACGAGACGGCGCAGTGGGCGCACGTGCCGACCACCCAGGAGCGCAACGGCGACTTTCGTGATTCCTGGGTCAGCCCGGGAGCGGCGCGCCCGCTGTTGTACCAGCAAATCGAATGCGTGGACGCTGCTTGCAGCGGTCTGAAATGGCTCAACCGCGCCACGAACACCACGGTGTATCCGCTTTTCTGCGCCGACTGCCCGCCCGACCAGGTGGGGCACGTGATTCCCAAGAACATGCTCGACCCCGTGGCGCAGAAGTTCCTCTCCTACGTCCCGATGCCCAACATGCCGTACGACAGCCAGGGGCGGAATTTCATTGGCGTGCAGGGCGTCAGCGCGACCGATGACCGCTGGAACGTGAAGATCGATCACAACGTCTCGGCCAGGAATCATCTGAGCGGCCGCTATACGAATATTCCGAATATGTCGAACCGGTACAATCTGGTCCGCGATTACTACCTGGCGCAGGCGCCGCCGTCGGACCAGGCCATTACCCGTCAGGCGTACCTCAGCGATACCCATACCGTCACGCCCCGCATCGTGAACGAATTCCGCGCCAGCGTCACGCACTCCAACTACACGCGGCGGAATCCCGGCGACCTCTCGCAGGTGAACTACACCAAGGACACATTCGGACTGCCCAACTTCACCGGCTGGGGCTACCCGAAGATGGTGGCGGACATGTTGACGATGGGCCCGCTGCAGGATATGCAGAGGAATTTCGAAAACCAATATCAGGCGGCCGACGACGTAACGTTCGTTTTCGGCCGGCACAACATTCAGGTTGGCTTCGATATGCGGCGGCTGCAACAGAATACTCTTTCCACGGGACTGCTGTTTTCCAGCGGCGGCCAGTATAATTTCAATTCGGCCAATTCCACCGCGTCGGGGAATGCCAGCATTCCGACCGGCGCCGGCGGGTATCCGTTCGCCAGTTTCATCCTCGGCGTGCCGAATGGCATCTCACTCAGCGCCAGCAGCGTTCCCTATTACTATCGATACAAGACCCAGGCAGCCTACTTCCAGGACGACTGGAAAGTGCGGTCCAACGTCACCCTGAACCTGGGCGTGCGCTGGCAGTATGTCAGCCCGCGGGCCGAGAAATACAACCGGCAGGCCAGCCTGGATGTCGACCATCCTTTCACCGTGAACAGCACCACGGCGGCCGGCGCTTACAACGGGACCGTGGCGGCGTTCAATTATCTGTTCACGGGGGCGGGAACGGGGTCGGATTATCTGGAACCAACGCACAAGAAGAACTTCGAGCCGAGAATTGGATTTGCCTGGATGCCGCATACCCGCTGGAGTAAGAAACGCGGACTTGTGATCCGCGGCGGCTACGGGATCAGTCACACCAATTCCAACGCCGCCAATGGCGCCACCCCGTATCCGGCGTTCGGGTTGGGCAACACATCGGCATGGAACTACACGCAGTGGACCGGCACCGGCGCGGCCCCGGTGACGCAGACCGCCAAGCCCAACCAACTGGTCTCGATCGGGCGCAACATTCCGGCCGTGATCGCGGATCCCACTATCACCCAGGTTCCCGCCGACGGCAAACTCTGCCAGGGCTGCGTTCCGGCCGACACGCGCGTGTCCGGCATCACCAACTTCACCTTCGTCAAGCGTAATAATGCGCCGTACATCCAGACCTGGAACCTGACCACGCAGGCCGAGTTGAAGTGGGGTATGGTGGCATCCCTCAGCTACATGGGGCAAAAGGGAACCCACCTGCCATCCATCAAGTACAACATCAACGCTCCCGAGGCGACGAAGTTTGCGGCCGCGCTGGACCAGGGGATCGACCCGACGCAATCTGTTCCCGATCCCTACGGCCGGGTGAACGCCAATGGCAGCCTGAAAACGGTCACGCTGCAAGATCTGATGCGCCCGTGGCCGACGGTCGGCGACGTTCAGGTGCTCGGGGTCACGGATGACCTCTCGATCTATCATGCCGGCACCGTGTCGATCGAGCGGCGCTTTGCCCACGGGTTTGGTGCGCGCCTCAATTACACGTACTCAAAATCCATCGACACCGGTGGCGACTCCGCCAACGACGGGCAGAACCAGTTCAACTGGGGTTTCACCAAGATTCAGGCGCGCGGCAATCTGAAGCTGAACCGGTCGGTATCGCTGTTCGATTCGCGCCATCGCTTCAACTTGACCATGAACTCGGAACTGCCGTTCGGCGCGGGGAAGGCGTTCCTGAACCGGAGAGGTTTTCTGAACCATCTTGTGGGAGGCTGGAGCCTCAACGCGGTGGGCAGCCTGTATAGCGGCCGGCCGTTCCCGCCGACACTTGGGGACACCAACGGAATTCCGGCACTCAGCGGCAACAACGTGGTCCGGCCCGACCTGGTCCTGGGAGTGCCCGCCATCAACCCGAGGTGGACTCGGGAAGGGGCGAGCAACATTCCCTACTTCAATCCCGAGGCATTCGCCCGCCCGGCATACGGAAAAACGGGCAACGCCCCGCGCAGTGTCGATTGGATGCGTACCCCCTGGCAGCCCGGGCTCAACGCATCTATGGCCAAGAACATCTATCCGTTCGAGAACCGCCGGCGCTACGCACAACTTCGTCTCGATGCATTCAACGTCCTGAACCACACCTGGTTCACGACGAATCCGAATTCCAGCATGAGCGTATTCAGCAGCGCGCCGACCATCAGCCGGACGGGACTCTCGCTGGCCGGGCAGATCCCATACCTGATCGGAAAGAGCGCGGCGTCGTATCCTGTAGGTTCGCGCGAATACTACATGGCGCAGACATATAACGTGAACTTCGGTGTCTTCAGCATGAACAACAACCACCCAGGCCGCACGGTCTCGATCGCGCTGAGACTGAACTGGTAGCGTCGGAGCGCCGAATGAGAACCAAACCGTTGCACTGTGGTTCGTGCAGCTCGATCAGGTGGCCCGTGTAGATGTGGCCCTACAGGTCGGAGCCGTTTCTGCAAGCGTGAAGGTCACCGCGAAAAACGTGCTGGGCATCAGCGATGCATATCGCCCGCCGCCACTACGCGAAGTGGTCGGCCCCCCGCCCGAAATGAAATTGTCGGAAACAGCGATCATCGCGGAATTCAGACAAGCTGGTTTCAAATTTCGGAGCCGCTCAGACATTCTGCTGTACCAATATTTCCTGACGTTCGTCCGGCGTTGATGTCCCCATCGGCGAAGCGCAACCAGTTTCCCCGAGCGCCGTGCATTGGCGCGATCGGATGATTCCTAAACACTAGGCGACAAGGCAGGACCGATCCGCCAAATCTGGGGCGAATCCTGCAAGTCGGAGAGACTTGCTTTGGCGGCGGTCGCGGCTACTTGATGGACGAGTTAAACGGTGGTTGCGCCGCCGTTCGCTGTCGTGACAGCCGCTCTTAGCGGCGATCCTCCAGGAGGCTAACGGTAGGAGTCAGGCACGCGGGGACCGCGTCGCCTGGACTCCTTGGTTCGAGGTCAGTTCCTGACCTTCTCGAATGCCATCTCCTCCCTGAAGAGGGCTGGGTTGTTCTTGTTCTCGCTGATGGCTTTGGCCAGCGCGTCCGATGACCCCGCATCCGTCTTGACGACATCGGCATTCAGCATGCGGACACGGAGCGTGTTTTCAGCGACCGAGTAAGCAGCAAACTGGAATACGCGGTTGTCCTCAGGGAGTCCGCCTTGAACCGTTCCAATCCATTCCAGTTGGACGAGCGTCTTGCCGGCAGTGCTGCAGAGGGAGGCGCGGGCAAACATCGCATCTTTCGCGCCCGAAGGGAATGACACCAGGTACTCTTGCTTGCTGAGTGGCAACACAAGTAGACGTTCAGTTTGTCCGTCCTTATTCGTTCTCTCCCACAACCCCACGACGCCATTGTCGATTCCCATCCCTGCGGTCTTCACAAGCGGCACCGTGTAGTCGCACCCCGCAAGCATTGCACATGCAACCAAGACGATCAGTTTCTTCACCTTCTCTCCCCTTCCCGTTTCCTGGAACTGATAATTAGGCCGACCTGCATAAAACCGACCGCCCTCAGTCTAACAAGGCGGGCCGGAAAGCCCTTGCCTAAAGGCGCGCAGACGGAAGCCCTGCGAACGGGGCTAAAAACCTTCATTGTCCTACGACCCAGGCCTGAAGGCCTGGGCTAGGGAAAAACCTGTACCCCACATTGGCAGACATCAGTGGAAGTTGAATCAGTTCACCGACCTTCATTCGCTTACCGGCTCAGTCTCCGCGCGGCAAACCAAGAATACTTCAACCCGAACGCCCGGTCAAACCTGCGAGTCAAGGGCACAGGGCCGCGCCGAGTTGTTTCCCCCCTTGCGTGTTGGCGAATGCCAGCGTGCCGCCCGGCAACGCCGGATAGACGCCGCAGTGTTTACGAATCTGCCTCGCTTGGCCGTATAGTCGGCTTACCGGAGAAGTGGAGGAAACCCCGAAGGGTGCCCGTGGAGTTCAGCCCCAGGTTACCCGCCGAAAGTCGTGATGCTCGCGCAGCCGGCGGGTCAGCGGGAACGCCCGGCCCCTGCGGTACCGCTTGCTGTCTGACACATGGTTGCGGCACAGATGCCTCGCCGGCTTATCCGCGAAAATCCGCGTAATCCGCGGATTCGGCCCCGTCTCTTTGGTTCCTCCCCGCGGGGCTTCCTTAATCTGTTGCCCATCGCGATTCACTTGGACGGCCGGTAGAGCTATCGGGGGCGGGGAAATCCCCGAAGAACGTGGAGCACGCTCTCTGCCAACCGACCCTGGGCCGCAAGCGCCTCAAGTTTCTTGTACACGTCGGATGGCGATTGCGGGAACCGCCTGCCCACCGCTGCTACCGCGATCGCCTGAAGGTCGTCGTAAACTCTGAAAACGATCCGGTAGTTTCCGCAGCGGAAGCTCCTCCACCCTTCCAAGGGGCGGCGCAGCTCCTTGGAACAGCTATAGGGCTCCTGGGCTAACCTTCCCAAGATGTGTTTACGAAGGAAGTTTCTGGCGTCCTTGGGGAGCGCCTTTACATCCGCCAGCCCTTCGCCGGTAAACTTGACAGCGTACACTCATCCCTCCCCAAAGGCCTCCCCGAAGGAATGCAGCTTCCCGAGACGCATCTCTTCATCGACCGTCTCCCCGGCCTTCAGCAGCCGGCTGAACAATTTCGAGTCCGTGGCGATTTCCAGTGTTTCCAGCGCGGCGCTGAAGTTTTGGAGGATTTCCTCGAAGTAGCGCTTGTCTACAACGCATTTCTCGTCTTCTTCCTCCCGTGCCCGGACCACCACCACGGTGCGGCCCTTGGCCTTCCTGAGGACGGAACTCTGCCGCTGCCGCAGTTGCGTCCTGTTGGTTTCAACGGTTTCCGGTTCCAGCAGAGCCTTGGTTTTCATGGCGCCTCTCGTTTGTGTACGACCATTATGTACGTCTCGTACATGGTTATTGTACACGAACTTCACCCGCCGCCGGAACCGGCTGCGTGCAAGTCAGCGAGCACCCGGGGGGCACCCGCCGCCCGTCGTTCGCTTATCCGCGGATTCGGCCCCGTCTCTTCTGCGGTCCATTCCCAATTCACTTCAGCGAGGCCAGGGCGGCGCGGGCGGCGAGCTGGTACGGGTTTAGCTCCACGGCCCGGGCAAACGCCTGCCTGGCACTTTCTGGCTGATTCAAGCCGAGGTAGCCGAGGCCGGCGATGTAATGAGCCTGGCCCTGGCGGGCGCGCCGCGATTGCCGCTTACCGAACTTGGCGAAGTAATCGACAGCCTCGCCCCGCTCGAGCGCGGCGGTGGCCGCATCGAGCAATTGCTGGAAGATGGCCGCGGCCTTCGCCGCTTCGCCCAGCTTTTCGAGCGAGCGCGCCTGGTAGTAGAGAATGGCGGCGCCACTGTCGGCGGTCGGCCGGGGGTGCTCTTCGCTGCCCGCCGGTTGCGCTGCCGATTGCTTCCAGGCCTCGCGCGCCTGCTGCCGTTGACCCAGCGCATCGAAAGCCGTGCCGACCCAGTAAAGGATTTCCGGCGCACGTCCACCGCGATAGGACCGCGCTGCTTCAAGGTTCTGCGGAAACGTGAGCGCGGCCTGGAAGTCGGCCAGGGCGCCGGAGAAATCCTTCCGGGCCGCGCGCCCCTGGCCGCGCAGCAGGTGCGCGTCCACCCAGGGATCCTGCACGCTGACTCGCGCTCCGCCCTCCCAACTGTGGAAATGGCGGTTGGCCAGAAGATCGATGGCCCGATCGTATTGGCCCGCCTGAACGAGAAGCCCGATCTTGCGGGAGAGCGCGTCGTCGCGCTCCAGCACGGCCGCATCGTGGAGCTCGAGCATCTCCAGGCGCTTTTCGATGCTTGCTCCGGCCTCCTCGTAGAACTGGTCAAGTTCGTAGAAGTACATGGCATCGGCCGGGTTCAGCCGAACCGCGGTCTCCAGCGAAGCAATCGCCTTGTCAAGAGCGCCCTCCTGCCTGGAATAGGCGATGGCAAGATTGCGATGAACTACAGCCAACGAGCCATCCAACCGGCGCGCCGCCTCCCATTCACTCGCGGCGTTTTCCGGCTGGAGATCGTACAGCAGATTTCCCAGGTAGTAGTGAGCCCGCGCGTCGGCCGGGTTTGCCTGGATGGCTGCGCGGAGGGCATCGGCAGCCTCGAGCTGGAATGGAAAGCCGTAGTCGGGACGCGCCGCGGCCGCCTGCCGGTAGTAGCCGCCCGCCTGCTCGCCCCGGCCCTGCTTCTCAGCGAAATAGCCAAGGTAGTAATGCACCATGGGAGGGACGCCTGGCGAGGCGGGCAGCGGGACAGCGAATTGCGGCAGGCGCGCCGCCCGCCCCGGTGACTTCGCCATCTGCAGAAGCACGGCGGTGGCGTCATCCAGGAAGCCCGCATTTGCGTATTCCACCGCGGTTTCCAGGCCCGCTTCCGGGAACGCCTTCAGTGCGCTGAGCAGCGGCGCTGCTTGCTGCGTCCCCAGCGCCCCTTTTGGGCCGCCTGCCAAAGCGCGTTCGGCGAGAGCGCGCATGTCGAGCGGGTCGATCCGTTCGATTTCCGCGACGGTCCGAGCCGATTCCGCCCCCCTGCCCGTATGCCTCAAGACGGTGGCTTTCAGGCTCAGCGCGCGGGTATCGGAACCATTCAACCGCAGCGAGCGCTCCAGGAACTCCAGCGCGGCCCCGAAGTCGTGACGGAGGCAGGCGATTTCCGCCAGCGAGTATGACGCGGCGGCTTCCCAGGCGCGGCTCCAGGCCGCCTGGTGAAAGGCATCGTAAGCGCCCTCCAGCTTGCCTTGCGCCTGGAGCGCGACGCCCAGGTAGTAGCAGGGCTCGCCGTCTTTGGGGGCTGTATAGTTGAGCGCAAGGCGCGCCATGGCGGCGCGCAGGCGCTCGTCGGCTTCAGCAAACCGGCCGCGCTTCAGGTAGAGAATCGCGAGCGCGGTGTTGGCGCGTGCGTCACCCGGATCGCGGCGCAGCGCTTCCTCGTAGTAAGGGTCCGGTTCCAGCGCCGGACTGTGGAACTGCTCCAGGCGCAGCCCGGTGAGGTAGAGTTCCTCGTTGCTCTTGATTTCGGCGGGCGGCGCCGGCGGCCTGACCGGCTCCGGCATCGGCCCGCGCTGCACCTTCACCGGAGCGTAGGCGACCAGCTCCCGCCCGGCGGTGGAAAGCGACGCGCGCAACTCTTCGTCTTTCACCCCGGCGGGCAGCGCCACCTGGCGCACAAAAGGCTTATCGGGCGCGATGGAGATCGGTTCTCGCAGCAGCACCCGATTGCCGGCGGCCAGCAGCGCCACGGCGTTCGAGTGCGGGGCGGTCACGGTGAACCCGACGCGAGCCTGCCCGCCGCTCACATCCAGATTGACCGCCGCCTCCAGATTCGCGTTCTTCACGCCTCCGATCTCGCGGAACGGATACCAGTAATGCTTGAATGATTTCACCTCGTGCGGCTGGATCCAACTGTAGTCGGGCTGGTTGTCGGAATAGGCGCCGACCATCAGTTCCAGGTAGGGGCCGTCTTGGTCGGTGAGGATGCGGTCCCACATGCGCCCGCTCGGTCCGGTTCCCCAGGTGAAGAACTTCTTGCCCGGAACGACATGGTGGTCGGCGACGTGCAACGTGCCCGCCCGTTTGCCGTGGTCGTAGCCGGCCAGGAAGTCGTCCTCGTAGTTCCAGGCGAACATGGAAATGGAGCTGGGATGGTTCTTCCACCAGCTCACGTCCACGCCCCGGCGGAAGTCGATGCCGTTGTAGACGGAATCGGCGAGGGGCCAGCGGGCGAATTCCCGCTTGGCATGCTGGGTGACGAACTGGGTGCGCGGCGGGAAGATGATCTGGTAGTCGGGGTTGGCGTGGACGGCCACGTTGGCGAAGGAAAGCAGCGACTGCGCGACCGGCGTGCGGTTGAACAGCCGCACCGTCGCTTCCAGGTACGACCGGCCTGGGCGCAGCGTCAGCCCGATAGTCCAGCGCAGGCGGTGGCGCAGCTCCATCTCGCCCACCCACACGGTTCGGCTGCCGTCGGCGCCTTCTTCCAGGCGGTATTGCACGGGGAGGAAGCTGGAAGCCCGGTGGTGATGGGGTACGTTCCACTCCACGCCGCCCGAGATCCAGGCGCCCAGCATCCCGATCAATGCCGGCTTGACCACGTGCTGGTGGTAGAAGAAGTCGTAGCCGTTGGTCTTATCCACGGCGGCGAAAATCCGCCCGCCCAGTTCCGGCAGCACGCAGATCTTCAGGTACTCGTTTTCCAGGTAGACGGCCTTGTAGGTGCGGTCCTCGCGGGTGTCGGTGAGCTTGTCGTAGAGCGGGTAGGGATAGATCGCGCCTTTCGCCCCCTGGTATGTCCGGCCCAGGTAGAACATCGGATTGGGATCGGGCGGGCCGGCCAGGTAGGTGGGAATGACCAGCTTCTCTTCCCAGACCCTGACCGGCGCCGCGGCAACGGCCGCCGTGGCCAATACGGCGAGACACAGAAACGCGGGAACAAGCGGGCGATGATGCGCCATGGCTCCTCCGATGATTGCTCGGGGGATTATGGCAGGGATCAGGTTCCAAGTGGAGAAGTGCGGA
>Ga0315293_10001409_pt1 | contig 23344 bp, 18 predicted proteins | sample YL17G13_20_MG_FD_203071 | JGI IMG/M metagenome (GOLD analysis project Ga0315293, IMG submission 203071) | Sediment microbial communities from Yellowstone Lake, YNP, Wyoming, USA - YL17G13_20 | ecosystem: Environmental > Aquatic > Freshwater > Lake > Sediment | place: USA: Wyoming | collected...
GGGGGCAAAACCTCTGCTGGTTTTCCCAGCAAAATCCCAGCATGAACCTTCGCGCTGCTCCCTCGCTGGAAATCAGCCTCTCATATGTCCCAAGGTCCATGGCACCATCCTACGTCCGGTGCCAAACTTGACCCAATCACCTCACTTTAAACTCTCAACTCTCAACTCTTAACTCGCCTTCTCCGGGCGGGAGCCCGGCTTGGTGAGCGGGATGCCCGAGGCGCAGAGCGGGCACGACTCTGGCGGGTAGGTCGGCACATCCACGGTGAGGAGCGCGGTGAAAGGCAGCGGTGCGAATGGGTTCTCGTGCCCGGAGCGGTTCACGATCGCGCCGACACCGACCACGGTGGCGCCCTCCTGGGTCACCGCGCCCATCACTTCGCGGGTGGAGCCCCCGGTGGTGACCACGTCCTCGACGACCAGCACCCGACAGCCCGGCTCGATTCGAAAGCCGCGCCGAAACGTCATTGCTCCCTCGCTGCGCTCGGTGAAGAAGAAAGGCACGTCCTCGAGCGCGCGCGCCACCTCGTGCCCGATGACCACCCCGCCCAGCGCCGGCGCCACCACCAACTGTGCCGCGGCGCTCTTCAGCCGTGCGGCCAGCTGTCTCCCGGCTGCCTCGGCGCGTGTCGGGTCCGCGAGGTAAAGGGCGCACTGCAGGTACCGCGACGAGTGCAGACCCGAGGAGAGCTTGAAGTGACCTTCCAGCAGCGCTCCCGCTGCCTTCATGTCGTCGATCGTGATGCCGCCCATCACTCCTCCCGCTTCAGGCCGTAGGCCTCGATCTTCTTGTACAGGTTCGAACGCGGCGTCTGGATCGCGCGCGCGGTTGCCGCCACGTTCCACCCGTGCCGCTGCAGCTGCCGCACCAGGTAGGCGCGCTCCGCGCGTTCCTGGAACTCGGCCAGCGTGGACGCTGCGAAGAGCCCCTCCGGGTCGACCTCGCCGCCGGAGGCTGCCGGAAGCAGGTCCACACCTCGAATGTCGTCCTCGAGCTGCATGATCACCGCACGCTCCACGATGTTCTTGAGCTCACGCACGTTGCCCGGGAAGGGGTAGGAGGCGAGCTGCTGCAGCGCCTCCGGGGCCCAGCGCTTGGAGTGCCGGTTGTACTCCTCGCACGCCCCCTTCGTGTAGTGGTCGACAAGCAGCGCGATGTCATCCGGGTGGGAGCGCAGCGGCGGAGTCTTGAGGATCACCACCGAGAGGCGGAAGAAGAGGTCCTCGCGGAAGCGCCCCGTCTTGACCTCCTCGGGGAGGTCCTTGTTGGTGGCGGCGATCACCCGCACGTCCACGTGCCTCACGGCACCCGCGCCCACGGGCTCCACCTCACCGTCCTGCAGCACCCGAAGCACCTTGGCCTGGGTGCGCAGCGACATGTCGCCCACCTCGTCGAGGAAGATCGTGCCACCGTCCGCCTGCACGAACTTGCCGATCTGCTTGCGCACGGCTCCGGTGAAGGAGCCCTTCTCGTGGCCGAAAAGCTCGGACTCGATGAGCTCCTCGGGGATCGCGGCGCAGTTCACGCGCACAAACGGAGTGCGTGCTCGCGGCGAGAGGTGGTGGATCCGGCGCGCCACCAGCTCCTTGCCGGTGCCGGACTCCCCCACCACCAGCACGGTTGCACGGGAAGGCGCGACGCGGGCGATCTCCTCGCGCAGCGCCCTCACGTCGGCCGACTCGCCGAGCAGCGGCGGCAGCTCCTCGCCGCCCCCCGTCAGGCGCCGGTTCTCCTCCGCCAGCTTCCCCCGCGCCACCGCGTTCTTCACGTGCAGGAGCAGCTCGTCGCGTTTCGGCGGCTTGTCGAGGAAGGCGTCCGCGCCGGCCTGCAGACACGAGGCGGCCGTGAACTCGTCGCCGTGCCCAGTGAGCACGACCACCGGCACGTCCACGGCACGCTTGCGAAGGTTCGCAAGCAGACCGAGGCCGTCCATGCCCGGCATCTTGATGTCCAGCAGCACGGCGTGCGGGCTCTCGCGGTCAATGGCGTCGAGCGCAGTGAAGGCGTCGCCGGTCTCGCTCACCTCGAACCCTGCCCCGGCGAGGATCGTCCGAACCGCCAGACGGTTCGCGGCCTCATCGTCCACGACCAGCACTCGGCCCGGGTTCTCCACGGTCGGAGAGTTTACTCCACGCGGGGGTTCCGCCCCCTTGACCCCCAACTGCTCGTTCTGCAGCGGTTGCCCCTTCTTCATCGCCTTGCGCAGGCGGTGCCCCGCTATCACTGCGTGGCTTTGCCTTGCCCCGGGGGGGACTTCTTGTTTTCACTGCGTGAGGCTTTTCTTTTGCCCGGCGGGTGTGCGGCCGCTCGGCGCTGGCTTTCCCGCCGCAGGCGGGATCGCGGCGCGCCGAGACTCCGCAGGCCACAACCCAGCAGTGCGTCCCGGGCCGGGGATCCCTCGGTGTCCGCATACAGCCGCGTCGCCGACACCCCAGCCCCGATCCGCACGCCGGGTCCCCGCAGCCTGCGGAGAGATGGCCGCTTGCACCCGCCGGGCGGACTGAAGGCCCCCCGCCCGGGAAGCGATGCGATGAGCCCTCTGCGGTCATTCTCTCGGTTGGGCAAGCCCCTCAAGCAGGGCCGAGGCACAGCGGGAGGGTGGCGGTGAGATCCGCCCCGCGGGCCGCAGGAACGATCTCGCCGGAGCGTGCGGGCCCCGAGCGGGCGTCCCACGGTGGGGTGTCGCTGGCGTGGCCTCATACGAACAGCGAGGGGCCCCAGCGCGGGACGTCCCTGCTCGGTCGCGTGCCGAGGCGGGTCGGAGGGCTGGGCTCGATGCCCAGCCCGAGCGACTGCTCCAGGCCCGCGGGGCAGAACAAAACCACGCAGTGAAGCCGAGCGCTAGGTCGGATCGGGGTGGACCAGTACCTGGCCTCCCGCCGGGACGACGACCTGCTGCTCGCGCACGGCGCCGTCCGGACCCACGGTCTGCACCGCGTAGCCCCCCGCCGGGAGGGACACGCGGAGCCCGGCCGAACCGACCTCGGCCCACTCCCCGCCCGAGAGGCCCGGCCACGACGGCGTGGGCACGACCAGCCCGCCGGTCACCAGCCGGACGCGCCACGAGCCCGGCCCCGGCGGCGCCGCGACGACGAGCGTCCCGGTCGGTGAGAGCTGGACCGCAATGTCCGGCCCCGGGACCACGGCGCGGATGATCGCCGCGCCCTGCCACGAGCCGACACGCAGCGTGTAGACGCCCGCCGCCAACGTCGTGATCACCGCCCGCCCCTCGCGGTCGCAGCGCGCCCAGATCGTGTCACTCACCTGGCCGTTACGCATCGGGGTCAGGAAGACCTGGTCAGGGACACTGCCACCTGCGTCGCGGACGATCAGGGTCAGGTGCTGCTCAGGTCGAAGGGCGATCGAGACGCCCTGGCCATGACCCGTCGAGACCGACGCCTGGATCTCTCCGGGGGAGTAGCCGGGCGCCTCGGCCCGCACCACGAACGCTCCATCGGCAAGCTCGTGGAAGGCGAACGACCCGGCCTCGTCGGTCCAGGCGACCTGCCCCTCACCCGCCTCCCCCTGCCGGGTCGCGCGCACGGCGGCCTCGGCAACCGGCGAGCCTGACGAGGCGTCGGTCACACGCCCGGCCAGTGCGCCTCCCGGCACCACGAGATCCACCCTCGTGTCGGTCGTCGCGGTGACCCGCTGCGAGACCAGCGTCCGACCCTGATCGTCCAGGGCGCTGACCACGAACTCGCCGGGGTCGAGCCCCGTGATCTCGAACTGCCCCTCCTGGTCGGTCACGGTGCCAGCGGCGCTCCCCTGTCCCGCTGGCTGGGCCTGGACGCCGATGCCGGGTGCCGGCCGGCCGCCCCGGCGCACGGAGCCCCGGAGAGTGATGCTCGTGGAGAAGTCGAGCTCGACGCGGACCGGGGTGTCGAGGTCCTTGAGCTCCACCTGTGCGGTCCGCTGCTTGGTCGAGGACAGGACGAACGCCGTCACGCTTGAGACACCAATGGGAACCCCTTCCAGCCGGAAGCTCCCATCCGCCGCCGGGCGCCCCGGGCTGCCGGCCGCGCTGGACACCAGACAGTCCTTCAGCTCCTGCGGCGCGAGGCCCCGCACGGTCCCCAGCACCACCCCGCCGGGGGGAAAGGCGATCTCCACCCGGGCCGTGCGGCCGGGCTCGACGGTGACCTGCCGGCCGGCGGAACCGTACTTCTCATGGTTCGCCGCGACATGGTAGCGGCCGGGCGGCAGGTCCTCGAAGGTGAAGCTCCCGCCCGCATCCGTGGTCCTCTCACCTTCCATTGGCCTGCCGGTTGCGAACGTGACGACCCGTGCCCCGGCGACGGCCGTTCCGTCGGGCGACACGACCGTTCCCTCGACGGCGCCGTGGGGTTGCAGGCGGAGCACGACGTCGGTGCTCCTCCCCGCCTCGACCAGCTCGCGCGCCTGGGCTCCAGTCTCGTCCTCGGCCACGACCTCGTACCGTCCGGCCTCCAACCCGTCGATGACGAACGACCCGTCGGGACCGGTGCGGCCGCTCCCCCCGCCGCTCGTGTAGACGGCGCCGCTGGGCACCGTCATCGCGGCCTGGTCGGCGTAGACGTCCACGCCGGCCGCAGGGGCCTCTCGGTCATCCACCACGCGGCCGCGGATCGCCGCCCCGCGCTTGAGCGGGACGGTGAGGGCCTTCGGTTGGCCCTCCTCGGGAACGAGCGCTTCCGCCACCGCCTCCTTGTACCCTGACGCCGTGATCGTCACCGTGTAGGCGCCTGGCTCCAGTCCTTCCACCCGGAAGCGGCCCACCTCGTCCGTCTCGCCCTGCTCCGCGCCGCGGCCGAAGTAGAGGGTCCCGCTGCCGGCCGAACGCTGCATCCGCCTCGATGCGTAGATCCGGGCGCCGCGCACCGGCTCAGCGGAGCGCTCGTCGAGCACTCTCCCTTCCAGGGTGCGCGCCCGGGAGACCCTGAGCTCCACGGGCCCCGAGGGAGGCAGCACCACCTTGATCGGCTGCGACATCACCACGCCCTCACCGCGCGCCTCGAGAAAGATCTCACCCTGGCGCGGCCGGTCGGCGATGGCGAAGTTGCCGAGGGTATCGCTGCGCGCCACCGGAGGCCCGAACCCCAGTCCTCCCCAGGGGCCGCCCGACGCGTAGACGTCGGCGTCCGCCACGCCCTGCCCCTTCTCGTCCACCACCCGACCGGTGACCGTCACCCCCGGCTCGAGCGCCTGTTGGCCCAGGTCCTTGCCCTCCTCGGGAAGCTCCACGTTCAGCCAGCGGGTAACGTAGCCCGGGAGGGACAGCTCCAGCGCGAGGTCACCGGGCGGCAGGGGTTGCAGTCGCAGCGCACCCTCGCCGTCGCTGGAGCCCGCCGCGATCGGGTCGCCGAGCTCGGAGCCGGGCCCTTCGATCGCACGCCACGGGGAGGCGATCCGGCCGCCTTCGTCGGCGAAGACCCGGGCCGACACGCCGCCAAGCGGCCTCCCCTCGGGGTCGACCACGTGCAGCGCCAGCCACGTGCCCTTCACGAGCCGCAACCTGACGCGAGCGGTGGCACCCGCCGCGAGGGTGAGCGGCCCCGAATCAGCCGGCGGCGCTCCTGCCTTGAGCGCGGTCAACCGCAGAGGCCCTGCAGAAAGGCCGGGAATCGTGAAGCCGCCCCCGGTCCCGCTCACCGCCCACGGGAGGAGCGGGCGTTCGAGATCCGCGTGGGCGCGCGCCAGGCGTGGCGACACCCCAGGCCACCGAGGCGGCTGCGCGCACCACACCGGTACCCCCGGGGCCGGGGCGTCACCCGCCTCGACCACCTCGCCCTCGACCGTCGCCGCGGGCGCGAAACGCACCACAAGCGGCGCCTCGACGGCTTGAATCCGGAGATCGTGCGAAGCCACACCGACGCCCCAGACGGTGAGCGTGCCTCCGCCCGGGAGGAACGGAACGCTCGCCTGCCCTCCGCGCGCAACCAGCGGCGCCCCCCCGCGCAGCGCCGGGGGGATCCAGGCGGGATCGAGGAGCACCGGGAGCGTGCCGGTCCACTGCACCGTCAGCTCCAGCGCCGGCTCGAGAGGAAGGGCGATCTCGCCGGGCGGCGGGGCGTGCCTGATCAGGGTCCCGGTGTAGCCCGAGCCGAGGGCCACGATCGCGACCTCGCCGGTTCCCGAGGCCTGCACGGTCGCCTTCCCCTTCGCATCGGTCACCCGCGCGGCTCCGGGCGGTGCGTTCCTGTCGGCCACCACGACCCCCGCCGCCGGCTCCCCCCGCGGCGTGCGCACGACCACCGACATCGGCCGGGAGTCGAGCCGCAGGGCGCGAACGCCCGGCGCGGGCAGGCGGATCGGCGCTGACGTTCCCCAGCGCCCGTCGGGCGCCCGTCCCGAAAGGGTCAGCGTCCCTTTTGCCGGCACCCACGCCCTCGCCCGGCCCTCGCCGTCAACCTCCGTCGTGGGGAGCACCGGCTGCCAGCAGCCCGTGTCGTCCACCCGGTTGCGGCCCTGCAGGGACCCCCACACGTGCGCCCCCGCGGCCGGCTTGCCGTCCATCACCACGCGAACCCGCAGCTCCGTGCCGGCCGGGAGCCAGAGCGCCGGCAGCTCGGCCTGGTCGGGGAGCGCCACCGTGAACGCGGCGCCGAAGTGGCCGGGGGCGGCGACTTCCACGCGAACTGGAAGAGCTTCGTCGAGAAGCTCGAGGGCGAAGGGTTTCCCCGACGTTGCGGTCACCTCGACGAGAAGGACGTCGACCAGTGCGGGTCTGGCGAGCAGCGGCGGCCCCAGCGCCCATGCCCGCACGGCGATCTTCTCGACCGGGTTCTGCGTCCGGACCGAGCCGGAGATCCTCTGGCCCGCCAGGACCGGAAGGGCAAGCAACATGCCCAAGCCCACCAACGAAGTTCGTTTTGCCGGTTTCACCGTCGCTCCTCGTGGCTCTCGTCCTCCGCAGAGTCTAGTCCGCGACCTCCGGGCGCCGTCAACTCCGCCTCAACGGGACACTGGGCCCGCCGCTTTCGGCGCGCGTGCCCCTGCAAAACAGCACCCGTGCTAGCTCGCGGGCTCGCCCTCCAGCTTGGTGAGGAAACCGCGCGCGCTCATCGGACCTGCGTTTGCCGAGCCGCGGAACCGGAGGCTCTGACACGCCTCAGAGGGTGACCACGACCTTGCCGGTGGAGCCGCGCCCCTGGAGCAGCGCGTGGGCCTTCGGCAGCTCCTCGAAGGGGATGACCGCGCCAACCACGGCCTTGAGAGTTCCTTCGGCTAGCATTCCCTCGAGGCGCGCAAAGCGTGATTGGAACTCTGCGGCCAGGTGCGGCACCAGGGAGAGGTTGAAGCCCGCGAGGGTGCGGCTGGGTCGAACGAGGGTGGAGGGGAACACAGCTCCCATTCGCAGAAGCTCGAGCGCAGCGTGCAGATAGCGCACACGCTTCGCTCCGAGCGCGGCCGCGAAGCCGTAGAGGACGTAGCGCCCGTCAGGCTTGAGCGCCTTCCAGCCCGTGCGAAAGAGCGCGCCGCCCACTGCGTCCAGCACGACGTCCACGTCGCCGGAGAGCGCCTCACGGTAGCCCTCGTAGCCAGCCGCCTCGTGGGCACCCAGGAAGAGCGCCAGCTCGCGCTTGGCCGACGTGGAGGCGACGGCGAGCACCCGCGCGCCCGCGTTCACCGCCATCTGCACCGCGATGGTGCCGACCCCGCCGGCCGCGGCGGTGATGGCCACGCGCTCCCCGGCGCGCACCCGTCCCACCGTGAACAGCGCGTGGTCGGCGGTGAGGCCGGTGACCGCCAGGGAGGCCCCGGTGACGAAGTCCATGCTCGGCGGCAGCGGGCGCAGCGAGCGCGCCCGCACCTTCACCAGCTCAGCGTGGCCGCCGAAGAGAGGCACCGCGGCGACCCGGGTGCCCGGCGGCGGCCCCGAGACCCCTTCGCCCAGCGCCACGACCTCGCCGCTGATCTCCATGCCCGGCACGAAGGGCGGCTTCGGGACCCGCGGGTAGACGCCGAGGCGCGCCGCGCAGTCGGCGAAGTTGAGGCCGATCGCGCGCACGCGGACGAGCGCCTCCCCGAGACCCGGGACCGGGTCCGGGAGGTCGACGAGGCGCAGGACTTCGGGCGGCCCGTAGCGCGGCGCGACCCACGCCCTCATCGCGCCGCGCGCTCCGCGTGCAGCGCAGCGGTCAGGCCACAGGGGCCAGGGACCGGGCGACGGACCTCAGGCAGCGTTCTCCTCTACCCCGTGCCCTGCCATTACGACTCTTCGACGGCCGAGGCCGGCCGGGCGAGGGTCGGGAGTATGGCGCGCAGCTTCTCCTCGAGCTCGATCATGACCTCCGGGTGGTCCTTGAGGAACGTCCGTGCGTTCTCCCGCCCCTGACCGAGGCGGGTGTCGCCGTACGAGAGCCACGTCCCGGACTTGGTGAGCAGCCGGTGCTCCAGGCCCAGGTCGAGCAGCTCGCCGGACTTGGAGATGCCCTCGCCGTACATGAGGTCGAACTCCGCCACCTTGAACGGCGCGGCGACCTTGTTCTTCACCACCTTGACCTTGGTCCGGTTGCCCACCGAATCCTCACCGGATTTGATCGCCCCGATGCGGCGGATGTCCAGGCGGATCGAGGCGTAGAACTTGAGCGCGCGGCCGCCGGTCGTGGTTTCGGGGTTGCCGAACATCACCCCGATTTTCTCGCGGATCTGGTTGATGAAGATCACGGTGGTCTTGGACTTGGAGACGATGCCGGTGAGCTTGCGCATCGCCTGGGACATCAGCCGCGCCTGCAGCCCCACCGAGGCGTCGCCCATCTCGCCCTCGAGCTCGGCACGCGGCACGAGCGCGGCCACCGAGTCCACCACGATCACGTCCACGGAGCCCGAGCGGATCAGTGTTTCTGCGATCTCGAGCGCCTGCTCGCCGTTGTCGGGCTGGGCCACCAGCAGGTTGTCGACGTCCACCCCCAGCTTGGCGCAGTACTCGGGGTCGAGGGCATGTTCGGCGTCGATGAACGCGGCGAGGCCACCGCTCTTCTGCGCCTGCGCGATGACGTGGAGGGCCAGGGTGGTCTTGCCCGAGGACTCCGGGCCGTAGATCTCGCTGACCCTGCCGCGCGGAATCCCGCCCACACCCAGCGCCGCGTCCAGGCCGATGGACCCCGTCGGAATGACGTGGACGTTCACCGCCTCCTGGGCGCCCAGCCGCATGATGGAGCCCTTGCCGAACTGGCGCTCGATCTGCGCCACGGCAGTCTCCAGGGCCTTGAGCTTCTCTTGGTTGTACTCAGTCATGATGACACCTCTCTCGTGGGGCCCGGCGTGGACGGGACGGCCCGAGGGCCGCACCCTCAAGGTAAGTCCCCGGCGGACTCCCGTCAAGCGTGGGATTCTCCCTCCGGGGTGAACCGATAGCCGACGCCGCGGACGGAGTGGATGTACTTCGGGCGGCGGGCATCGAGCTCGAAGTAGCGCCGCAGGCGGACGATGAAGTTGTCGATGGTCCGGGAGGAGGAGCCGTACTTGTACCCCCACACGCGCTCCAGGATGAGCTCGCGGGAGACCACCTGCCCCTGCCGCTCAACTAGGAGCTTCATCAGCATGCACTCCTTCTCGGTGAGCTCGACCTCGCCGCGCGGCCCGCGGGCCTTGAAGGTGCGGAAGTTGACCTCGTTGTCGCCGAAGTGGAAGATCCCGCGGTCCGCGACCGGCGTCTGGTACCACTCCTGCCGCCGCAGGATGCCGTGGATCCGCAGCACCAGCTCCTCGAGCAGGAACGGCTTGGTCATGTAGTCGTCGCCGCCGTGCCGCAGGCCCGCGATGCGGTCGGCGTCGGTGTTGCGGGCGGTCAGGAACAGCACCGGCACCCGGTTGCCCGCCTCCCGCAGGCGCTCGCACACTTCGAAACCCGAGATGCCTGGGAGCATGACGTCGAGCACCACAAGATCGAAGTCCTCGGCAGCAAAGCGCTCGAGCGCGGCCTCGCCCTCACCGACGACCGTTGTCTCGTACCCCTCGAATTTGAGGTTGTGCGCCAAAGCTTCCGCCAGATGCAGTTCATCCTCCACGATCAGGACGCGACTCACCATGGTTCACCCCGTTTCGTGGTCGCCAATGTACTCGGAAAACTCGTCCTCGGGTAGTACCTCGGCGCCCGGCAGCAAGAGGCGGAACGTCGAGCCCCTCCCCGGGCCTGGGCTGGCGGCAGTGAGCCTGCCGCCGTGGGCGTTCACGATCTCGCGGGCGACGAACAGGCCGATCCCCGTCCCGGGCGTCCGGCGCGTCACCTCGTCGCTGGCCCGGTAGAACGGCTTGAAAATGGCCTCGAGGTCGGAGGACGCGATCCCCACGCCGTTGTCGCTCACCTCCAGCACCGCCTCGCCCCGCTCCAGGCGCAGTCGCACCCAGACGCTAGGGGTGCCTCCCTGTGCGTACTTGAGCGCGTTCTCGATCAGGTTTGAGATCACGATCGCCATCGCTTCGGGGTCGAAGGTAGCCTGGATTCCGGGGGTGATGTCGGCCTTCAGTACTCCGCCACGAGCCGAGACCCTCCGCTCTGCGACCAACACCTCATCCTGGGCCAACTGGGAGAAGTCCCCGAGGCCCATCCTCAGGCGGTGGGCTCCGCCCGTGTAGCGCGTCACCTCCAGGACCTTCTCGACGAGGTCGCCGAGCCGCTCCGAGTCCGCCAGGGCGTTGCCCAGGAAGCGCGTCCTGCCCTCGCCGTCCGCACGCCCGGAGAGCACGGTTTCCAGAGCGAGCCTGATACCGGCGATCGGGGTCTTGAGCTCATGGGTGACGGCCGAGACGAAGTTCTGGTGCTGCCGCTCCAGCGCGCTCTCGCGGCGCAGCACGCGCCAGAGCAGGACCACGGCCGTGACGATGGCGGCCAGGAAAAAGGCTCCCTCCGCCAGCACGCCGACGACCCGCTGGCGGTACCGGTCCACGAGGTCCTGCCAGCGGTGGAAATCCGACGTCACCACCAGGCGGTCGAACGGCGGCCCCAGTGGGGCCTGCGGGCGCCCGGCCAAAGTCGCATCGCGTTCCACCAGCTGCAGGGCCGGGTCGATCCCCGCGAGCCAATGGTAGGGAGCCTGTGGGTCCAGGAAAGCAAGCGCGATCCGCCCGCGCCCGAGCGGGCGCGCGAACGCCGGCCGGCCCCCTTCGGTCACCCAGCCCACCGTGGTGACGGCTCCCGCCCCTTCCCCGGGTCGGCCGAGCGCCACCGCGTCAACCACCCGTACGTCCACGAAGGGCGGCAAGGGCGAGGGGATCACTTCGGGGGGCAGCTCCGCCATGTGGCGCTCGGCTTCCTCCACCTTGCCCGTCAGGCGCAGGGCTGCGCCCTCGACACGGGTGGCCAAGAGGGCCCGCTGCAGGTCCAGCCGCTCCCGGTTGTCCCGCAGCGAGTAGTACACCCACCAGGTGAACTGCGCGTTGAGCACCAGCGCGACCGCGACGAAGGCCACAAGGTGACCGAGCCCGAGCCGGATTCCACCGCGCACCGCTGGAGTATAGCGACCCGGCCAGCCCGTCCGCCCAGGCTTGAGGCTTGCCCCCGCCCATCCCCCAGGCGTGAAGGCGTGCAGGCTTGAAGCCCTGGGACGGCCAGCTGGGTGTCGGCAGCGGATGCGTTGCTTCAAGCCTCCAAGCCTGGGCGGGTGGTCGGACGGGCAAGCCCTCAGGCCTCCAGGATTTGACAGTGCAATCGCCGGCCGCGAGAATCGAGACTCTATGGGTTCGCGACGGTCGGCGCTGGTGCGGGGCGGGATGGTTGTCCCCATGGCGGCCCGCGGTGAGTGGCTGCAGGCCGATGTGCTCGTCAAAGACGGCCGCGTCGCCGCGGTCGCCCCCGGCCTCGACCCCGAGCCGGGCTGCGAGGTGCTGGACGCAGGGGATGCGCTCGTGCTGCCGGGTTTCGTGCAGGCTCACGTCCACGTCGTGCAGAGCCTGGCCAGGCACCGCGCCGAGGGGCTGCCGCTCTTGCGCTGGCTCAAAGAGCGCATCTGGCCGTACGAGGCGGCGCTCCAGCCTTCGGAGGTCGCGGCGGCCGCCCGCCTCGGGATTGCCGAGCTGCTCACCGGCGGCACGACCTCGGCCCTCGACATGGGGACGACCCACGATCAGGACGCGGTCTTCTCGGCCGCGGCCGAGCTGGGCATCCGCCTGACCTCGGGGAAGTGCCACATGGACACCGGAGACGGCGTCCCGGCGGGTCTGCTCGAGGACCGCGAAGAGTCGCTCGCCCAGGCCGAGGCGCTCGGGTCGCGCTGGCATGGCGCGGTCTCCGGTCGGCTGCGCTACGCGGTCGCGCCGCGCTTTGTGCTCTCCTGCTCGCCGGAGCTGCTCGCCGGTGCCGTCGCGCTCGCCCGCTCCCGCGGCTACCTCCTGCACACCCACGCCAGCGAGAACGCCCAGGAGACCCGGACGGTGCGCGAGCTCACCGGCAGGGGCAACGTGGAGTTCCTGGCCGACGTGGGGATCGCCGGGCCCGACACGGTGCTCGCGCACTGCGTGCACCTGGACGAGGGCGAGGTGCGCCTGCTGGCCGAGCGACAGACCGGGGTCGCGCACTGCCCGGGCGCCAACCTCAAGCTGGGATCGGGGATCGCCGACGTGCCGCGGCTGCTGCGGCACGGCGTGCGGATCGGCCTGGGTGCGGACGGCCCTCCCTGCAACAATCGTCTCTCGATCTTCCACGAGATGGCGCTGGCCGGGACTCTGCACAACCTCGCCCACGGGCCAGGCGCCGTGGACGCCTGGACGGTGTTGGAGATGGCGACCTGGCGCGGTGCCCAGGTCCTCGGCCTCGGGGACGAGGTCGGCCGGCTGCTCCCGGGCTGGAAGGGAGATCTGGTGGTGCTGAGCTGCGACGGTCTGGCGATGGAGCCGGCCGCCGATCCGGCGGCCATGGTAGTGTTTGGAGGGGGCGTCGAAAGCGTGCGGCACGTGGTGGTTGACGGTTCGGTTGTGGTCCGGGACGGCGAGCTGGCTACCGCCGACGTGGGCATGATCCGCCGCGAGGCCCGGGGAGCGGCAGAGGGGCTGACCCGACGGCTGGGGTGGTCGTGATGTTCAAGGGCAAGCCGCGCTTCGAGCAGCTCGACGAGTACCTGCTCCGGCGGGACTACGAGATGGCCCTAGAAGCCATCGCCGAGGAGATCAAGAAGCGCCCGGAGAACTTCAACCTGCTGCTGCGCCAGGCGGAGATCCTCGGGATGGCCGGAGACCGCGAGAAGGCGATCGGGGTCTACCGCAGGCTCGCCCGTCACTACGCGCAGCAGGGTTTTTACGCCCGCGCCATCGCGGTCATCAACAAGGTCCTCCGCCTCGACGCCACCCGGCAGGACATCACCAAGGAGCTTGCCAGCTTCATCGCCGCGCAGCAGGAAAACGAGAAGGCGGCCCAGGTCAAGCTGAAGACCGCCGAGAAGAAGGGCCACGAGAGGCTCAAGCACTCGGTGCCGCCTCCTGCCCCGCCCGATGCCATATCGGCCCCACCCCCGCCCGAGCCTCGCCCGCAGCCCGCACCGACGACCGACCCCGCCCAGCAGCAGGCCGAGAAGGAACGCGCAGCTTCGCGTTTCTTCGTGGAGTTCCCGCCCGGAGGGCTCGAGGAGCTCCTGTATGCCGCGGCGGTGCGCTCCTTCGACCCACCCGAGGTCATCGTGAAGGAGGGCGACCCCGGCACCTCGTTCTTTCTGATCGAGGACGGCGAGGTGGAGGTCCACACCCAGGACCCGTCGGGGAAGCCACTGGTGCTCGCGCAGTTGGGCGCCGGCGAGTTCTTCGGCGAGGTCTCGGTGCTCACGGGGAAGCCCCGCACCGCCACGATCGTTGCCAGGACGCCGGTGACCCTCATCGAGATCTCGAGCAAGGACCTGGAGCGCATCGCGCGGCAGTTCCCCGAAGTGCGTACGGTGCTGCAGCGCTTCTACGAGCGCAGGGCACAGGCCACGGTGGAGGTGATGCTGGCACGCATGCGGGGCGGGAATGCCTGAGGTCGGCTGCCCGATCGTCCGCCGCTTCCTGCTCCTGGCCCGCCGTCGCCCGGGGCTGCCGGCGCTGCTGGGCCCCGATGGTGAGATCCTCGCGACCCGCGGCGCCCTCGCAGCCGCGATCGATGTCCAGCGCGAACGCCTCGCGGCGCTGGTGCCGTCCGGCTCGACGGTGCTCCTCTCGCTGCCCAACGGTGCCGACTTCGTGCGCGTCTTTTCCGCGTTCCGCCAGCTTGGAGCGCGCGTGGCCCTGGCGGACGCGTCCGCCCCGGTAGATGAGCTGCAGCGTGCCGCGACGGCCGTGGGTGCCGCATTCCTAGCGGCAACGCCAGAGAGGCTCGCCCGCAGCCAGCTCGTCCTGGCCGAGGGTTCGCTTGCCGTCGCCGCCCGAAGGAAGCCGGAGCCGGTCGAGCTGCCGACCGGCACCGCCATCCTCAAGCTGACCTCGGGCTCCACCGGGATGCCGCGGGCGCTCGCGGTCGGCGCCCGGCAGCTGGCCGCCGACACGGTGCAGATCATGCGCACGATGGGTGTCCGGACCGGCGACGTGACGATGGCGGCGATCCCTCTCACCCACTCCTACGGCATCGGTTCCTGCCTGATCCCGCTGCTGCTGACCGGCACGCCGCTCGCCTTCCCGACGTGGGGGCTGCCGGCGGCGCTGGCTCACACCCTCGCCAGGGCGCGGGTGGCGCACTTCCCGGCGGTGCCCGCGATGATCAGGACCCTCGCCACCCTTCCCGGCCTGCCCGAGCTGCCGGACCTGCGGGTCTGCCTTGCGGCCGGGGCGCCGCTGGCCCCACAGGACGCCGCGGCCTTCCGCACCGCTACGGGACACAAAGTGCACGTCTTCTACGGCTGCTCCGAGTGCGGGGGGATCACGTACGACCGCTCCGACGAGAGCGTGCACGAGGCGGGCGTGGTGGGCTCCGCGATGGAGCGCGTCGGCGTCACGGTGGTGAGCGAGGAGGGCAGGCCGCTTCCTGCGGGCGTCGAGGGGCGCGTGCTGGTCACGTCGCGGGCGGTGGCGCTCGGTGCCGTCCCTCCCCCTGAGGAGCCCGACGTGCTCGCCCCCGGATGCTTCCTCTCCGGGGACCTCGGGGTGCTGGACGGCCAGGGGCGGCTGACGCTCACCGGGCGGGTGGCGGAGTTCCTCAACGTGGCCGGGAAGAAGGTCCACCCCGAGGAGGTTCGGCGCGTGCTCGAGGCGCTTCCCGGTGTCCGCAGCGCGGCGGTTGCGGGCCTCCCCGACCCGCACCGGGGCCAACTCGTGGCCGCGCTGGTTGCGGTGGAGCCGGGTTCGAACCTCACCGTGCACACCGTGCTGGCGGCGTGCCGGGCGCGCCTGGCGCCCCACAAGGTTCCGCGGCGCCTCGTGATTGTTGACGAGCTACCGGTCTCCGAGCGCGGCAAGGTGCGCAAGGAGGTCGTGATGCAGCTGCTCACCGGCCCCGACCGCGCCCAGAACGTCAGGTAGGAGCCTGTCCGGGTAATACTCCGGCTGCGAATTCCGATGGCATCCGGCTGGCTGTGTCAGCCGTCGCGAAAAGTCCTCGACGTAGCTCTGGCTACGCCTCCGGGCTTCTCGCTCGGCTTCCTTGCCATCCGGCGCCCTCGGAATTCTCGCTTTTGTCGCTTACCCGGACTGGCTCCTAGCGTTAAGACGAGGGGATCACACCGAGGCGTCGAAGGCAGCGCGAGGTCATGGAATACAATCCGTCCGTGCTTGGCCAGCGCTCGCTCCGGGCCGCCCTGATCCTGGTCATCGTGGTGTACCTCACGGCCGCAGGGTGGTTCTTCGTCCTGGCCCCGTGGAGCAGATTCTGGGCGGCCAGGGTGGTGCCCGGGGCCCCATTCTGGGTGTCGACGTGGCTCGACCACCCGGCGTTCCGCGGCGCGCTCTCGGGCTTTGGCCTCGTGCACTTCGCGGCGGCATGGTCGTGGCTCGAGAGGGCGATGAGGAAAACGTGATCGTCGGCCTGGGTCTCGACCTGGTGGAGGTAAAGCGAGTGGCCGGCATGCTCGCACGCCATGGACCTCGTTTTCTCGACCGCTGCTTCGCTCCCGGCGAGGCCGTGCGCCCCGGGGACGCGGAGCACCTGGCAGGCTTGCTGGCCGCCAAGGAGGCCGCGTTCAAGGCGCTCGGGTCCGGCTGGGGCGGCGGAGTGGGGTGGCGCGATCCGGTGGTGGAGCGCAGCGACACGGGTTCCCCGCGGCTCGTCCTCGCCGGCAACGCGGCCGCCCGCGCGGCGGCCCTCGCGGTCCGGACCGTCCACCTCTCGATCACCCACACCGGGGGCGTGGCGGTCGCGGTCGTCATCCTCGAGGCTTGAAGGCTTGGAGGCTTGAAGGCTTGTAGCAAAGCCGCGATCACTGCTCTCCATTTGGGTGGCAATTCGTCCGTAGCTACAAACCTTCGAGCCTGGATTGGCGGTCGCGTGTGCAACCCCTCAAGCCTCAGTCTCCGCGGGAGGAGCATGCCCCAAGCCTATGATCTGGCCATGGCGGCACGCGTGCTGATCGTGGACGACGAGCCCTGCATCCTGCGCATCCTCGCGTTCAAGCTCCGGCGCGCCGGCTACGTCGCTCTCGAGGCGGCCAGCGCCGAAGAGGCGATGGCGATCCTCGAGGGCCCACAGGTGCAGCGCCTCATCCTGGACGTGTCGCTGCCCACCGCCACTGACGGGTTCCAGCTTGCCGAGAAGCTCCGTGATGACCCCCGCCACTGCCGCACGCCGGTGGTGTTCCTCACCGCCCACTCCCTCCCCGCCGAGGTGCGTCGCGGCCAGGAACTCGGCGCGGCGGCGTACATCACCAAGCCCTTCTCGCTCCAGCAGGTCATCGAGGAGGTTGCTCGCCTCGTCCCCGCTTGACGGGACCGCCCATCATGCGTAATTTAGGCTGTTTCGCGTTGCCGCAGGCGTGGGCGCGAGGGGACATGGCATGTACAAGGACACGCTAAACCTTCCCAGGACCGAGTTCCCGATGCGCGCGGACGCCGCGCGCCGGGAGCCCGAGCGGCTCGCTCGCTGGGAGGAGCAGGACCTCTACGGACAGATCCGCGCCGCCCGGGCAGGCGCACCGCGCTTCGTGCTCCACGACGGTCCCCCGTACGCCAACGAGCACATCCACCTCGGGACCGCGTTCAACAAGATCCTGAAGGACTTCGTCGTGCGCACGCGCACCATGATGGGGTTCGATGCTCCGTACGTGCCCGGGTGGGACTGCCACGGTCTCCCCATCGAACAGAAGGTGGACCGCGAGCTGGGCCCGAAGAAGCTCGGGATGTCCGACCTGGAGATCCGTGCGGCCTGCCGCGCGTACGCCGAGAACTACGTGGGCATCCAGCGCGAGGAGTTCCGCAGGCTCGGTGGGTTCGGCACGTGGGACCAGCCGTACCTGACGATGTCGCCGCGCTACGAGGCCGACATCGCAGCCGCCCTCGGCAAGGTGATCGAGCAGGGCCTCCTGTACCGTGAGCGCAAGTCGATCCGCTGGTGCTGGCACTGCCGCACCGCTCTCGCCGAGGCGGAGCTCGAGTACCAGCCGCGCAGGGACCCCGAGATCTGGGTGGCCTTCCCGGCCGACGACCCCGCGGCGGTGCGAAAGGCGTTCGGAGCAAAGGGCAAGGGGCCGGCGTCGTTCGCCATCTGGACCACCACCCCATGGACGATTCCGTCCAACCTGGCGATCGCGGTCCACCCCGAGGCCGAGTACGTGCTGCTCGAGACCGAGCGCGGCGGTGTGGTGGCCGCGGCGGCGCTCGCCCGGGCGGTGCTCGCCTCCGCGAAGCTCAAAGGCAAGGAGGCCGGGCGCGCCCAAGGTGCTGCGCTGCTCGGCCTTCGCTACCGCCACCCGCTGGCCGCGGGGTGGGTCGCCCGCCTGCCCGAAGGCGCGAAGGCGTTCGTCGTCGTGCCGGCCGACTACGTCACGCTGGACACCGGCACCGGCCTGGTGCACACCGCCCCCGGCCACGGCCAGGAGGACTTCCGCACCGGCAAGGTCGAGGGGATCCCCATCGTCTCACCGGTGGACGAGGCCGGCCGCTACACCACCGAGGTTGCGGACCTCGCCGGCGTACACGTCTTCGAGGCAAACCCAAGGGTCACCGAGGAGCTCGCCCGCCTCGGAGCGCTTCTGGCCAGGGGAGAGGGCGAGCACGAGTACCCGCACTGCTGGCGGTGCAAGAACCCTGTGATCTTCCGCGCCACCGAGCAGTACTTCATCGCTCTCACCGAGGACGCCGCACCGCACGCGCGTCTGGACCTACGGACCCGCTCCCTGGCCGAGATCGCAAAAGCAACGTGGATCCCGCCCTGGGGCGAGGCGCGCATCGCCGGGATGGTGGAGAACCGCTTCGAGTGGTGCGTTTCGCGGCAGCGCCGGTGGGGCTCCCCCATCACCGTGCTGGTGTGTGCCAACACGTCCTGCCGTTCGGTCTGGCCGGATGGCTCGGACCAGGAGGCGACCCGCGGCTTCTTCGCCCGCGTCGAGGAGCTGTTCGCGACGGAGGGCGCGGACGCCTGGTACGCACGGCCGCTCGCCGACTTCGTCCCCGCGGGCCTCGCGTGCCCGAAGTGCGGCGGAACAACCTGGGAGAAGGAGCGCGACATCCTGGACGTCTGGTTCGACTCCGGCGCCTCGCACCTCGCGGTGTGCGACAACGGCCGTTTTCCGGGTCTCAGCTGGCCTGCCGACGTTTATCTGGAGGCCCACGACCAGTACCGCGGATGGTTCCAGTCCTCGCTCCTGGTCGGTGTCGTGACCCATGGTGCCGCGCCCTACCGGGCAGTCGTGGTTCATGGCCACGTGCTCGACGCCACCGGCAGGAAGATGTCCAAATCACTCGGCAACGTGATCGCGCCTCAGAACCTGATCAAGGAGTTTGGGGCCGACGTCTTGCGCCTTTGGGCCGCATCGGTGGATTTCCGCGAGGACATCCCGGTCTCCAAGGAAGCGATTACCCGCACCGCGGAGGCCTACCGCAAGGTGCGCAACACAGCGCGCTTCTTGCTCTCCAACCTCTCCGACTTCGACCCCGGCCGGGATGCGCTGCCGCTCGATGCGCTCCAGCCGGTGGATGCCCACTTCCTGCGCCGCGGCAAGCAGCTCACGGCGCGCATCGAGCAGGCGTACCGCGACTACGGGTTTCACGTCTTCTACCACGCCCTCAACAACTTTTGCGCAGTGGACCTGTCAGCCGTTTACCTCGACTTCCTCAAGGATCGGCTGTACTGCTCCAGTCCTTCCTCACCGCTGCGCCGCTCCGCACAGACGGTGCTCTACCGCCTCGCCCGAATGCTCGCAACGGCGATGGCGCCGGTGCTCCCGTTCACGGCCGATGAGGTGTGGGACTTCCTCCCCGGGGCAACGCGGGGCCGGGTGCACCTCGAGACGTTCGACCTGTTGTCCGACGTGCCCGACGACAACGCGAGCGACTCGACGTTCGCCCGCCTCTTCAACCTGAGGGACGAGATCCTCAAAGAGCTCGAGGTCCACAGGCAGGCAGGCGAGTTCGGCAAGTCGCTGGAAGCCGAGCTTGTCCTGGGCGGCGACCGCACCGGCCTGGACGCGGATCTCGCGGCCTGCCGCGCGACGTTGGAGGAACTTTGCATCGTCTCCCAGGTGACGGGGGGCGAGGGGACGACGGCCTCACAGGCCTACCCCGGCCTCACCGTGGGCGTTCGCCGCGTGGAGGGCACGACGTGCCCGCGCTGCTGGCAGGTGTGGCCGAAGCCCGCGGGGCACCCGCAGCACCCCGAGCTCTGTGCCCGGTGCCTGGAGGTCGTGCTCAGCCTTGGGGAGCGGCAGGCATGATCAGGCTCCGCGGCGCGCTCTGGCTGGCCGCAGCGGTGGTTGCCCTGGATCAGCTCACCAAGGCGTGGCTCATCGCGACCTACCCGCTCGGAACCGAATTGGAGATCATCCCCGGGCTTTTCCGGCTTGTGCACGCGCGCAACCGCGGTATCGCGTTCGGCATCCTGGGGGCCTCGGGACCGACGGTGCAGCTGGTCCTTCTGGCCCTCGTCGCGGGGATCGTAGCCTTCGTCGCGTGGCAGCTGACCCGCGCCGGAGGTGACGGGCTCGCAGGCGCCGGCCTCGCACTCGTGCTGGGCGGGGCGATCGGGAACATCATCGACCGCGTCCTCCGGGGCGAGGTCGTGGACTTCCTCGACTTCTACCTGGTCACCGGAGGCCGTGAGCACCACTGGCCGGCGTTCAACGTGGCGGACTCGGCGATCTCCGTGGGCGCCTGCTGCGTGATCCTCGCCGAGATCCTCACGCAACTGAGGGAGAAGCGTGCACCCCGTCCTCGTTGACCTCGGCTTCTTTCGGCTCCCCACCTACGGTGTGCTGCTCTACTCGGGCATCATCCTCGCGATCTTCCTGGCCAGCCGCCGCGCCCGTCTCGTCGGGCTGTCGGGCACCCACGTCATGGACCTGGCCGCCTGGGTCGTGCTGTGCGGCCTGGCAGGCGCCAAGATCCTGCTTGCCATCACCGACCCCTCTTACCTGAGCTCGTTGTCGGGCCTGTGGGGGCTGCTGCGGGCCGGAGGTGTGTTCTACGGTGGTCTCGTCGCGGCGATCGTGGCGGCGGCAGTGCTGCTGCGGCGCTATCAGCTGCCTTTCTTCCAGGTGGCCGACGTGCTGGCGCCGTCGGTGGCGCTTGGCCACTTCTTCGGGCGCCTCGGGTGCTTCTCGGCCGGCTGCTGCTACGGCCGGGCCTGCAGCACATCCCTGGGCGTGGTCTTCACCGACCCCCTCGCGAACGAGATCTCGGGTACGCCCCTGGGGGTGCCGCTGCACCCGACGCAACTCTACGAGGCCGCCTTCAACCTGGCGAACTACTTCTTCCTGGCTTGGTTGTTCCGCCGCCGCCTCCCCGTCGGCTCGGTGCTGGGCGCTTACCTCGTGGCGTACGGCGTGGCCCGCTTCGTGATCGAGTTCTTCAGGGGGGACCCCGACCGCGGATTCGTGCTCGGGGGGATGCTCTCCACCAGCCAGGCCATCGCGGCGGTCATGGTGCCGGTGGGAATCGGGATCGTGATCTGGGCCCACCACCAGAAGCGAGCTGACAGCTCACAGCGGACAGCTCACAGCTAGACACACCCGGGGCGTGAGGAGCAGCCATGGTGGGACGAGCGAGCAAGGGGTTCCCGACGGCCGGGGCGGCTGGTCGCGGCCGGGATCGTCGATCGTTGTCTCGGCTGTCAGTTGTCAGCTGTCGGCTGTCGGCCTGTCCAGCGGGGTTGCGGCCTTGACACCGAACGAGCAAGCGATCGTCTTGGTGGTGCCGCGGGAGGCGGCGGGGCTGCGGCTGGACCGGTTCCTCGCCGCCTCCGGCCGCGGCTGGTCGCGCTCGCAGGTTGCCCGCTGGATCTCGAAGGGGCACGTCACCCGCAACGGCGCGCCGACCAAGCCCGCACAGTTCCTCCAGCCCGGCGACGAGGTCGTGGTCGTTCCCCCGCCTGCGACTCCATCCGACCTCGTGCCGCAGGAGATCCCGCTCGATGTCCTTTTCGAGGACGAGCACCTGATCGTGATCAACAAGCCTGCCGGGCTCGTGATCCACCCCGCCGCCGGCAACCCGGACGGCACGCTGGTGAACGCGCTGCTGGCGCACTGCCGCGATCTCTCGGGCATAGGTGGCGTGGAGCGGCCCGGGATCGTGCACCGCCTCGACAAGGACACGTCCGGCGTGCTGATCGCCGCCAAGAGCGACGCTGCCCACCGGGCCCTGTCGCTCTCGTTCCGTTGGCGCACCACCGACAAGCGGTACCTGGCCGTGGTGTACGGGAGCCCCAAATCCGACGAGGGCGTCGTGGACGCCCCGATCGCCCGGCATCCGACCGAGCGCAAGCGCATGGCGGTGGTCCCGGGCGGGAGGCCGGCTCGCACCCTGTACTGGGTTCGCGAGCGCTTCCCCGGATGCGCTCTCATCGAGTGCCGGCTCGTCACCGGTCGCACGCACCAGGTTCGGGTTCACATGGCTCACATCGGCCACGCCCTGGTGGGTGACCCTGTCTACGCAGGACGCCAGTGGCGCGCCATCGAGGACGCCGACCTCGCCGCGCGCTGCCGCGACTTCCCGCGGCAGGCCCTGCACGCCTGGAAGCTCACGATTACCCACCCGGCCACGGGCGTCCCGATGACGTTCGAGGCGCCGCTCCCGCCCGACCTCGCCGGGTTGCTCGGGGAGCTGCGCTCGAGGGGCTAACGCGCGCGGTTTTTCTACCCAGACGCCCTCAGAAGTTGCGGGTGTAGGTGTAGATGAACGGCACCGGGCGGCAGTTGTGCACCGGCGGCGAGAACTTGAGCGTCCTGGCCTCGCTCTCGGCGCGCTGCACCAATTCTGGGATCCCCGTGGTGTCCTGTACGACCTTCGTGGACGCCACGCTCCCGGTCGCATCAACGGTGGCCTCGAGCACGACCCTGCCGATGCTCGACCCCTCGGTAAACGAGAGCGGAACACCGGATAGCAGCTCCGCGGTGGCCTTGTCCGGGGTGCAGGGCTCCTCGCTCCGCACGTACTTCCCGTGCACCCAGCCGGTCGCCCCGTCGGCGAGCCTCACCTGAAACCACTCGCCGTCCCGGCCGAGCACTGCGAGCCGCTCGCCCTTCTTCACCCGGGCAACAGCGGCCGCGCTCGTGGCCGGCTGCTCCCGCACGTTGAGCCTGCTGCCTGTGACCCGGACGTACTCCTGCGGGGGCGTGGGCTTCGCCTCAGCCGCCGGGACCACCGGGACCGGGACCGGAGGGGGTGGCGGGGCCGCCGTCTTGCAGCCGGCCAGGCCGAAAAACACCGAGACCGCAATCAAGACAGAAGGCAGACGCTGCCCCATGCGCTTCACGGTTCGCATTCTATGCGAGATCGCACGACCTCCCGTGGCGCTCGAGCGGCACCTCCCCGAGCGCCACGAGTGGCGGGATCGGTCAACCTCCCGCATCCGGCAAGGCGCGGTCGCGGTTCACCGCGAAGCGCGCTTGACCGTAGCGTTCGCGCGCGAGCAGCGAGGTGTGCGCCCGTTCTTCTGCTGTCAGCTCGGAGCGCGCAAACGTCGCGCCAAACGTCTCCGCAAAGCCCCCGACGATTGCCTCGCTCAGCACCTCCCGACGCGGCAGCGAGCCCAGCAGATCGGTCAAGGTGACCACCGCGCGCCGCAGCTCGAAATCGTCCGGCAGCCCCAAGCAGCCGCCCTGCAGGGAACCGTCCCAGCCCTCCAGGATCGAGCCGCCCTGGCGGCGCATCGCCGAGCCCACGAGTTTGCACCCCTGGGCGACCACCTCGGCGGCGGCCTGCTCGCCGCGCTGCGGGGAACCAGCGCCGAGAACGCCTGACGGGGGGTGCCCGCCGGTATACTCGATCCCGAAGGCACCTGTGGAGAACCTGCCGGGACGTGAGCGGGGCCTCGAGCCCGCG
>Ga0315293_10001412_pt1 | contig 23340 bp, 24 predicted proteins | sample YL17G13_20_MG_FD_203071 | JGI IMG/M metagenome (GOLD analysis project Ga0315293, IMG submission 203071) | Sediment microbial communities from Yellowstone Lake, YNP, Wyoming, USA - YL17G13_20 | ecosystem: Environmental > Aquatic > Freshwater > Lake > Sediment | place: USA: Wyoming | collected...
CGAGATCTTCGCCCTCCTGAGCGCGCTCCTGGCCGCCTCGACGGAGATCGTGATGACGTCCTCGTCGGGACCGGCGACCGACTTCTGCTCGATCATCAGTCCCTTCCCGTATCCAGCTCCGTCCAGCCCCCAAACGCGCCCGATCTCCTTCGGGGTGATCCTGTACCTCGGCACGTATGCGCCATAACTCACAATACCTACATCCATCCCATTCACCAGCTGTCCTAAAGTTTGCCTAATCTCTCTATCAGGACGTTGACGTCTAGGTTCGTCCTTATCAACGGTATGTTCTCGATCTCCGCAAGCTTAACCGCGAGCTCGTCGACCTTCTCCGGCCTGTGGTAGACGACCATCGCCGGCTTCAGCGGGTGCGCGCGTATCGCGATCATCGGCGAGCGACCGAACTTCACGCCGGTGAAGATCAGCGCCCTCTGGCTGCTCCAGCCGTATATCTTCAGGTAGTCGTATGAGTCGAGCGAAGTGATCGCCTTGATGCTGTCTATCACAGTGTAACCGTGTAGATGCCTGTCGGTCATGACCTGCGGCGTGAGATTCTCCCCTTCGATAGCCATAATGAACTTGCTCTCGAGGATGTCCTCTGGAAATTCGCGGATCGCCATGACGCACTCGGAGGCGTTCGCGAGCGAGTACTGCTTCATTATCGTCCCGCCGGTCATCTCGTCGATCGCGATGAGCCCGTCGACTATCTTCCTGACCGTCACGATGCCGGGGGACTTCCTCCTCCCCGCCTCGTAGTCGCTGATGACCGAGGGCGATACGTCGAGGTGCCTCGCGAGGTCCTGCTGCGAGACCCTAAACTGCTCGCGCCATTTACGAATGGTCTTGCCGGGTTCCTCCGACAGGGCGATCTCGCCAGCCATCTTCTCGCGTAGTGCCTCTTTCATGACTGGCTTGACCGATTTTTCCATATAAAAATATGTCGTATGAGTTTATCGTCATTCGACGATGCCACAGAGATGGTAAGAATCTCGATTGAATTCCCATATTCGATGCTTATGGAGAGCGCGGTTTCCACAATTTAGGAATCATCAAATACGGTCCCCGGATTACCATTGACTCGCTACTTTGGGGTAGTGGTCTAGTTTGGCTATGATTCGTGGTTCGGGACCACGAGGCCGTCGGTTCAAATCCGACCTACCCCACTTGGCCTTTCTCGTCACTTCATGCAGTTATCATAAATGGCCAGTTGAAGTGACATTTCTAAATATCCCCTAACACTGTTTCAATTTGGCGAATATTTACCAATTGTCTAGCGGCTGAGGTGAAATAATGACAAGCGGCAAGTACCTGGCGTTATTGATTCCTGCGGCGGCTTTGATAACTATTTCAATCATGCTCATCGCGAGCGGTGGCGCTCAGGCGGCAGGCGTGACCGGCACATGGAGCACAACACCTGGCGCCGATGGATATTTCGACGATACCTGGCCCGCGGATTTCCACTATGACGTGGATCTTACCCTCTATTCAAGCGGTACTGGCTCCATGAAAACTACTTGCACAGATGTGACAAATGTACAGCCTGGCTGGGAGGATGCGCTCACTGGGATTGGCGTGACTCAAACGCATCCCATTACATACACAGTATCGGGCTCCAGCGTGACCCTGATTTTGGGCGGGTACGCGCACCCTGTAACGGTCTCTGGGGGAAGGATGACAGGGAGTGGCACATATACAGACACGAGCGGCACGATAAATCATTGGACGATAGATCTCACGCTCGGCGGTGGCGGCGGAGGGGGCAGTGGAAGCGACTTCGGGTTGCCGGATATATCTGCACTTGCGGCTCCCGCTGCGGGAATAGCAGTCGCAGGAGGAGTTGCCGGCCTCGCCGCGTCATTGCTCCCCCCACCTCTTTCGCTCCGGATGCCTCTCCAGCCGCCAGGTACAACGACAGGCAACCACCTAGTACCAGCAGACGCTCCGATGCAGGCGCCCCCCGGTGGCTACCCACAGAACTATCCGTACCCACAAGGCACCAGCGCGACGATGAATTGCCCGTTCTGCGGGATGCCGACGCTATCGCCGTTCGCTACAGGTTGGTTCTGCACGAACGCGATGTGTCCAGCACGCAGAGGGAACTTCCAAGGTGGAACTCACCACGAATACAACCAGATGACATGGAGGCAGCCCTGATGCATATTCCCGGTTTCACGCACCTCCAAAAGCGATGGAGATGAGAGCATGGCTTACGGATATCCTCAGCAGATGACTCCGACGATCACAAGGATCATCAAGCGTCCCCTGACTGACATCGAGAAGGGGTTCGCGGCCAAAGCCTACCAGAGTCTTCAGAAGGCGTTAAGAGGGATCGCTATCGCCTCCCTTGCGCTCGCGGCCATAACATTCGTGGTTCCGATGGTGACGACGGTCGACCAGACCTTCTCGTTCGTGCTCACATTGCTGACGATCATCATCGGCGCCATTGCGCTGGGCATGTCCGCCAACTCCATCATGATTCGCCAGAAGATGTCAGAAATCCTGAAGAACGGGACCGCAATCGAGGTTCAGGCGCCTGCCTACAAGGGTCGTCCCATGAAGAACATGCAGTCGTACACGATCGGACCGATCACGCTGTTCGCAACACCTGAGGTGCTGCGCCTGATACAGGAGGGCGCGCAGACGAGCGTGCTCTGCATCCCGAAAATGAAAGCCGCATTATCGGTGAACAATGTCGGATTAGTTCGCGGCGCACGAATCACATGCCCGGTTAACCTGGAATCGATGGCAGAGACTGCATATCCAGCGATGCAGCCGCAGATGGCGCCGCCCCAGGTCGCATACCCGCAGTACAGCCAACCTACTCCTCAGACTCAACAGCCGCAACCTGTGTATCCGCAGTTCGAGCCTCCGCCGCCACCCGACGCCTGATGGAATGGCTCAATTTGGGATCGATAAAAAGGTAAGAGCCTCTGGTGTTCCCACCAGAGGATTTTTCGCGCATCCGTCAAACGACCGCGTCGATGATGCCGGTCGCTGACAGCCAGGCGGATTTCATAGCCGATAGATCCGTCTCGAACCACGGGATCAACTGCGTGTCCCTTATGGAGGTGAGAGCGTTCAATGCCGTCGTTCTCGACATCGATCCGTCCTTCAATCCGAGGTAGATCCCCTGCACATCGACGTAGGCCTGCTGCTGGTCGAAGTCGTCGCCCCAGTACATGAAGCAGCCGACCATCTGGTCGAGCACGGTCAGGTAGGTCTCCCGGCTGTAGTACTTGCCCCATTCCATGGTGTACACGCTCGCCAGCGCGGACACGGCATTCTCCACCTGGTTCTTCGACAGCTGGGTTATCGCCTGGTTCACGAATCCATAGTCGTGGGCGTGCTGGTCCGACCTCAGGAACACGTCCCAGGATCCCATGAGGCCGCCCTCGCCGAGCGTCCACACGGTGACTATCCTCCGAGCGTCTATCAGCGCGCGGTTAAGGGCGTCCGCCTTCGCCTGAATCGCCTGTTTCTCGGCGATCGATGTCGCGGAGACGTACTGCGATTCAAGCGTCGCGGCGTATGCGTTCGCCTCGACGGCCTTCGCCCTCAACGACGAGAGCACCGTCATCGCAGCGTTGATGTTCTTAGCCTCTGCCGCGACGGTCATCTTCTCCGCCTTCAGGTAGGCCATCGCCCAGTCGCATGTGTACTGGAACTCCATCGGCATCACCAGCGCCTGGCTCCCCCTCATAGCAAAGAGCACGTCCAGCTTGAGCACCAGGTCGAGCGTTGCCGGGCTCTGTATCGGCATGTCGTCCACCTGAGTATGGTAGTAGGGGTCGAATCCCGCCGGCCAGATCAGCTGGATCGTCGCCGCGCCTCCCTTGGCTCCGAAGGACCATGCGTCCGTCCAGGACCAGATCGGGTTGTAGTATCCGACGGATCCGGTCATCCCGAGGTCGCTGACGGCTTTCTGGACCCAGGAGTTGACCTCCCACGTGTTCTCAAGCCAGAACCTTCCGGAGGTCTTGTCGAAGCTGACGCCGTCCATGTTGATCTCGACGACCAGGTTGTTCATTATCTCGGGGTGCGCCTGCACGAACTCGTACGATCCGACGAGCCAGTTGTACCAGGTGCCTCCGGGCCCTCCCTCCTCCTCAGCCCCGACGGAGCAGAAGACGATCGTGCGGTCGTTCACGAACTGGCCGCTCGCCCTCGCCTCCGAGAACAGCCTTGCGAGTTCCAGGACCGCTGCGATCGACGAGGTGTCGTCGTTCGCGCCGTTCCACCAGCAGTCGATGTGACCTGATATCACGACATACTCATTCGGCTTAGTCGCGCCGTACATGTACGCCGCGACATTTGTCGACTCCGCGTACTTTTCAGAGAGCTGGTCCGCATGCCCGTCGATCTGGAGCGTCACAATCCCCGATGCCATCAGGGACAGCAGGTGAGCCGCAGAGATCGGCGATATCGAAATCGCCGGCAGCGGGCCTCCGACCGAGTCCTGCTTTATCCCTTCCGGCAGGTCGTTCCCGGTGTAATATCCATAGAACATCGTCGCCGAGGCGCCGTGCAAAGCAGCTTCCTCGACCGCGACGTTAGGCCAGCCCTGGATGTCGTCGTTCCTGTGGATCAGCGCGATAGCTCCCGCGAGGTCTCCCTTTGCGGCAAAGTCCGCGGCTGTCCCCAGGCCCAGATCCACTACCGGCGCGACCAGGGTCTTCCCGCCGTTTGTGTTGCCGAAGTAGTACGGCTTATGGTCCTCCAAGCCCCAGATGGAGTATCCGTCACCGTAGGTCGTTGCCGGAACATCCTCGCCACCGTTAGAGATGATCTTCAAGGTGGTTCCGTAATGCACCCAAGCGGCGACAGGGAACGTCTCTATGACGACACGGTCCATGTCCATCGCGCTCAGCTTATCGTACACGTACTGCTGAGCCTGCCTCTCTTGGACCGTCCCGGCCACCTTCTCCCCCATGGCGCTGATAATATCGAGTTCTTCCCAGGCATTCGATAGATCCAAACTGCTCAGGATTGCGACTTCATCCGGCGTAAGGCCTGAGGTGCTTCCCGAACCGATCGTCCGAGCATCACCCGAAAATGGAATCAGCCCTGATGCCAGCATCAACAATCCGACAAAGATTCCAATAATTGCCCTTCTCGTGCTTTTCTCCCCCTCAACACGGCCAGGGGACCGTCTGTCCCTCGGCTATCGGGAAATGGATTAAAGGGTTCTTATCATTTGTGATATCAGGTTTGGAGGCCTTGAATTGAAACCTTGAAAGGATGCTCCGAGGACAGTGGGAGCCCGTTCAATAGGCATCGATTAGCCTCGATTGAACGGGTTACCCGCACATCATTTTCCCATGAATCGCTACATCGATGTGTAAGATTTATGTACTGCCGTTGCTGTTGAATGTATGATGAGGAGGAGGACGGTATTCTGCCGTTAGGCCTTCTCGTCGCATAAATTTCTCTTTTTCTCCTCAATCCAATGGTTGACTAGTCCGTACTATTCTGCATCTCTGTTCGAGATACCGCTCGAAGCTCTTTGCCTTGATTGGATTGGCATCCGGCAATGAGCTCTGCAAGCCCATCCTATGAAGAGCGCAATGAGCAATAATATCTGCAATCTGTAGACCATTCCAGTCATGAGAAAGACCGCCTAGGATCGCATGGGCAAGGCGAGGGTTTGGAAGTTCTTGGGTGCGAGCATGTCGAAATGTTGCGACATTGCGACTGAATTCCTCCAATTCCTGCTCATCGGAAATGTCCCAGATGATCAAGAAATGATTTGGTGAATGAGCCCCTGTATTCAGATAATCGTTGATCTCTTCAAGAATCGATTTTCGGGCGATATCTTTTACCATTAATCTCGAGGGATTGTGCTTGATAGGAGGATTCGGATTCTGACGTACACCGGCAATCCAGACGACTGCTTTCACTTTAAAGAGGATATCTCCAATTTCACGAATGACTTGATCAATTGATGTGCCTTTGAGCAGGTGATTTGGCATATGTTTCCCCTTCAGTTCTCTTTCGCCAGGACGAAAATATTGTCTGAGTATCGATTTGGAGCCGATTTCTAGAATTTCATTATCAGAAAAGGAGATAGCGACCGCGACAGAGATCCAACAACTCTGGATTCCTGGAACTGGCGCCCCATTTCCAGACTCGTCGATGTAAATCGCATGCGAGTATGTAACCATCGCATTGCAGAGCGAATTGAAGGGCAACCTCCTATTCATTACATGTAGCGTTCAATTCTTTGAATGGACAGCAACATGACTTCATGCTCCTGTTTGCTTGGGAGCACAATTATGGGCGAGAGGGGATTCGAACCCTTCGCTAGCCAGGAAGTCAAGGATCTGATTCAATCAAGGGGTGAAAGACCGGAATCAAATCCCTTTCAAGGCTTTTTTAGTGTCTCACTGTCTTTTCCCTGCTTCTTCTTCTTTCTTTTCCTTATGATGATGACTGAGGTAATCGCTATCGCCGCAACAATCGCTACGACTATCGCGGTAACCAACATGGTCATCGTGGCGGATGGATCGACGCTTTGCGTGACTCGTTCATGGTAGACCGTGATCTCCGGGTCGCTCTTCATCCATTGGGTGCTCCTATAGGTCATGTTGGGGAATCCATGGGTCACCGAGGCCCATCCGCTCTCAAGATCCGGCTCCATGAACGAATACCCTATGGAAGCATGAGCACCTGCTCCATCATGGATCGTGAAGGTGTCCTTCATGTCCAATTTCGAAATGGTCAGAGGGGCGCCATTTACGGTCAAGTTGTACTCCAAAGTCGTATTTGTGCAGCGTGTGGGCCTGAGCGGTCCGCTGATCCGCATAGCTTCTGGGTTCGCTACCATCATGAAATAGTTGATTTCCGCCGTGAAAGGTTCGCCAGAGCTGAATTCCGTACCACTCTGTTGATAGAATCTTGAATTGTTGAGATCCAGAAGCGCCTCGATCTTGACGTGAGTATCGTTCCAATCCGCCATGATGTGATGCGTCAGGGTCAAATCGACCGTGGAGGCACTTGATCCAAGAGTGTTGATTCGAATTCCCTTGAAGATGATTCCGCAGTCGAATGTCGGCACTGCGCCATCATATACGATCGGGGTACGCTTCAATTCAAAGTCACTGCATGAGGCCAGAGCCCCGTCAAAACTCGTGTTTCCGATTTTGAAATTTATATTGACCATCGAGAATTGAGCTATGTAAAGAGTCCCGTTGATGTAATATTGGATGTTGCATTGATAATCCACCATGTCCTGACTGCCCTGGGTTATGTTCCTGGCAGAAATCCTCAACTTTCCGTTCCCGTGGCCGATCTGGATCCGCCACTCCTCATTGATGTAAAATTCCTGGGTCTGTGAGCTGTCTATCTGCCCCCATTGATTGAATATATGATCTTCATGAATCCACGGCTCAGGAACCTTTTCTGGAGTAGATTCATCTGCCTGAGCGAATGGGACCAAATTCAAACTCCCGATAATCAGCAGGCAAACGACCATGAAGATTGCAACCGGTGTCCGGGCTGAATCCCTCTTCGCGAACTGAATGAAAACCATTTCCATGCACTAGACACGCATCCCATCGCCAGGAGATAAGGCTTCTTCCCGGATACAAATGTACCACGTTCAATGAGTAATTAGTTCCTCAGGAATACTACTCATTAAGATCTTTCAATTGCTTTTTCCCAGTATTTCCATGAATATGCGTAAACAATGGCTCCTACCCAGAAGAGAGCACCAATGATAAAGAGGGGGTAGGTCATCGACCAGTACCAGTCGCTCACCCATCGAGCTACATCCCAATTGTAATAAGTAATGAGCCATCCGATGACCGTCACTAGTCCGACGATGAAGAAAAGACCGCCTATCTTGAATATGATGCCAGTGATTCTTCGCGCATCCTCCATTTTCCAACGTTCACTTTCCGCCTTCCAATGCTCCTCCAATCTTGTGATCAATTGATGGTCGTTTGTCTTAATTGGACTCTCTAGTTCAGAATTGCCCATGCCAATCCCTTGGTTAGTCATCCCCTCGCCAGGAGATAAGGCTTCTTCCTGTTCATCACGAACAGAGGACCCATGCTCCCAGTCCAATGTGAGCATTACTCGTTCGAGGAATCAATGCTTGGTAGGTGTATGCCGATCCTACTGACTTCCTCCGAAATCCTTCTCCTCGATGCTGTAGATATGAAGATCCAGGCGCTTGCCGCCCATCTGCTCATAGAAACCGATGGCATCCTCGTTCCAAGTGAGGACCGCCCACTCCAGCTCGCTGCAGCCCTGCTCCTTCGCCTCTTTCAGGCAGAATTTGAACATCTCCTTGCCCACGCCCTTCTTGCGCACATTCTCCGTCACGAAGATGTCCTCGAGGAAGAGTATCCGTCTCCCTTCGTATGTGGAGTAGTTGTGGTAATAGACGATGTAGCCAACCGGCCTGTCTCCTAGGTAGGTCACGAAAGCATGGAAGGGCGGATTCTTGGCCAGGGCGTCGATCTTGAGCCTTCGTTTCGCGGCATCGTCCGGAGGTGTGGCGTCCTCATAATGCGCGAGCCCACCAATCAGAAGGAGGAAATCATTCACATTCCCGCGATTCACTTTCTCGATCTTGACCCCAGGTTTCATTTTCTTCGCCCAGCCATCCCTTCGTCAGGAGATAAAGTTTCTTCGATTCGTCTCAAAGACACCAATATCATGAATAATTGAGGCGGCGGAGAGGTTGATGACCCCGCGTCAAGCAGGCTCGAAACATTTCCCTTGGCTTCACTGGTTCCGATGTTTCTCAGAAGAATCTGGCGAATTGAATCAGATCCGATTCATCATCTTCTTGAACAAGCCTGAAGCCGTTTTCCTCATAGAACCTGATCAATTTGTCGTTCCTCTTGACATCGATCCTTACGAATCTCCCGCCGACAGCTCCATGTCCGATTCGAATGATGTTCATGGCATAGTCAATCAACTCGCATCCTTCGATCTCGCGCGAATACCGATCATTCTTGCCCAACTGACCGATGAGATAGCACGGGATTTCGTCGTTTGGAAATATGCCATCCAGTCTCTTCCTCATTGTCTTTGAGACGTGCTCTTTGACCTTCAAATTGGATAGAGCGACCGAAACATAGGCAAGAATCCTTGGTCCTGATTCACCCTCGATTCGACTGTCGACGATCAAATATGTGCGGCATTTATGGGCTTTTTCATAAGGGATTGCTTTGACCTTTAGAAATCTCTCGACGTCTGGGTTGAGTTTGCAATCGAACTCGGATAATTTACTCAGAATAGGTTGCTCATCATGGCTTATCGCGAGGACTTCCTTCAATGGGAATATATCTTTCTCACTAATCGCCGACCCCTCTCGAGTTTTCCTAAGATATCAATTTCCTTAATAGGCTCAGGGCTACAAGTAGCCGCCTCGATCAGAGCGGCAGCTGCTTTGTCGTCCTTGATTATCATGGGTCTATCGAAAGATATTATCGCCATTTCTATCACGAATGTAGGTTTCATTACAACGATGGGGTAGATATATCATACTCTCAGATGTAGTTTCTAAATATGCCGCTCGCGGGACAATGAACCCTCATTTGCTCACATGGTGACAGGGGCACGGATAGTGACGTCGGTGGGATTCTGATCGAATGCTCTCTGATCCTTACTGCCCACGAGGACTAATGCTCGGGGGACGACCTTCATTTCTTCTGCCCTTCAGCGACGGGCTCCTTCGAGCGGCTCGATGCGGTCGGAGCATCCTTCTTGCCTTCTATCAGCCCCTTGGCCACCGCCTGGGCGAGCCATGTCGAAAGCAATGAGGTGGCGCCCTGGTCTCCGCCGGATCCCGATATCATGATGTCCGGGGTGATCTTCACTCCGTTCACGCCGACCTCGTCCATCAGCTTGATCGCCGCCGTCGCGGTCGGTCCGAGGACCTGCGCCTGCGCGTGGTATGCATCCGCGATCCCTTTGCCGACCTCGCGCTGCTCGTACGCTCTGCCGTCCGCGATGGATTGTATCTGGTGCGAAGTGCCCTCTCCGATCTTCTCGAGCTTGTAAGCCTCAGCCTCGGCCAGTGCCTGGACCTTGTACTTCTCGCCGTCCGCGGTAATCTTGTTCAGGTCCCTGTCGCCACCGGCCAGCATCCTCTTCGCGTCCGCCTTGTTGTTCTCGATCTGGATCGACAGCATAGCGGCGACGACCTCCGGCTGCTTGTCGGCGTTCGCGGCCTTAGACTGCACTTCGATGCGCTTCTCCTGCGCGAGCGCCTCCTGCTGGTACTGCGCCTGCTGCTGGAGGGCGATCTCCCTCTTCGTCTGCGTGTCCAGGAGCGCCTGGTCCACCTTGATGTACGCTATGAGGAGGTTCTGCGCCTCGACGTGGTACACCTCGAATTGCGACTGCGCCTTCTCGAGCGCTGAGCGTTGGAGTTCCGTTCTGCTCATGATGAAGTTGATCGCCTTCTCCTCGCCGGCCTTGTTCCTGAATGACGAATCTATCAGCGGGTGGACGATCTGCTCGATGAGGTTCTTGACGGAACCGAACCTTGCGATGATGAACGCCGCGTTCTGAGGTCTGATGCGTATGATCATTCTCACATCGACCTCTAGCTGGAAACCGTCCATCGAGGTGACTCGGAGCTGAGAGAACTTGAAGAACTCCGTCGCCTTGTCGCTGTTTGCCTCGTCGTAGGCCTCGCTGCTCGTCTTTATGCCGCTCATCTCAGCGATCTGCGGGGTTGAGTGTTGAGCCCTCTGGTCGAAACCTGAGGCCCAGTCGATGGTCACTGCGCTAGTCGGGACCAAGTACGCGGTGAAAGCCAAGGGGTTGAGGTTGTATTTTCCAGGAGCCATGGGTTCCTTCCAAATGCCTCTCATGTTCCTGTCCAGGATCAGAAGTGTCTCCGTCTCCTCGTGAATCGGCTGTCCGAGATCGACGAGCTGCTTCGCCGGCGTAGCCGGTGACGCTGGCCCTACCGCGCCGACGTTGGGTAACGGGAAGCCGACCTTCCTCTCGAGTTCCATCCCCACGTTCGATCTGAGGACTGCTACATAACCCGGCGGGACCTCGGCGACCGTGTACAGGTCGACCTTGAAAAGCAGCGGGTTGATGTAGTATCTGCCAGGCTGCAGGGTGTCGAGCTGCGGACCCCTTGACCCAGCGCTGTTCAGGAAGGCCTGGCCGTCCTGGAAGTACTGGTGGTTCTTGACGTTCGGGACCTTCGGTGTCGGTAAATCGAGAGGCCTTGGGGCGACGATGAATCCTGACGGAAGCGGAAGTCCATCGTTCGCGATGACTACCCCGATATTCTCCGCAGGGACCTCCGTGATCGGTGCCTTGGTCACCTTGAACGCATATTTGTTTATCCTGTATATGCCGGGCATCAGGATGGCGACCTGCGGTCCCTTCATCCCCCCGTTGGTCAGGAACATCTTCGCGTTCTGGAAATGGTTGCAATCGATCTCTCCTCCGAGCAGCCTCCCCTTCGGGATCGGAACGCCGTCGATGGACTCGATGATGCCCACCTCCGTCGGGAGTATCTCGGTGACAGCTACCTTCCGTATCTTCCAGATGATCGGGATCCTCCAGTACAGTCCGGGCATGAGTGTGTCCGCCTGGACGCCGACCTCGCCGTTGCGCGCTACGACCTGGCCCTGAGGCATCTTCCTACCGAACATCTTCTTCGTGAGTATGCCGACCTCGTAATCGCCGATCAGCTTCAGACCGGGGATCAACAAAAACACAATCAACAAAAATGCCACAATGATCAAGACGATTATGATGTCCATTTCAATCAGTCCGCCTTCGTGATGCCGGGGCCTTGAGTAGGCTCAATCCTATGTGACGCCACTTCGAACCCCCCATCGTAAGGTGGATTGTGGTTTCCGCACTATATAAGTTTCTGACGAGGGTCTGGCCATGGTCAGGAATACATTTGAACACGCGAACTAGAATTTCCATTAACAATGGAACAGAGCATTACCGCCTTAGATTCCGATCAGGTCAAGGCGGTATCGTACGCCCCTTCGGCCGCTGCTGGGTGATGCAATGCGCGGCTCCCCCGCCAATCTCGAGGTATCCTGCCTTGATTCCGACCACTTCCCTCCCAGGATAGACCGATCTGAGGATTTCGAGGGCCGGCTCATCCCCTGGGATGCCAAATATCGGCGCGACCACTCCACCGTTCGCTATGTAATTGTTGCAGTAGTAGGGAGTCATGCGATGGCCTTTGAAATCGAACTCCTTTGGCTGCTTTATCTTGACGATCTCTATCGATCGTCCTTTCGCATCAGTTGATGACAGGAGTCTATCCATGTTCTCCCTCAGAGCGCCGGAATTGGGATCGGAAGTGTCCTCGGTGTAAGCCGCGATCGCGAGCTTCGGGCTGACGAACGATGCGATCGCGTCGACATGGCCGTCGGTGAGGTCCCCGATGAGGCCGCGCCCGAGCCAGATCACCTTCTTGGCACCGAGATAACTGGCAAGGTTCCTTTCGATATCATCCCTCGTCAGCTGGGGGTTGCGGTTGGCGTTAAGCAGACATTGTTCTGTTGCGATGAGCGTTCCTTCACCGTCAACGGTTATCGAGCCGCCTTCGAGCACCATCGGGGCATCGTATCGCTTCATCTCGAGACGTTCTGAAAGGAAGATGGGCAGTTCATTATCATGCTCGTAGGGAGTGAACTTCCCCCAGCCGTTGAACCTGAAGTTGACGAGAGCGACTCCGCCGTCCTTGGAGGTCACGAATATCGGGCCGTTGTCCCTCGACCACGAATCGTCCAGCCTGACCTCAAATACCTCAACTTTCTTTCCGAGTATTTTGCGAGCCTCGGCCGAAACAGTGGGATCTGCGAGTACGGTGACCGGCTCGAATCGGTTCACCGCGTTTATCACTTCGGCATACGCTTTCTTCGCCTCCTGGATGTATCCGTGCCAGGTCTCCTCCTTGCAGGGCCAGGTTATGTAGCAGCCTGCATGAGGGGTCCATTCGGCCGGCATTGCAAGCCCATCCTCGGAGGGTGTCCGCGGTTTTGTCATTTCAATCACCTTTCATCGACTTACCTCTAGTAAGAACGTCATAAGTGTCAGGTCTCCGCGTATCAAAGAAACCGAAGAATCCCCTCGCCTTTGAGATCTGAGACAGGTCCAGGCTGGCATAGACGATTCCAGGCTTCACCAGGGAGGCGCGTTTCATGACATTCCCCCAAGGATCCGACACGAAGCTCCCGCCGTAGAATTTTATGACCTCCTCCTGCCCGACGCGGTTCACGGCGGCGATGAACACCCTGTTCATGATCGCCTGCGCCCTCATCACGTGCTCCCAAGACGGACGCGAGTCATAATCCGGCTCCACGATCTCAGAGCCTATGGCGCTGGGGTACACGATCAACTGCGCTCCTTTCAATGCCAATGTCCTCGAGAACTCCGGGAACCACTGATCCCAGCAGATGCCCAGGCCGATCTTGACTCCGTCCAGGTCGGCAACGGTGTATCCCCGGTCGCCAGGCTTGAAATAACGGTCCTCGCGATAGCCGACTCCGTCCGGTATGTGCAGCTTCCGATAGTGAGCGATGACTTTGCCTTTCTTGTCGATGAGCACTTCGGAGTTATAGCAGGAGCCTTCGTCAAGGATTTCGACATAAGAGACGACGGTGGCGATCGATTCGTCCTTCGATGCTCTCTTGAATTGTTCGATAAGAGGTCCGTGGTCTGGCAGCCGAGCCTTAACGGATCTCACATCTTCGAATTGGCCGACATATCGGTTCGTGAACAGCTCCGGGAGGACGCAGAGGTCCGCGTTTCTTTTCGCCGCCGCCCCTATCGCGCGCTTGGCTGAGGCGATGTTGGACTTTGCATCGGGCGACATCGCCAGTTGAGCGAGTGCGATTTTGAATATTTCGGGCTTCCCCATTGTGATTCCCTGTGCCATGAATCGCAAGACCAGTACTAATCTCTTTAGAATTTTCACTCTATTGATTGATCCAATTGCATCCAATTTGTCCAAGAAATGATGTGTCCATCAGAGCATGGATTTGACAATCAGATCCGTAATGTCCAGCACTTTCACTTTATCGCCTTTCGCCCTTGCCGCGTCCGATAGGGTCTGTTCGCAGAAGGGGCATGACGTCACGATCACGGAGGCGCCCGTCATGCACGCATCGTCGATGCGTTTATCTGCGATCTTGCCCACCAGATCTCGGTCGAGCGTTTTCAGGCCTCCTCCTGCGCCGCAGCATCTTGATTTCTCCCTTGTGCGTTCCATCTCGATCAACTTTATCCCGGGCAAGTTCGCCAGTATCTTTCGCGGCCAGTCATACATCTCGGTGTGCCTGCCGAGATGACAGGGGTCGTGATAGGTCACCGTCAGAGTTTCCGCATCTTTCTTCAATGGAATCAGGCCCTTCTCGATCATCTCCGCGAGAAGCTGCGTCACATGCACGACGGGCAGCTTCTCCCCCGTCAGCTTCGGATAGTCCTGATAGAGCATCTTGTAGCATCCGGCACATGCCGTGACGATCTTCTTCGCGCCTGTCTTCTTGAACAGATTCACATTCTCGAGCGCGAGCACCTTCGCCTTCTCCCTCTCCCCCAATCTCAGAAGCGTCGATCCGCAGCACTTCTCGTCCTTCCCCAGGATGCCCATCTTCAGACCCGCGGCCTCGAATATCTTGGCCAGGTTGTTGGCGACCACGTTAATTTCTGGGTCGTAGGACGCGGTGCAACCCACGTAGTATAACAAATCGACCTGTTCTTTCGTCGCGTCCAGGATGTTCGCGTGCCTCTTAGCCCAACGCGCCCTCTGCGTGCGCGGCTGCATCCAGGGGTTGTCGTAGTTCTCGATGCTCTTGATTAGCGACGAGTGGGGTTCCATCGGGCCCAGGCCGTTTGCGACCATCGCCTCCCGCAAAGATTCCCACATCTCGATCGTCCTAAGAGAGAGGGGGCAGGCCTCGCCGCACATCCCGCAGATCGAGCACTCATAGATGCACTTCGCAAGGTCCGAAGTCATGCGGTCCAGCTTCTCTTCTCCGGTGATTGCCCTTCTGATCGGATTCCTTTGTGTCCTGATCACTTTCTTTATCGCTCGAATCTTTCCCCGAGGAGTCCTCTCCTCTTTCTCCTCGGCCTCTCCGCCAGTCGGGCAGTAGATAGAACACTCCCCGCACCGCGAGCACGCATCGAACTCGACGATGCTGCTGACCGGGACCTTTGAGAGGTCTATCTTCTTCTTAGCGGGCAGAGGATTTCTCCCTCCTTCGGATTATCTCGTCTATCTGATTCGCCAGAGGCGCGGCGAAAAGATGGAACAGTTTGCTGAAGGGGATGTATGCGATCAACGCAAGGCTCACAACAGCATGTATGAACCAAAGCTGCGAGTATGTAGCGCTCGAGACCGCTGGAAGGAAGCTCGCGAAGAACGCTCCTACGAATGAGTACGCGTCAGGCGAGGCGTGGCTCGGCAGGTCGCTTGTCATTCCGATCCCTTCCTGCACGAAGCCGCCGACGATAACGATCAGCAGCAGGACAATCGCCAAGAAGTCTTCCTGCCCGGTCATTACCTGCTTAGGCCTGAAGACGAACCTCCTGGCGGTCGCGCCGACAAGGCCGATCAGAACCATTAGGCCGAACAGCTCGAATCCGAAGTCCCTTATCCAGAGCTTCCCCCAGCCGTTCGGATCGATGAACGCATCGATGTTGAATATCTCAAGCGCCGCTGTCGCAATTAGATCGAGAATAAACATGCCGATGAATCCGAAGAGGATCATCGCGTGCATGAACCATCGCATCTTGCTGATCCCCCATAGCTTCCTGAGGATCAGCGAATCGACGACGAACACCTTCATGTGCCTTCCGAAATCTCTGCTGAATATCGCCTTTGTAAGCTTGCCCATGGATATCAGGAGCTTCCTGCTCCTCGTGAGGCTGCGGCCGTCGTCAGCTATCTTCCCCTCCATCCAGATCATTGCATTGTAGAACAGTCCTACGATGAGGATCACGACGGCCGCGACCGCCATTAGAGCAAAAATCCTGACGTAATAATCGCTGACCCCTGATTCCCTGATGTATGTGTTCTCGAACGGGAGGGACAAAATAATGAACGATACGAGGAACAATAGAGCAACGAGACCGATGTACAAGCCCAGCCTATCGACCAGATAGCTCTTTTTCACTGGAGATTGACTCAATTCCTGGGTGTTCATATCCGCTCCCCGGACTATTCACAGGCTGTGAGCAGCAATTCGGCAATGTCCATTATCCTTATCTTGCTCCCAAGGGAGTTGGCAGCTTCCTTGAGATTCTGTTCGCAGAAGGGGCAGGACGACACCAGTATCTCTGCTCCCGTCTCCTCAGCTTCGACCACGCGCCGCTTCGCTATCTCGAGAGAGATCTGGGGATTGGCCGTCTTGACCCCAGCGCCGGCCCCGCAACACCTTGAATGCTCCCGGCTGTTCTTCATTTCGATGAGCTCCAGGCCCGGGATGGAGGTTATGACTTTCCTTGGAGGATCGTAGACCTTCGAATGCCTCCCCAAGTGGCAGGGATCGTGGTAGGTCACTTTCGCATCGAGCGCGTGCGGTTTCAATCTTCCCGAATCCAGAAGTTCTGATAGCAACTGGGACAGATGGACTATGACTGGTGATCCTTTCTCTGAGGGGTAATCCTGGCTCATTGTCTTGAAGCAGCCCGCGCACGAGGTCACGACCTGCTCGTACCCGGCGAGCTTCTTCGCATTCTCACGGGAGAATTCCTCGAAAAGCTTTCGGTCTCCAAGCCTCAGTGCCGTCGAACCACAGCACAGCTCGTCCTTGCCGAGGAGCGAGAAATCCACCCCCGCTTTCATCAGAAGCTTGGTTGCCGTAACTGGAACCGCGGCGATATCTGGAGACAATGAAAATGTGCACCCCGCGAAGAACAAAGACTTCGCCTTTTCCTCTTTTGGAACCTTGATCTGCCGCGTCCAGCGCTCCCTTGCGGATTTGGGTTGCATCCATGGGTTCCCGTAGTTCTTTAGGCTCGCGATGAGAGACTCATGCTCAGGCAAGGGACCAATTCCGCGGGAAAAGAGATCTTGCCTTATGTGCTCGTAAATTTCTGCATTCGGGATCCTTGCAAGGCAACTCTCTTCATCAAGACGGCAGAGCAGACAAGAATAGATTGCTCTCGCCATCCTCTGGTCCGGCTCGATTTTCCCTGTCAAGTACGCCAGTATGATTGCATTTCTGCCCCGCGCAGAGACCTGCTCCTCGAGCATCGTCGCATAGATCGGACAACCATCCTTGCAGCACCCGCAGTAGCATCGGCTGCAGGCTTCTAATGCTTCGATGTACTTCGAGTCGATTGCATTTGATGACATTGTCATTCCTTCATCATTATCCGGAATCCCTCTCTTCTACTTTACCCAGGAGAAAAGGCTTTTCTGAGGCAGTCAATAGGGCTTCAATATTGATGGGGGGCACGAGGGGCGGGCCGAGAAGCTGATTCCGTTCGATAATTATATCCGGCAGTTCCGCAGTGAATGTAATCGGCAGGTAAGTCCCGGATGGTACAAATGCGCCATGAGGCGCATGTGAAAAAACCCCGTCCGGGGTCTGCCCTCCTTCTCTTGACAACGCCGACTCAGAAAAAAAAGCGCATCTCCCTTGAGATCGAATTAGAGATCATGTCATAGAACTTCGATTCATTGGATTCATATTCCTTGTGAATCGCGCCGACGACGAAATCGACCACCTGAAGCCCCCTTGATTTCTGCGAATCCAATCTGGACGCAAGGGTCTGCGGAGGAGTGATTCCCATCTCGGTGAATTCATGTCGAATTCTCCCATATATGTGCGATTCAAATTCGATATTGGAATCCCTGCTTTTCGGTCTCTCGTCGAAGACGAAGACGAAATCGTCCTCGGAAGAACTCATTTTTAATATCTCAACGACAAGAATGGCGCAGAAATGGTTGTAGAATTCATCTTTCATCGACTGTAGCCCTCTCCCCGCCTTTTTCTTATTTATTGTTATTGCCACAATCTGGAAGTCATGCTCTTTGACCAGCATCGACAGGACCATCTCTCGAATCCTATCGTCTGAATTGTGAAATTTCAATTCGGGCTTGCGGAAAAGATTCTTCTTTAATCGTTTCTTGCGGATCTTCTGTGGGATCCTTTCTATCCGTAACCTGTTCCGCGTCGCCAGAGCGGCTATTGTGATGAAGGATGAACCATTCGGGGCTCCCAGATCTCCGGATTCATCAACATAAACATATGTCGTAGCCACATGAAGGAAAAATCCCAACCGTCGTTTGAAATCAACTGCTACAATTAGGGCCTGCATTTGTTCATAAATGAATGAGGATTAAGCGATCATAAATCCCGGACAGAAAGCCCTTGCTCCTGGAGTTCCGATGCGATGATGCCTCTGTGACATTGAGCAGGGTCCCGCTCATAGCACATGATCGCTGTCGGCTTTTCAATTACCTGCCCCTGGCGCGATCCCGGAATCTCAGATAGCCCATGTAGCTCTTGACCGCCAGATACCTCAGAGGTTCCGGCGGAATATATGGAGGGAATCTGTGCTGGTAGAATGGCATCTGCTTCCACTCGTCTCCTCTTCCTGAAAGGATGTCTGCGATGACTTTGCCAAACAGGAAAGCGAGGGAAACGCCATGTCCCGCATATCCCAGGCCGTAGTAGATGTTCTTGTTCTTGCCGGTCACTCCAACGGATTGCGCCATGTCGAGGGAGAATGACATCACGCCGCTCCATACATACTCGAACTCCACATCCTTCAGCGCGGGATAGATCCTGATCAGTTCCTTCTTCAGGGCCTGTCTTCGTCTGTCCAGATCCTTCCTGTAGGTGATGCTGTCGTTGAAGAAGTACTCCGAATTGCCTGCCCCGATGGTGATCCTGCCGTCCTCCGTCGTGCCAAAATGGAATAGGTAGATATGGTCGTCGTGGAAGGGAATTCTGCTGTTCCAGCCTATTCTCGAAAAGGTGCCTTCCTCGAGTTTTCTCGTTGCCGCCACCTCAGTATGAGCCACGATGATCCTGTTCCTGAAGAAGCCCAGCCCCGTCGTGTATCCGTCCGTGCCAAGAACTAGGGCATCGGCAGACACGGTGTGACTCTCCCCATCATCCTCACCTACGAGCAGACGCGCGGGTCTGCCCTCGGTTATCCTGATGACAGGACTGTTCTCATAGACGACCACGCCCAGAGCCTCCGCCGCCTTCTTAAGTGCCAGCACCATCTTCATCGGGTTCAATTCAGCAGCGTTCGGGTCATACAGGCCTCCTGCATACGCGGTGGTGCCGATCTCACGCGCAATCCGATCCCTGTCCCAGTACTCTATCGGGATCCCCATTGATTCCGCTTTCTTCGCGTAGTCCCTTGATCTCTCAACCCCCATCTTGTCAAGGTTGGTCATGAGGGAGCCGCTGAATCTGATGTCGGCTCCGAATCCCTGTGCCTTCATCAGTTCCGCGATCTCTTTGATGCACTGCGCAGTGGCATCATACGTCAGCTTGTGGCTTTCCGGATGCACCATGGCCATGTAGTCGATGCTGGGCTGGTTGAGGCACATCCCTCCGTTTCTCCCCGATGCGCCTTGTCCGGCGCCTCCTGCTTCCAGCACCACCACTTCTTTGCCAGGCTGGAGTTTCTTGATGTGATACGCAGACGACAATCCGGTGTATCCCGCCCCTATCACTGCGACATCGACCTTGATGTCCTTCTTGAGCGAGGGATTCCTGGGGAGATTGTCGACCTTCCAGAGGCTCACGTTCTCGTCAAGTTTCATCCTGTAGTCATCCCTTCGCCCAGAAATAAGGCTTTTTCCGATCGCGCGTGTCATTCGGGGGCTTTCGTTTCACTGGCTCTAAATGCAACCCTCTTGATCATCGGCAAGGTCTCCTCTAACCATCTTATCCCATCAGGAGATAGCACCACCTCTATCTGCTTGCCATAGACCATGCTATTTCGATGTCGAGAGAGCAACTCTACGATACCTTCTATAGTCATTTTTGCCGTATATTCGAATTGAACGGGATACAGCTTCGAATACTCCTCGACTTCCTTCTCGGTGAATCGCCTATGGTCCGTTATCCATTTCGCAGCAAGCGGGGCTGTTGCGAGGAGATTGTATTCCGTCTCCAGTTCTTTTTCCATTCTCCCCACCAACCTTCACTATCATATTGCAAGGAGATAAGCCTTTTTCCGAATCTCACGAAGGTACGGAAATGAGGGGACAAAAGCTCTTCATGCCCTCTCGAATTGCATCTCGCTAGATGCAATGAGGAATAAGCCGACCAATGCAACAGGTAAACCGAGGATGAAAAGGACGGATAAGCTCGCCCATGTCGCGCACAAAGCTCCGATGACTGCAACCGGAAAAAAACTCCTGCCTATTGCGAAAATCCCTCCGATTATGCCGATAATGGAACAGATTATCCATGATATTACCATTAATTGAAACGCATGATTTGGGTTCGATAGAGCATACTCCCAGAATATCATGATGAACACGAGTGAGACAACACTTATCGCAAGGATCAGGCTCCCCCCTACGACGGGGGATGATCTTTTTCCCTCGGAAGAGCCGGATGCTCCTGAGCGGCGTATGCCAGTTCCGAGAACATAGCTGCAGTAAATGATGATGTCGATAAAACCTATGGCGATAAAAGCCGTGCTTCCCAGCTGATTTTTGGCTGCCTCTATGCACGCACAGAAATTGGACAATAGAGAAAGAATACCGAAGATAAGCATGGCAGCTCCGCCGATGAGCCATATTATTGGGATAAAATGCCTATTGTTCTTGTCAACCATTTTCCTCGCCCAGTCATCCTCTCGTCAGGAGATAAGGCTTTTTCTGATTCCACAGGAGTCCTGCTCCGGCGAGAGCGGGAGCATTGGGTCCACTGCCTTTCTTCCCCTATGGGCCTTTCTGAGGGTGAAAATTATTCATAGTGTCCCTTGAGAAGACTCGGGCTTTTTCGAGCCGCGTCTGATCTGGCTGACCCTTGCTATTGTCCCTCTTCGCCTGAGATCTCATCTCTTTCTTGGGGGCTATCTTCATGATGAACTTCACTCCCTTCGCGAGTTGCCCCTGACAATCGAAGAAGCCGACGAGTTCCGCGCCGGCGGCCGCCTGCTTGAACTTCTCCATCCATCCCTGGACATCCGGTTCGTTCTCCGGGGCGGCATGCGTCACAAACAGAGCGACTTTTCTGCCTTTCGTGCAGAGCCCCTCGATGATTTTCACTGTCTTCTTATCCGGGCCGTACCCATGAACCGGAAATCCCAGGAACGCGAGGTCCCAGCCCCCGATATCGTTTACTTCGCTGATAGGCTTGATTTCCTTCTCGCAGTCGATTTCGCCATAGATTGCATCGGCGACCTTCTTGGTGTTCCCCGTCGAGGACATGTATGCGACCAGTACTTTCATTCTATTCCCTCCCTTTTCAAGGTCCGGATGGCATCAGGATGAGCTGAGAATGGCGGCGGCGAACTCCTCGACCTTCTTCTGCCAGCCCTCTTCGAGGGGCCCCTTCATACCAGTGACATAGACCTTGTCTTCCGCGACCTTCTTCAGACCTTTGGCCTGGAGCAGTTCGTTCATGATCGGCCTAACGCGCTGATATTTCGCAAGCTCTTCCGGGGTCGGCACCTTCCCGGTCTTCTTGTTCGGCACGGGCTTGCCCTCGGTGGTGAGGAGTGCGTACCGAGATCCGGAAGTCATCTGGAGCTTCTTCAGGAACTTCTTCATCCCCCCGATCGGCTTGCCAATGCGACCGGGTGAGCTGAACACATAGAGATCTGCCGGCGGTATCTCTTTGGGGCTTGCATCCTGTATGTGATGCACATTGACGGTTGTCCCTTTGCCCGCCATGACCTTCTTGAATTCCTCCGCGACCATCGCTCCGTTCCCGAACTTTGATGCGTGATAGTATTCGATTTTCATTGCTAATCCCCTTTTCCGGATGTAATTTACCGATAAGGCTTTTTCCGATTGCCGCGAACTCCTCACAAATCTATTCCCTTTCTCAGATCAGTCGTCGTGATGTTCCACCTTGATGGTCACGCTTGGCTTAATGCCGGCTAGTGCAGGCAGGACGTGATTGAGGACCTGCTCTGCGGTCATTCGGAATGTACGGCCGCGCGCGCTCACCTTTACCCAGCCTGTCTTATCGCAGTAATAGCGTTCGGTGAAGTTCTTGGTCCCAATCAAGATGACATAACTGTCATTAGTCAGTTTCATCGTTTCCTCACCTAGAAGATTCCTCGGCCAGTCATCGCCTAGTCAGGAGATAAGGCTTTTTCCTACTCAGAAGATTTTCTTTTCCGTTTCATCGTCAAGGTCGTTTCTTCGACAGCGATTTTGTTAAAGACGGCTGACGGGTGTGCATCCGGGTTCGGTTTGAAAGGATCTTGAGGTTGTCCGCCCAAAGGAGCCCTCTCAACACTTTGTCTTGCCCCACCGGATGAACTTCGTTGCGCCTTTTCTTTCTCCTCCGGTCTTACTGTCCTTCTCCATTCCTTTTCATTGACAGTATCTTTTTTGAGCGCATCTTCTGAACCATGTGAATTGAAAAGTAATTCTTCGAAAAATCCCCCCAAAAAGTCATCTCTCGCCCTTGCCTTCTCGGCTTTCTCAAGGGTCTCTTGATCGATGTCCTCCACAATTCTCCTTGGTAACTCCCGGATTTGATCCCCACAGCGACTGCAATAAAAAGTCTGATCGATATTTTCGAACCCGCATTTCTTGCAGATTATCACCATTTCCATCCCACCAGTCATCCCCTCATCAGGAGATAAGGTTTATTCTGGAATAATCACCGGGCTTCTACTATGGTGGGAGCACGAACCCGGTGATCAGCAGGAGCAAAAACTCCCTCACGACCCTGCTCCTGCCCTATCCAAGTATATCCTGGATGAATCTCATCAGATCGTCCGTCCTGAGCACGGTCCCGCAGAATTCGCACTTCGACAGTTGCGTTGTCGTGGTCTCCCCGCTTATCTTGATGGACGCTCCGCAGTTCGGGCACTTGTAGACTGAGACCATGCCGCCGCTTTTCAGCTTCTCCAGCAGCTGGTTGATGTCGATGGTTATGTTGGTGATGACCTGCTTGCTCGCCTTCTTGCGCGCCACCCCCGCCTCCTCGAACAGGCCGAACTCCTCGAAGAGGTCTCCAGCATCCTCATACCTGGCGGCCTTCTCGAGATCCCTTCCGACCTTTGGTGCCATCTCTCTGACCTTTGGGACGCAGAACTTGCAGAACTCCTGGGTAGTGCCCTTTATCACTTCATCATCCGGCATGGATTTGACACGGCTCGGGTTCCATGTTTGTGCATACTTGTGCGATCGCTCGATATTGACGATGTCCTTCCGCTTGTTTG
>Ga0315293_10001413_pt1 | contig 23337 bp, 23 predicted proteins | sample YL17G13_20_MG_FD_203071 | JGI IMG/M metagenome (GOLD analysis project Ga0315293, IMG submission 203071) | Sediment microbial communities from Yellowstone Lake, YNP, Wyoming, USA - YL17G13_20 | ecosystem: Environmental > Aquatic > Freshwater > Lake > Sediment | place: USA: Wyoming | collected...
CTCCTGAAGATTCAGGAGGGAGGGGGAGTTCGATCTTTTATAACACTCTCTTTGAGAAGGGGGGATTGACGTTTTGAAAAAACTATGGCATGAGGCATTCACTTTTCTAAGGATCAAGGAAGGAGCGTTATGGCAAGGGTTACTGTAGAAGATTGTCTCGAGAAGTTGAACGACCGTTTTTCGCTGGCGATTGCGGCATCCAAACGCACGAAACAGCTCATGAAAGGGGCTGAGCCCTTGTGCAGGCGCAAGGAAAACAAGCATGTCGTAACCTCCTTGAGAGAGATCGCCGAGGGGAAGATCACCATCGTAAAGAAGTAATGACCAGGAAGGATTACTACGAGATCCTAGGAGTATCCAGATCCGCCACTGCCGAAGAAATAAGAAAGGCCTACCGGCAGCTCGCCCTCAAGTACCATCCTGATAGAAACCTCGGCGACAAGGACGCCGAAGAGCGCTTCAAAGAGGCCGCCGAGGCTTACGAGGTCCTCCATGACCCGGAGAAGAAAAGGATATACGACCAGTATGGTCACGACGGGCTAACGGGAACAGGGTTCCAGGGATTCTCGAGTTTCGACGACATATTCTCAAGCTTCTCCGACCTCTTCGGCGAGATGTTCGGTTTCTCCTCCGGCAGGAGATCGTACCAGAAGCGACCGGTCCGCGGTGCCGACCTGCGGAAGGATATCGCTCTTAGCTTGGAAGAAGCAGCAACGGGCAAGGAAATCGAATTCGATATCCAAAAGACTGAACCTTGCAACCATTGCGAGGGATCTGGCGCAGAACCGGGAACCTCGCCGCAGACGTGCACCCTCTGCGGTGGGAAGGGGCAGGTTTATCGCACCCAGGGATTCTTTACCATCAGCACCACCTGTCCGCAGTGCCGGGGCGTGGGCAAAGTCACACCGAAGCCGTGCAAACCATGCCGGGGTTCGGGGTACATGGCGCGTACTAAGGCCTTGAAGGTCAAAATACCAGCTGGTGTCGACACAGGTTCGACCATGCGGCTGACCGGCGAAGGGGAATTAGGGGAAAGCGGTGGGCCTCCCGGGGATCTGTACGTCATCATCCAGGTGAAGCCCCATGAACTCTTTGTGAGACAGGGTGATGATCTCTTTCTCGAGATCCCGGTTTCCTTTGTGCAGGCAGCCTTGGGCGCTACGGTGAAGATACCCACCCTCACGGGGGAACACGACCTCGAGATTAAGCCCGGCACTCAGCCCGGGGATATTTGCTCTATCAAGGGCAAGGGAATCAAGCACCTGCGCGGAGGTGGTTCCGGTGATCTCAAGGTCGGAATCAGGGTGGTCATCCCGCGGAAGCTGACCAAGGAACAGGAAGATCTCCTGAGGCAGTTCTCTCAGATCACCAAGGATGATGTCAGGGAACAAGGGAAGGGGAAAAAGAAGTTCACCCTTTTCTAATGTCTCGAGTTTTTTTGGGAAGGGCCTTTCTAAAAATATGAAAGCAATTATGCTCTCCCTTATCAGAATGATGCCGCGCGCCCTTAGTCTTCTCCTCTTGCGGGCCCTCGGCCTTGTATTCTATTATTGCATGCCCGAGCGCCGCAGGATCGCCTTTATCAACCTGGATATCGCCTTCGGGGATGCCCTCGCCAAGCAAGAAAAAGAAAGGATAGCCAAGGTATCCTTTCAGAACTCCGCGGCATTCATCTTCGATTTCCTCAAGCTCGCCCAGATGTCTCCCGAGGAGCGATCGCGATATATTGAGATCCAGGGGGAACAGCACCTCAAAGAAGCATTATCCCTCGGAAGAGGCGTGCTCGCCGTCAGCGCCCACTTTGGAAATTTTCCGCTCCTGCTGACCGCCATGTCGCTCAAGGGGTATCCTGTCAAGGTAGTCACGCGCCATTTCAAATCAGCCTGGGCTGATAGGCTTTATACCGGTCTGCTCAATCGTTTCGGTACCGGGACTTTCCCTCGGAATAAGGTCGCAGCACATATACTTAAGGCCCTGAAGAACAAGGGAATCGTCGGCTATGTCCTTGACCAGAACATGCAAAGCGAAAACGGGATCTTCGTGGATTTCTTCGGCAGGCAGGCCTGCACGATAAAGGGACTTGCCACACTGGCTGGCAGGTATGCAAGCCCGATCGTCCCAGCCTTTATCGTGAGCGAGCCCTCGGGTTTGCACAGAATATACATAGAAAAGTCCTATGTCCCGGATGATCCGAAAGGGCTGAAGGAGAAGGAATTCGAACTTACCCAACGTTATACTACCCTGATCGAGGAATGGATCAGAAGATATCCGGAGCAATGGTTATGGGGACACAGGCGGTGGAAGACCAGGCCAGAAGGGGAAATGCCAATCTATCCCCCTCAAGGAGTGCTAAAGAGGCGTTTGAGGAGATGGCGGAAGGCCACGCGGAAGACAGCACCTCGGGAAGATTCTACATGAAGGTACACGGTTATACCCGATCCCCGCGGTCTCAATCCTGATAAACTCTTAAAGAAAATTGAACTGTTGTCGATCAAAGGTCGGTAGCATGAATGATAGCAAAATAATGGACGTGTTGCGGTCGAGATACAATGCGTATACATGGTGGAAGGTCTCTGACAAGGACACAAGGAGCGTATATAAGCTCGCACACGACACCCTTCCGAGCATGTTTGTCAAGGTCTACTATCATCCTTTCACCCTTTTTCAGCGATTGAGGAACCGTTTATGCCCAAGAATGCTGCAGGAAGCGCGCATGCTCAAAGATCTCAAGGGCGCGGGCATCAGGGTTCCGGAGGTTATCGACCAGGTACAGGCAGGAGACCAATCCGCGCTTATTACAAGCGCTATCGAACCTTCCACTCCCCTGGAGACTGTGCCGCGGGAAAACCAAGCCCGCATTCTGCTCAAGACGGCCGCATTGCTTCTCGAAAGAGGCTTTGTCCATGAAGACCTGCATGCAGGCACTATCATCCTGGACATGGACAATAAATCTGTCCTCGTCGATGGATACGCGGTCTCCCCACGCCGCAGGATAACAAGGAAGGATGTAATCAGCCTCTTTGGCATGGTGGTTTCTCACTACGAAATCACAGATGAACAACTCATCGAGCATGTCCCATTCAAGGATCAGATTGACCTCGCTTTGATTTTTGCCATCCGGAACCGGGCGCATAAGATAAACAGGGCCAGGGTAAAGCGGTTGGTGTGGTTGAGTCTCAGGCCGGGGAGTTTCTCGGAATTCATCCGCACCCCGGAATACACCGCCCTCGTGAGGAGAGGGACGGCCATTGATCTGGATGGTGTCATCGCGGTTCATAGAAGCAACATCAAGCATAGGCAGAACCTCCTCAAATGTCAGGAAAAGACCCAGGTAAGCCTCGTCGGTCCGTGGTGCGTCAAATCATATCGGAAGGCACGACCTTTCACGACACCCTATGCTATTCGTGCCTGGAAGGGGGGGCTTACCCTTTCCTGCAATGGTATCTCCGTGCCCGAGCCGGTAGCATGCGTGCTCTTCGAGGACCGATCAAACCTTATCGTAATCCATTTCTTGGACCTCCTGACCCTAGACAAGATCCTCTATCACGACTATACCTCCTTTCCACCCTCCAAGCGGCATGATATTCCGGAAAAACTGGGGGAACTTATCGGACGAATGCATGCGCTGGGGATCTATCATGCAGACCTGAAGGCCTGTAACATCCTGACGGATAAAGACGGGATACGTTTCTTCCTGACCGATACCGACAGGGTCCGTCAATACAGGTACCTATCCGAGAAACGGCGCATCAAGAACCTGCTCCAGATACACCTGAGCATACCCAAGCATGTCTCGAGGCCTTTCAGGATGAGATTCTTGAAGGGGTATACCGGTGAGACCAGAGAGGATACAAAGGTCCTCTTCTCCAAGATATGGGGGCTTTCCAAGGGTATGGAGATCGTCTATACCACCGATATGGGTGACAAGTTCGAGCGCTGGGATCAGGAAAGTCCTCAATACCCCGGCAGGGATCAGGACGGGTGAACTTCCGCTTGCGGCTAGGGTTTTTAGTCCTTGATGACACTTGACGGGTCTGAGCGCACCTTATCCAGCTTGGCCTTGAAATCATCCGGGGGTTCGACTCCGCACTTTTTGAGCATGCGTTCCGCTTCCAGCCCGATATTTCTTGTGTCCCTGTAAAAGCCGTCAGAATGCCGCGACCGTGGATCGAAAGATGCGAGGCGGTCGGTATGGGAGGCATGATAATTCACCGGGGATATGATCTTGGTCACATCTGCACCGTCGCATTGCTCACAATGCAGGTCCTCCGGATCCTTGAACCCTTGGACAAGGATGCTCATGACGTGCGCACAGGTACTACAGCGGTATTCGTAGATTGGCATCTTCGTCTGGTCTAGAAAAGTGAAAGGCAGGGTCGGTTATTGCGCCCTGCCCTTTCCTTTTTATTTCTTGTCCCCTTTTACCTCTTCGAACTCCGCATCCACGACATCCTCGTTCGGCCGCTGAGAGGTGCCGGCACCACCGGCATTCTCCGCTTGGGCCGAGCCACTGGCCCCGGCCCCGGTAGCCGATGCATACATGGCCTCGGCTAGCTTGTGTGATGCGGCCGCCAGCTCATCGATCTTCTGATTGATCCGCTCCGTATTCTCGCCCTTCATGACATCCTTGAGGTCCATGATGGCCCGTTCGATATTCGCCCGCGTCTCCGCATCCACCTTGCCGCCGTGCTCTTTCAAGGTCTTATCGGTTGCGTAGACCAGACTGTCGGCCTTGTTCTTGGCCTCGACCAAGGCATGCCGCTTCTTGTCCTCGACCTCGTGTTCCTCGGTCTCCCTGATCATACGGTTGATGTCCTCCTCGGTCAGGCCTGAGGAACTCGTGATCCGGATGGACTGCTCCTTGTTCGTGGCCCTGTCCTTGGCCGAGACATGGAGGATGCCGTTGGCATCGATATCGAAGGACACCTCGATCTGTGGAATACCCCTCGGTGCGGAGGGGATACCCACCAGATCGAACTGCCCAAGGAGCTTGTTGTTATTCGCCATGGGACGCTCGCCCTGGAATACCCTGATGGTGACCGCGCTCTGGTTGTCCTCGGCAGTTGAAAAGATCTGCGACTTCTTGGTCGGGATCGTCGTGTTCCGCTCGATGATCCTCGTGAAAACACCGCCGAGGGTCTCAATCCCAAGGGAAAGCGGAGTTACGTCGAGAAGGAGGACATCCTTCACATCGCCGCCGAGAACACCGCCCTGGATGGCTGCGCCGATTGCGACGACCTCATCGGGATTGACTCCCTTGTGCGGTTCCTTGGCGAATATTTCCCGCACCTTATCAACTACCTTGGGCATTCTCGTCTGACCACCAACCAGGATAACTTCATCGATGTCCTTTGGGGTTATTCCTGCATCGGCAAGGGCCTTTCTGCAGGGCCCTTCCAGTTTCCCGATGATGTCCTCCACGAGTGCTTCTAGTTTGGCCCTGGTGAGCCGCATGTTGAGGTGCTTCGGCCCGGTCTGGTCCGCCGTGATGAAGGGCAGGTTGATCTCCGTCTCCATCATGGACGACAGCTCGTGCTTGGCACGCTCAGCAGCCTCCTTCAGCCTTTGCAGGGCCATGCGGTCCCTGCTCAGGTCTACCCCGGTCTCCTTCCTGAATTCGGACACGATATAATCGATGATGTGGTTGTCGATATCCTCTCCGCCCAGATGGGTATCGCCGTTGGTAGCCTTCACCTCGAAGACCCCGTCCCCGATCTCGAGGATGGAGATGTCAAAGGTCCCGCCGCCGAGGTCGAAGACGGCCACTGTCTCTTCCTTCTTCCGGTCGAGGCCGTATGCCAGGGCCGCCGCCGTAGGCTCATTGATGATGCGCTTCACATTGAAGCCTGCTATCTTCCCGGCATCCTTGGTGGCCTGGCGCTGGCTGTCATTAAAATAGGCAGGCACCGTGATGACTGCGTCCTCGATCTTCTCTCCCAGGTAGGCCTCGGCATCCATCTTCAACTTCTGGAGGACCATGGCCGATATCTCCGGCGAAGCATATCTCCTGCTGTCGACCTCGAGGGCGGCATCGCCGTTTTCGGAGTCCACAATCTTGTAGGGCATAATCTTGATATCCTTCTGGACTTCATCATCCTGATATTTCCTGCCGATCAGGCGTTTGATGGCATGGAGCGTCCTTTCCGAATTCGTGACCGCCTGGCGCCGTGCCACCTGACCGACCAGCCTCTCCCCGCTGCCTGTAAATGCAATAACCGAAGGGGTAGTACGGGCACCCTCCGCATTCGCTATCACCTTGGGTTCGCCCGCCTCCATAATCGCCATGCAGGAGTTCGTCGTACCAAGATCAATCCCTAGGATCTTTCCCATTGTATCATTCCTCCTTCGTCGTTATCTCTCTTGCCTTCGATACTGTTACCCGTGCAGGCCGCAGTACCCGTTCATGGAGTGTGAACCCCTTTTCCAGTTCATCCACTACGAGGCCGGGAATCAGGATATCATCCCTCTCCACATGGATCAGCGCCTCGTGGTAGTTGGGATCAAAGGGCACACCCTGTGTTTCTATAGGTTCAACATTGTGGCGTTTCAAGGTCTCCAGGAAGAGTTTCTCCATCATCTTCAGGCCTTCAATGAAGTGTGTGTCCTCAGGATGGAGTTCCTGTGCCGTATGTATAGATTTCGCGATAGCATCATACACCCGCAGGAAATCTCTGAGTAGGTTTTCGGTACTGTATTTAACGATGTTCTCCCGCTCGCGGTGCAGGCGCTTCTTCATATTATCCATCTCAGCCAGCACGCGGAGGTATTTGTCCTTCATCTCATCGAGTCGGGTCTCAAGCGTCTGGATCTCCTGGGCCAGATTACATTCAACATTCTCAGGCATTTCCTCGTGGGGGACACTTGCCGCTGTATCCTGTACGGTACCGTTTCCGTTACCTTCTATCCTCTCTCCATCCATTTCAGATCTCCTCAAGTAGACTGCTCAAAACCTTGGCCATATATTCTACGAGTGGGATAACCCGGGGATAGTCCATGCGCATTGGGCCTATTACGCCGAGCGTCCCGAGGGGGGTATCACCCCGGTAATAACCACTGGCAACCATGCTGAAATCGCTCATGCCCAGATTGCCGAGATCCTCCCCGACAAACACCGTTACCCCCGGACTTTCCAGAACCCGGTTGAGCAATCGCAAGATCCTGCCCCTGTCTTCAAATGCACGTACGATATCCTTAAGTTTTTCAATGTCCGAAAATTCGGGATAGTTGAATACGCTATCCTTGCCCTCAATGACGATGTCGGGCGTATCCTCAACACCATCGATGGCCTTCATGCCGAGTTGAACGGCTTGTTTCACCAGACTGTCGAACTTCGCCTTTTCACTGGACATCTCGGAGACAAGCATGTCCCTAACATTCTGGATGGTCAACCCAGCATAGGTTGCATTGAGGTAATTGCTGTATTTGGTAAGCTCATTCTGTGGCAGGTCTTCGCCCTGCACAATGTGGTTATAGACCATGCCTGAGGAGCTCACGAGGATCACCAGGACCCGACCCTGATCGAGCCGCAAGAACTCGATGTGCTTCAGGATGAAGGTGGCAATCTTCGGGAGGATGACGATCGAGGCGTTCTTGGATATCTCGGAGAGGAGCACCGAAGCCTCATGGATGGTCTCCTTGAGATTGCCGATCGTCTTGGTAATTTGCCGGGCGATCAGGGACTTCTCCCCCTTGGGTAGGCCCTTTGTTTCAAGGATTTCCTCCAGGTAAAATCGGATACCCTCAGGAGTGGGGACCCTCCCAGCGCTCACATGGGGTTGAAAGAGATAGCCGATCTCCTCCAGATCAGACATGACGTTGCGTATCGTTGCAGGTGATATGTTGAGGCCGTATCTGCGGGATACCACCCTTGACCCCACCGGTTCACCGGTGGAGATATACTCCTGCATGATTACATCAAAGATATGCCTATCTCGTGAATTGACCGTAAAGCCCATATGTTTTAGCACTCGCTTTGGTTATCTGCTAACAACGCATATATAGAAACTCTCCGGTTTGATGTCAATACCCAAAAGGTCTGACTCATTCTACCCCTATCCCCACAAGAGAAGTAGACCAACCATGATGAACGGCTGAAGCCGAGCCCCTGGGCGCATCAGGGGATCTGGAGGGGGGGCAATTGAGAACGATCTATTTACCAGGCAAAGAATGGGAACTACTGCTTTTGTTGCTATGGGGGAAAGGCTCAATAAATCTATGGGGGGTTCCCTGTAGGGTGGGATCATGACATAGCAGCATGTTCAGAGGCCTGGGTTTCCACACCGAGGAGTTCCTCGCGGATCTTCTCAAATTCATCTTCGTGGGCCATGAAGGCATCTACGACATCGGGCGCGAAGTGCTTGCCGCGCTCGCTCACGATGATCTCCTTGGCCTTTTCATGGGAATAGGCGTCCTTATAGATCCGCCTGGACGTCAGGGCGTCATAGACATCGGCCAAGGCGACGATCCGGGCAGAAAGAGGTATCTCTTCGCCCTTGAGGCCCCTGGGATATCCGGCCCCATCCCACTTCTCATGATGGTAATAGGCGATCTCCTTGCCTAGAGTGAGGAATGATTTACCTTCGATCTGCACCTCGACTGCCTTGAGGGCATCTCCCCCCAAAGCGGAATGGCGCTTGACAACCTCGAACTCCTCCTTGGTGAGCTTGCCTGGCTTCAGGAGTATGGAATCCGGTATGCCCACCTTCCCGATGTCGTGCAGGATGGATGAGCTATAGATGTCATCGATATATTTCTGGGTGATATAACCCCTATAATGCGGCTTATCCGCAAGCTCCTTGGCGATGATGCGGGCGTATTCCCGGATCCTCTCCAGGTGCGCCCCGGTGGCCTCGTCCCGGTACTCAGCGAGCTTTGCCAAACCCAAAATAGTAGCCGCCCGGGCGTTCTGGACATGCTTGTAAGACTCAAGAAGGTCCCGTTCTAGACGCTTTCTCTCCGTGATATCCCGGATCACCATCTGGAAGCCGATGAGATTGCCATCCTTCTTGATCACCCGGGCATTGCATTCCACATCGAAGACAGCGCCTTCCCGGTTGACGATCCGGAACTGGAAATCCTTCACATCGTATTCATTGAGGAGTCTGGCGAGCATCCTGACCTCGACGACCGAAGCATCTTCAGGGTGCACGATGTCTATAAAGGGGCCGTCGAGGCTGTCGATATTGGGAATTCCGATGGCCTCATAGAAACGCGGGTTGGCCATGAGGATCTTGTTGTTGCGGTCCACCAGGATGACCATGTCGATGATGTTCTCGTAGAGCTCCCGGTATCTTAGCTCGGATTCCTCGAGTGCCTTAGCTCGCTTCTCTACCTCATCCTCAAGGTTGTGGGCATAGTAAGAAAGCCGTTCTGAAAGAGAGTCGAGCTCCATACGAAGGTTGAACTCCCTCTTCCTCGCCTTGGTATCCTCATAGCATTTTATGACCATGAGAGCGATGATGAAGAAGAAGAAGAAGCTGTTACTAAAGAAGATCTTGGTGGTTTCTTCGGTTGGTTTGCTGAAGATGAATATAGGGGCAATGTAGATGAAGAACAGCATGTACCCGGAAATCGCCGACTGCATGACATTCAGAGGCAAGATGGCGGCAAAGGTGATCAGCACCATCAACAAGCCAGCATAGTAGAACGATCCATATCCACCGAGAATCACGATCATGAGGGATATGGTCGCCCCGGCGATGAAATAGGCAGTGATGGCAATCAGGAAAGGGTGCCTATGGCCGATATCCTTGTAATAAAAAAAGAGGAGGACGAGGAACAAAATGGAACATGTTATCCGGTATACAATGAAGAGCTTCAGATATTCCCTGACCACCACATAGTCGAGAATGGAAAAGAGGGGGATCAGGATGATACCCACCCAGAGGATGGCATAAACCCGCTGATAGAGCAGATCTTTTGTCTCCTCCTGATACCTTTGGAGATGCTTCTTGTCGATTACAACCATACAACCTTCCAATATCGGCAAAAGCCTTTGTAATCATTAATATCCTCAGAGTCTCTTGCTCTATTTCTCCTCATGTCCGCGTCAGTTATGCTCAGGTTGCATCAGGAGATTGTATTCATCTCCAAAAGGCGATGCCTTGCTGAAATCAGGAACATAGGTTTGCGTGGATTCAATCTCCTGCGCGAAGATGGTTTCAAAACCGAGATCAACGGCCCTTTTAAGTACGACCTGGTATTCCTCAGGGGAGAGCTTTCTTTGCATCTCACGGATATGGCCGTAATAGAAGACAGGATTGTACTGTGACATGACGCTCACCGGTACCTTTGTCGAGACCGCGGAGAGGAATTCGAGGACGGCAAAGGGGTTGGAGAGCATACCGGGAAGGACGAGATGCCTGATGATCAGCCCCTCTATTGCGGTACCCCTGTCATCCATCTCCAAAGGGCCTGCAAAATTCCAAATCCAAGCAACTGCATCCCTGGCCCGGTCCCAGTAATCTTTAACCTTGCTCAACATCCTCCCTGTTTGATTATCCCCGTACTTGACATCCACGAGGTAAATCTGGATATGGGGACGGAGCCTTTCCAGAGTTTCTCTGCGCTCATATCCGCTCGAATTCAGCATGACTGGAATGCAAAGACCCATTTGGCGCGCCTGAGATAAGGCATCTATGAGAGCGGGGGTAAAGTGCGTCGGCGAGATCAGGTTTATGTTCGCGCAGCCCATTGCCTGCAGTTTGAGCATATAGACAGCCAATACATCGACCGGGATGGTGTACCCGAGGCCTGTATGGCTTATCTGCTTGTTCTGACAATAGGCGCACATGAGCGGGCATCCGGAGAAGAATATGGCGCCTGACCCAGCCCCGGTCACCAGCGGCGGCTCCTCGCCCTTATGCGCAAGGATGGCGGCCACCCGCAAGGCCTCTCCTGCATGGCAGGGGCCTTGCATCTGGGATCGGTCAATCCCGCACCGTCTCGGGCACAATACGCACGTCATTCCTGCTGCAGCTTTTCCAAGCGGGCTTTCCCCTTCTCATCGCGCGGGATCGCATCCACAAAGACCACGACCCTCGGAGTTTTGTAGGAAGCCAGCTGCTTCCTTGCATAGTGCTTTATGTCGTGCTCGGTGAGGTGCATATTCTCCCGCACGATGTAGGCTTTGATGATGGCGCCGCGCATAAGATCAGGTATCCCGGTGATGGCGGAATCCTTCACCCCCGGGATGGTGTTAAGGACCCCTTCGACCTCCTTGCAGTAAACATTGAACCCGGAGGTGATGACCATCTCTTTCTTGTATCCCGTGATGAAGATGTAGCCGTCTTCATCCATATAGCCCAGATCCCCGGTATAGAGCCACCCATCCTTGATGATTTGAGAGGTCTCCTTCTCCCGTTTATAGTATCCTTTCATGATATTCGGCCCCTTGAATAGGAGCTCCCCGATACGTCCCCCTTCCAGGGGGTTCCCGTTCTCATCCACAACCATGGCCTTGACACCCGGCACGGTTTGCCCGATGGATTCCGGCTTTATCGGCCGGTGCTTCCGGTTTACCGTACATACCGGAGATGCCTCAGTGATGCCATACCCCTGGCGGATATCTTGGTGAAACTTTTCCTTGAAGGCGTTATAGATCTCGATGGAGAGCGCCGAACCACCTGCAACCAAGGTCCTGACCTTTGTATAAGCCAGATCCTGCACATCCGGATGGTGAACGAGGCCGAAGAAGAGGGTCGGCACTGCGATGAGGGCGGTGATGCCGGCCTCCTTGAGCGCATGGTTCAATTCCTTGAACTCGAGCCGCTTCATGAGATAGATGGTGCCGCCGTAGCGGAGCATGGAGAGCATATTGCAACTGGCGCTGAAGGAGTGGAATAACGGGATCACGGTCAGCATCATCTCGCTCTCGTCACTGTCCATGCAGAGCCGCATTAGGTCTGAATTGTGGTCGAGGTTCTTATGGGTGAGCATGGCGCCCATTGGGTACCCGATGAGGCCGGAGGAATACACCATGGATGCCACAGTGTCAGGCTCCAGATCCTCACAGATATCGCGGGCCTCCCCGCTCGCCCATTCCCTGAAGTTTCCTCCTTCGCCCGTGGTTATGATGATATCCAAAGGGCATTGTTCCTTTATCTCGCGGTAGGCATCCACGTTGTTCTGTTCCAGGATAATGGCCTTGGAATCAGAGTCCTTGATGATATGGGCAAGCTCACGCACCGTATAGGAAGGGTTTACTGGAACGACCGTTGCCCCAAGGCCGGCAATGGCCATATAGGAAATGACAAACTCGGGGATATTCGGCAGCATCAGGATGGCATGTTCTCTCTTGCCAATCCCGGCTTTCCTGAGGGCTGTTCCCAGAGACCGTGACCACTTTTGGAGTTCAGCGTAGGTGATTTCCTTATCTCGGGTCTTGATGCATATCTTGTTTGGTCGCTCTTTAGCGTGTATGTCCAACCATGAATAAATGTTCATAATCACCCCTTTTCAATATCTTATGCTCATAATCACATACCATCGCAGTACTAATATATTTGTCGGCAAGACCCTGCATGCATTCATACCGTCATTTGCATGATTTCCTGTGGTTTGACCACACCTCGTTCCAGGATGATCCAGCATATACACGCCGGGGGGACTTTTTCAAAGTATATATTTTTCACACTCACGCCTGAAGGGGGAGAGTCCCACACCTCGTAGGGATCACCTTCCTCCAGGGGAAAGGCCTCATCCCTGAGGGTTATCTTCCTCCGTTCCGCCAATATATACACCTTTGCGCCCAAGGCTTGGGCACACCATGCTATCATGGCCGATCCCATCTTGTTGATCACGGTGCCGTCTTTCTCAATACCGTCAGCACCCATGAGCACTATGTCAACGTCCTTGAGTATATGGAATAGGGAGGCATCGGTAATCAGCTCTACATTGAGGCTCAGCTCTGCTGCCTGTGTTGCAGTTCGGCGACCTTCAAGCCCCGGCCGGGACTCGGTTATTACCAGGGAGCACCCCTTGTCCTTGAGGATAAGGAGGGCCTTTTCTATTGATGAGCTGTAGGAATGGAGAAGCACCTTCGCCCCGTCTGGGATGATATCCTTGAGGTGCTCAATAGACTTCTCGACTGCGCTTTCTAGCTCTTCTCTATGCCATTGTACCAATGCCCGAATTCCCGATTGCGCCTCGCTGATGTCGCGGTATCGAGGAATATCCCGCATGAGGAGTTCGAGGGTGGTATCTATAATAATCATGGAAGGTCTCACCGAGCGGATTCTGTCGTTTGCTCTCGCAATATCTGCTATGAGCACCTCAGTCTTGGCAGCATTGGATATCCTGCAAAGGTTTGCTATGAAGTTCAGGCTAAAGAGTGCGAGCTGCCGGGCGCCGCTGGTCTTATCCTCTTTAAGCTGCTGTACAAACGCAGAGATCTCGTTCTCGAGAGCAATCTCAGATACCGTCTCATAAACCTCCCAGAGGCCCGGCACGGTGTTTATTTCCCTGATCGTGAGCGGCGCGACCCACTTAAGTTCGAGATTTTCCCAGTCAAGGGTTATCCGGGAGGGGTCGGCAACCTCGCAGAGGAACGGATGAACCATCCATTTTCTCCCCAGCTCTTCGTCGAGCACACAAACGGGCTCGGCCTTTCTCAGGAGGGTATAGTCTCCCCTCTGCAATGAGGTCTCTTCCGCGATCTCGACAGGAAAGTGCTCATCAGGATCCCCTTCCAGGTAACCGCTGATCCCCGACCATCGTCCCTGATAGGTACCAACCCTTGCGCTCCTCCTCACCAAGGCTATCTTGCCCGTATGGTAAAGAAAGACCGTCACGACATGTATTTCATTCATCCTTTTGACCAACTCTTCAGACAAAATTTATAACAATCAAAATCCTCGCCGGAGTCTGTTTGGAAAAACCTATTCCGTATACAGAAGATCTTCAATTCCTCATTGCCCTGGTTGTTGCACACCGAGCAAAAAGCCTCGGCTTCTAGGAGCCCCTCCCGGTGCAGCACATGCTTTTTATATTTGGGACAGGCCTTGCACACGGCATGAGATTCATCCCTCAGGATGCACCATACACAGTGGGCCTTCCGGAAATCCATGAGGCCTTACCATAATCTCTGTCTAAGAAAAGGACAAGGCATATTTCGCCCCCCTGCAAAGCCAATGCCCTCGGCCCCCCTCTGTCTCAAGGGGGTCCAAGTGCACCGGGGTATATTCCCAGACCATCTCCGTCGACCAGCAAGCATACCCCAGGTATGTCGAGCCTCTGAGATTAGGGGGTAGATCTTTTGGCTCTCCCAGATACACTGCGTTGACACCCCTGGTTCAATACGATATAAATCTTTCATGAAGGTCCTCTTCCGTGCCGATGAGATTGCCGAGAGGGTGAAGCAACTAGGGAAAGAGATATCGGAAGACTATCAGGACAGGGATCTCGTCATGGTGGGGGTATTGAAGGGCGGTTTCATGTTCCTATCTGATCTGGTGAGACAGATTGACTTACCCATGCAGCTCGATTTTGCGCGGGTTTCAAGCTATACCGATTCGTACACTCCTGCCCATGAGGTAAAGATCATGATGGATGTCGAGACCAACATCAGGGAGAAAGATGTACTTATGGTTGATGATATCCTTGATACGGGACAGAGCATGCATGTATTCAAAGCACACCTCGCCCTGAAGTCTCCAGCCTCGTTGAGGGTCTGTACATTGATCGACAAGACATTCAGACGGTCTGCGCCGATTACGCCAGACTTCTTCGGGTTCCGTATAAAAGATGGTTTTATCGTGGGGTATGGGTTGGACTATGCGGAAAAATACCGGTCACTGCCTGATATCTATGTACTCAATCCTGAAAATGGGAGGTAACGCTCTTGAAAGTGGTAGCGTGCCCAAACTGCAAAAGTAAGTTCAAGGTGGACGAAGCCGCACTGAAGAAGGACAGAGTGAAGATGCGCTGCAGCTTCTGTTCCCATGTCTTCACCTTCCAGCAGAAGGAGGATCTCTCCCTTGAGCAGGAGTTCGAAAGCCTACTCTCCGGCGAAGACCAGAAACCGCTCTCTGAGGAATTTGAACTGGAGGAGACAGGGCCAAAGGGCGCTCTGGAGGAAGTACAACCCGAGGTGAAGGTCGGTCCACTCGGTGTGCCCGGCAAGGAACATGAGATCGAGCCCGAGGCGCAGCCGGAATCTGTTATCCGGGAGATCGATTCCATCCTGGGGACCGGAGAAGAGGTGGGGGTGTATACACCAGGTGAGATTGCACTGGAAAAAGAGAAGGCCAGGCCAAGGTATTGGATATGGGGCCTGGTTGCCTTCCTCCTGGTAAGCGCGGGGATTGGTGTATGGGTTTACAGGGACAGGCTGCACTTCATCGGGAAACCTCCGGAGGTATCCCCCGCACTGGAGCGGGGCCCTTTCTTCAAGATACTTGAAAACAGCATCACCTATGAAATTGTGAACAACCGTACGGAGGGGACAACTCTGGTCGTCAAGGGGATAACGACGAAACTGGTCAAGCGACCCCTCAAATCAATTCTCATAGAAGCACGCGTGTACGACAAGAACAAGAGCCTCCTGGAGACAAAGATAGCCTATGCTGGCATTATCCCAGACAGGGATGAATTCATCACGAACAAGAAGGAAGATATCGATACCCTGCTCACAGCCGAACCTGCTTCCATCGGGGCGCTCTCGGTATCTGACGAAATCCCCTTTGCGATAGCCTTTTTTGGCAAACCTGCCCTGGAAGGTGTCTCATTCCAGGTTGAGGTGAAGGAATATCGTTGGCAATAAGAGACATATCCCTGGTAGATAGGATCAAACTCCTCGGAATCCTCCTCTTCAATATCTTTATCGTGGGTACCCTGGGTTTCCATCTCATCGAGGGGTGGGGGATGCTCGACTCGTTCTTCATGACCCTCATCACGGTCACGACCATCGGCTATGGGGAGATCCACCCGCTGTCATCCTCGGGGAAGATCTTCGACATCATCCTCATCTTCATGGGGGTTGGCACAGCGGCCTACAGCTTTGTAACCGCAACCCAAGTTGTAGTAGAAGGAGAGGTACAAAGGCTCTTAGGGAGGCGAAGGTTGGACAGAAAGATCATGCGATTGCAGGGGCATTACATCATCTGCGGGAATGGGAGGATCGGTTCGCTCATCTGGAAAGAGTTCCATGGTGCGGGGAAGCCGTTCGTGGTGATCGATTCGGACCACAGCGCCATCACCCCCCTGGAGATGGAGGACATACCCCATATCCTGGGGGATGCCACCCAGGAAGAGACCCTTATCCGGGCGGGGATCAAGCGGGCCAAAGGCCTGATCGCCACCGCCAGCTCCGATGCAGCGAATGTGTACATCATCTTGATCGCCAAGGATCTCAACCCCGATATCTTTGTCCTGGCGAGGGCGGAGACAGAGGATTCCATCAAGAATCTTAAACGCGCCGGAGCTGACCGGGTGATATCTCCCTACCTCATCGGCGGCCGACACATGGCCAATATCATCCTGAAACCAACGGTGGTCGACTTCGTCGAACTCGCCACGGGAGAGAAGCAGGACGATTTCTTCATCCAGATGGAGGGGTTCAAGATAAAGGAAGATTCGGTCCTCATCGGGAATACCTTGCGGGAATCCCCGATCCGGAAGGAGATCGGTCTCATTGTGGTCGCGATCAAAGGAAAAAACGGGCGCATGCTCTTCAACCCCCCCGCGGATTATATGCTTTCCGAAGGGGATGTCCTCGTGTGCATCGGTGAGCCGTCCGCATTCAATGCCATGAAACGGCTCGTCAGTGGTGAACGGCCGTGAGCATCATGGGGATTGATTATGGATCCAGGCGCATCGGGATAGCCATCAGCGACCCTTCCGGCACCATGGCCCTGCCCTTGACTACCATCGAGGTCAGGGATGATCATTCCCCCCTGGAAAAGATCAAGCACCTCGTCAAGGACTATCAGATTTCCGCGGTGGTGGTGGGTCTCCCCTACAATATGGATGGAACGCTCTCAGAGAGCGGGAAAGCAGTAATGTTGTGGTCGGAACGGCTCGGGGAAATCCTCAATCTGCCGGTCATTCTCTGGGATGAGCGGCTCACGACCTTTGAGGCTCACGATGTGCTCAACTCCCTGAACGTGAAGGTAAAGAAGCGCAGGCGGATGGTCGATAAGATCGCCGCCAGCCTGATCCTCAAGGAGTATCTACACTCGCGGACAGCATGAGATCCCTTCCCAACCTCTTTTGCATCGTCCTCTTGTCTGTCATTATGCTCCTCACCATCCATGTCTATCTCTTCCTTCGCACCGCCGTTTCCCCGGGTAAGGCAATACGCCTCGATATCGCGTCAGGAATGAGTGCATGGGAGATTTCACAGGCGCTCGAAAAGAATCATATCATCACCGATGCTCCCATGTTTATGACCATCGCCCTTATTACGAAAAAGGCCCGCAATCTCCAGGCCGGAACTTATGTTTTTGAAGGCCGGCATTATCCTCTCGAAATCATGGATACCCTTTATAAAGGAAGATCCCTAAAATACAGAATCACCATCCCGGAAGGCTATGACATCTACGAGATCGACAAGGCCCTCTCCACCATGGGCATGATCGCGCGGGACGAGTTCATCAAGATTGCCGACACAAAAGATACCGCCAGGTTCTTCAGCCTGAATGCCCCCAGCATGGAGGGATTCATGTACCCCGACACGTATCTCCTCGGACCACACATGACCTCCCGGGAGATCATTGCCCGGATGTACCGGAGGTTCAGGCAAATCTATACCCCGGAGATGCGACAGAGGGCACGCAAAGTGGGACTCACCGACCTCGAGGTCATCACGCTAGCATCCATGATAGAGAAAGAAGCTATCTCCCCGGCGGAAAAGCCCATTATATCTTCTGTCTTCCATAACAGACTGAGGCAAGGCATGAAGCTCCAGTCAGATCCTACGGCCATATATGGGATTAAAGGCTTTCGGAGGGATATCACCCCGGAGGACCTGAAGCGGGATACCCCCTATAACACCTATCTCTATAAGGGCCTCCCGCTCGGGCCCATCTGCAATCCCGGAAAGGATTCCCTCATGGCCGCCCTATGGCCGGCCGAAACCCGACATCTCTATTTTGTATCGAAAGGCGATGGTCACCACTTCTTCTCGACATCCTTCAAGGAACATAATGAGGCGATATTGAAGTCGAAAATGATGCAAAAATAACCGGAAACAGCGGCTAAAGTAAAACCCCTTTCCATTCGATACGATCGAGAATGAGGGTAACAAGAGCGGCTGTCGTCGACGATGAGTCTGAAGTCCTCGATCTCATAGAACAGATACTCAAGGAAGAAGGATTGATTGTGAGGCGGTTTAATCGTGCCGAGGAGCTCCTCGACATCCTCCCGGAACAGGAGTTTGACGTTATCATCTCCGACCTCGTCCTTCCCGGCATATCCGGGTTGGATCTTTTAGATATGCTCCATTCCATGGGTATAGAAACCCCCTTTGTGCTCATTACGGGATATGCCTCTCTTGATACGGCGATTCAGGCAGTCAACCGCGGTGCATTCTCATACATCAAGAAACCCTTCACGATCGAAGAGATACGTCTGGTGATCAACCGTCTATGGCAGAGGCAGGATCTCTTGGAAGAGGTAAGGAGCCTCAGGGAGCAGATTGTGAGACTACAGTCCATACTGGATGGGGAGCCAGAGAAAGCTGTCGAGGAAACGCCACGGCAATCGGCCAAGATCCCCCTCCCCGGCGGATATGATATGAACAAGCTCGTTGGGACGATAAAAGATCTGGGAACGCTCAGGACAGAGGGAATTATCTCGGACGAAGAGTTCGGCGAGTACAAGGGCAGGCTCTTGAAAAGGATCGTGTAAGCGTGGACGAGACGGCTCTGATCCCCGAGAATGTGCAGCATGGATTACAGGACAAGGTCCTGATCGTGGATGACGATCCCGGCATCCGGGAGACCCTTTCCGCACTTATAGAGGCTCAGGGTTATGCGACCATTACCGCCGAGGATGGACTCCAGGCAGTGAGTCTTCTCGATGCAGGTCCCTTCCTCTGCATCTTCACGGATATCATGATGCCCAATATGACCGGGATTGAGCTCATCAAGAGGATCAAGACCGAGGATATCTCCATTCCAGTTATCGTCATTACAGGACACGCCTCCATCGAAACCGCTATCGATGCCATGAAACACGGGGCATCGGATTTCATTTCCAAACCCTTCAAGACCAAGCAGATTGAGTTCATCATCAACAAGGTGCAGCGAGAGAAGCTCATCCTCGAAGAGAACAAACGCTTTTCGGACGAGCTCCACCTCCACCGTCTCATCGATAACCTTGCCGGACAACTCGAGGACAAATCCCAGGAGATCAGCTCATTGCAGACCATATCGGACCGGATCACCAGCCTGAAAGGGATTCGGGAGATCGTCAATGCCATCGTGGATGTGAGCAGGGACCTCTTCGATAAGTCCCGGGTAACCTTCTGTCCGGTAAACCGGCAGAACCTCAAACTCATCCTCCCAGAGGGACAGGAGATAGACCTTGAAGATGTTTTGATAAAGGGCGAAATCCTCCAGGAGGTGATCAGTACCCAAGAGATGAATGAGATCAAGACCACCTTCCCGCTCCGCATAGAAGGACAAATTTTTGGTGCCTTATGCATCATCACCCATAGAATCCTGACCAAGGACGAGCAGAGCAAGATTCTGTATCTCCTCCAGCGCACGGCGGAACGCATGGAGAACGTGGCGCTGTATGAAGGATTGTACGAGAGCGTCCTTTCCACCCTCTACAGTATGGCGAAAATCCTCGATGCCCGCGATCCCTATACTTCGCGGCACTCCACCCGGGTGACCACCCTGGCTACCAATCTGGGAAAGGCCATGCAGCTCTCCGAGGACGATCGTGATGTCTTGTACATAGCATCATCCCTTCATGACATCGGCAAGGTCGGTGTCCCTGACAGCATCTTAAGAAAGCCGGATAAGCTCAGTAAAGAGGAGTTCGATGTCATCAAGCGGCATCCCGAAATCGGGGCCGATATCCTCAAGGCCATCACCATCATGCACCGGGAGACTGAGATCATCCGGTATCACCACGAACGGTATGATGGCAAGGGCTATCCTGCGGGGCTAACTGGTACCGAAATCCCAGTGTTATCCCGCGTGATCGCCCTAGCCGACTCATACGATGCCATGACATCGGATCGGCCCTACCGGAGAGGGATCCCGGTCGATATGGCCGTTCAGGAGATCCTACGCTGCAAGGGGACACAATTCGACCCCGAGATCGCCGACATATTCATCAACATCGCCCGGGAGGGATAAGGCAGGGCAAGCTGCTCCTCCGAATCCCCATGCTCGTGTTGCTTCAACCGGTTATGGGAGGAGATGTAGGTTAGGGTTGCGGCATGGTCGGGGCAGGGTTCACGGACGATCGCATGGCACCGAGCTGTGCCTCCAAGGCTTGCACCTTCGAGCGCAACTGATTGTTCTCCTGGACGAGGGCCTGATTCTGGTTCAGTGTTGATCGTAAAAAAGCATTCTCCCGTTCCAGAGAGGCTAGCTGCGCCTGGAGATCCACAGTCTGGCCAGCGGCTGGTTTGCCACCCTTTATGAGCATACTTACCTCGTCTTCGAGACTCTTGTTCTTCGCGCTGATTTGGGCATTCTTTTTCTCGAGCCCCACCAAATAATCACTCACCTCCTGCAGGACCTCTCTGTAGTCCTGTGCCTTCTGTTTATGATAGCCCCAGATATAAAAGCCGAGCCCGAATCCGATGACGAAGATGATGACCGACATGATCAGGATCGCATTCGGCCCCTTCTTTTTCTTCTCCCCCTCCATAAGCACCTCCTACTTTAAGATCTAGGGCATAATCAGTAAACAGTCAAGCGGCTTCCAATCAAGTGCCTGCTTCAGCAAAAAGGGTTCATGTCACTTTTTTTATCATCTATTTTATATGATACATGAATGTATCGCTTCTCTTGTTTTATACAATTATACCCCTGTGATTAATCGGGGCGTCACAATTTCACCAATAATATCAATATGATATGTGCCACCCAAGTAGTGGCACCATCCTTGCTTTTTACCTGTCTATAATCAATCCAAGGAGGAATTTATTATGATCAGCGCAGGAGACACGGCTTGGATGCTGGTGGCAACGGCCTTGGTGATGTTCATGACCCCGGGGCTCGCCCTGTTCTACGGCGGGCTGGTCCGTTCCAAGAACGTCCTGGGGACCATGATGCAGAGCATCATCAGCCTTGGTGTTGTTTCGGTTATATGGGTTTGCTATGGGTATAGTCTCTCATTCGGACCCGATATGGGGGGGATTATCGGAAGCCTCCAGTGGATAGGCCTCAGCGGGGTCGGAACGGACCCGGGCCCCTATTCCGACAAGATCCCCCACCTGCTCTTCTGCGCCTTCCAGCTCATGTTCGCCATCATCACCCCGGCGCTTATCACCGGTGCCTTTGCTGAGCGTATGAAGTTTTCCGCCTTCCTTGTCTTCACCATCCTATGGAGCACATTCGTGTACTTCCCGGTGTGCCACTGGGTATGGGGCGGAGGTTGGCTCGGCAAGCTCGGAACCCTGGACTTTGCCGGGGGCACGGTTATCCACATCAATTCCGGGGTAGCCGCCCTGGCAGCAGCCCTCATCATAGGCAAGCGGAAAGGGTACAAACAGGAACCCTTCTATCCGCACAACCTCACGATCACCGTGCTGGGAGCCTCCATGCTCTGGTTCGGCTGGTTCGGCTTCAACGCCGGGAGCGCCCTGGCTGCTAACGGGACGGCCGCCATAGCCTTTTTTACTACCCAGATTGCGACGGCCATGGCTGTGCTGGCATGGACGCTCGCGGACAAGATCTTCCACGGGAAGCCTACTACCCTAGGAGCGGCCTCCGGAGCGGTGGCGGGTTTGGTTGCTATCACCCCTGCGGCGGGGTTCGTTGGTCCTTTGTCTGCGATCATGATTGGATTCGTTGCAGGCATTGTCTGCTTCCTGGCAATTATGATCAAAGAGAAGCTCGGGTATGACGACTCACTGGACGTGGTTGCCGTTCACGGCGTAGGGGGCCTCTGGGGAGCCCTGGCTACTGGTTTGTTCGCTTCAGTTGGCGCACAGGGGCTCTTCTTCGGGAACCCCAGACAGCTAGCCATACAGGCGTTAGCGGCCTTAACTGCCATAGTCTTCTCTTTTGTGGTCTCTTCGATTATCCTCCTCGTGCTCAAGAAGACGATCGGCTTACGCGTGAGCGAGGAAGACGAGCTCCAAGGGCTGGACCTGAGCCAGCATGGTGAAACCGGCTACTATCTCTGGTAATTGTAGCACAGAAAGGAGACAGAACATGAAGAAGATAGAGGCGATCATCAAACCGTTCAAGCTGGATGCGGTCAAGGAAGCGCTCAATGCCGCGGGGGTCAAGGGCATGACCATCACCGAGGTAAAGGGGTTCGGCCGTCAAAAGGGGCACAAGGAGATCTACCGCGGCGCGGAATACCAGGTTGATTTCCTCCCGAAAATCAAGATCGAGGTGGTTGTGGAATCCGGCATGGTCGACAAAGTGGAGGAGACCATCATGCAAGCTGCCCGGACCGGTAAGATCGGTGACGGCAAGATCTTCACTATACCGCTCGATGGCGTGGTCAGAATCAGGACAGGCGAGAGCGGCAACGAAGCGATCTAGAAGCACACAATTTTGCAAGATAGCAAAATTTGACAACCGAAGACCGCCCAAAGGGTGAAGGCCAGGGATGGCAGTCATCCCCCCCCCCTGAATCTTCAGGGGGACTAAGCATCCACCAAGCACGGCTTGCAGCGCCATGCCCGACATGCCCGGTGGATGCTCCCTTTGTAGGGGCACAGCTTACTGCGTCCTCGGGGTGGATTGAGCCTTGGAGTTGGGAGTATTTTTATGGAAAGAGTATCCGGGCTTGAGCTGGCAGAGCAATTGACAAATTCTGTCGATGCCAAGATATGCACCTTGTTTGGAGGACATTTCGTACTCAACCAGAGCGACTGGTGCGTGGTGGCGATCGGAGGGTATGGAAGGAGGGATCTGTGCCCCTATTCGGATATCGATATCCTCATCCTGCTTGGGCGCCGAAAGAGGCCTTCCGAGATTGAAGAGATACTCTTCCGTATCGTCTATCCGCTCTGGAATGAAGGGCTGAATGTGAGCTATAGCGTGAGGAAGGTGAGAGAGGTGCTGTACGATGCCTCATCCGACTTCTTTCTGAAAACCTCGCTCCTGGATGCACGCCTCGTATGCGGATCGGAATCCATATTGCAGAAACTCACCGATTTCCTTTACAATAAGAACACAAGCTTACGGAAGGTCCGGC
>Ga0315293_10001414_pt1 | contig 23334 bp, 26 predicted proteins | sample YL17G13_20_MG_FD_203071 | JGI IMG/M metagenome (GOLD analysis project Ga0315293, IMG submission 203071) | Sediment microbial communities from Yellowstone Lake, YNP, Wyoming, USA - YL17G13_20 | ecosystem: Environmental > Aquatic > Freshwater > Lake > Sediment | place: USA: Wyoming | collected...
CTGCAATGCTCTCAGATAGAGCTCTTTCTCGATCCCGCTTCGCCTTTTTCTCTTTACCATTGAAATCTTCTCTTTTGTAGATTTAGAACATATTATCGTCACAATTGTAGATATAGTTTTCTCATATGTGTCAAAAATCTACAAAATAGTAGATAAACGCTATGTTTTGAAAGAATATTGGGACGCACGCTTTACCGATACGTGATTATTCTGCGTTGGTGAATACCGCAGAACCGCCAATCTTCCATGCTCTCGCATAGATGGGAGCACCGATGAGGAGTCTAACTCTGCCCGAAAGATTTATTATAGTCCGCCTTTATGAATAGAATGAGGCGACGGAGAGGTTGATGACCCCGCGTAGCGGGCCCGAAACCTTTCCCTTGGCTTCACATTTCATTCTCTTTTTCTCGGGCAGAGGAACTATCGCATTAGTGCAATCGATTCAGAATATTCGCTTGGAGGAGCCTATATCCACTTTCTTGCTTTGCATGAATTGTGAACTGGCGATTAATGCCTGCTGCAAGATCTGCGATCTGCAATCCTGGCGTGATAGAGCTTCTGCAGAAATGGATCGCTGGATTAATGAACTGGTTGCCGATAGTCCTCTTGAGTCCGGCATCATATTTCTCAATACATTTCTTCCAAACCTCGGCATCGAGAATTAACTCGACTTGAATACGTTCGGAACCTTCGTAGATGCTCAATGGCCTTAGCAGGTTTCCCAGTGCGTTTAGGCGAGTTCGATTTCCAAGTATCTGCTGACTCATTTCAGGATTGAAGGCTTTGATTGCTCTCGGGTTATCGGTTGTTATCGTGAAGGCAATTGGAGATCTTTCCCAGAAAATCCCTTCCCTCATTATTGTCCTATCTCGCCTCGAAAGACTGATTGCCTGAAAGAGAAGGTATTCTGAGTATTCATCCGGGAGTCTATGATGATGGATTTCTTGAGCCCATTCCATCTTGCCGTAGTCCCTGAGGTATTGCCTCATGGAATCTACTGTCGGCTTCAGAGGTTTCTCTCTCCCCTCGGGCCTTTCGACGACACACCAAACAGCAGCCGTTGAGAACGCAATTTCATTTTCGAACGGGTTTCCACTTTCATCAATGAATACGAAGATTCTGACCACATCTAATCAAGCCAGTTGCGTTTAAAAGTGGTTGCGATTACATGTAGTTGGAATCAAGTTTTTGGCTCCCGGAAGGATGGGAGCATTTGCTACATGTAGTCGATGGGTACTGGAATCCGCCTGGCATTAGAAGATGTCGTGGCAAGATTCTCTCATGTGATATTCATCGACGAATCAGGTAACGGCGCGAAGACGCAAGATATAAACAGATACTGGATATCCGCCGCCGTCGCACTTTCCATAGATGAGATTGGATTCGTTGATGAACAAATCGGATCGATTCTCAAGACCAATTTTCGTCAGAATATCAAAGAGATAAAGGGAGCGGATATCCCCCACGGTCTCAATCCAGGAAGGTCAACTACAGATGTTGCTAAATCTATCGCCGATCTCATCAAATTAAGTAATGCTCTTTGTTGGATTGTCGGAAGTCACCAAGGGGGTAAATCCACCACCTGATCTTGCGTCAAAGAATCCGATGGTAAAGGAGATCACCAGGCAACTTCTCCTTGAGAGAATCAATGATTTTCTCCACACTTCATCCTCGGACAACTCATCGTTCTTAATCATCTGGGACATCTCAGACCAGCAAGAGCTTCAGGATTTCAGTCGAAGTGTCGCAGCTTTCAATGATTTACATCGCAGGGTCCCACGCAGTAATAAGCTGGTGCCTGCGGTACTGGGTGGCCTCTCACACGATTGGAGTGGACTTCAGATCGCTGATGTGATCGCAAACTACGCACTTCACAGCATCTGCATTGACGATGGAATGCCTGGCGGAAGGACTAACAAAGCCGATGATTTCAAAGTCTATCTCAAGCCGATGTTGGAGAGAGATGCTCGTAATCGTCTAGTCGGATGGAAACGATGGTAGGAAAAGATGTTGAGAAGGCCTAGCAGCGGAACGCCGCCCTCCTCCTCATATCAATAAATATTGACATTCTATTTTAAGATTACTCGTGGAATCAGTATTCTAGGCAATTCGTGCTCTTGAAACAAATGGGAGCACGAATGATGGGTTCGGTGGGATTCGAACCGCCAAAGATGCTGACTGACCTCGTCGACATACAGAAATCAGCCGACCAACCTCACTAAATAGCCAGAGCTTTTCCGATTGTCGGGATTCCTTCGGTTGGTGATGATTCAATTTCGCATCGCCTTTATTGCCCATTTCCTACCAAAGTGCCACATGATGATCACAAAGAGCCAGACCAATGCGACGCCAACGAGTATTGGAGCAATCACCTCGTTGATGTTGCCTTCGATTGAAATCATGATGATTGCGGTGATCATAGAGATTACCGTGAGTCCAATTATTATTCTGAATTCCTTCATTGTCCATGTGAACGGGAATATGGCCAGCGGTCTCTTTATGATAAGATATAATTCCCCGTTCGGAGTCGGTAATCTTTGGCCACAGTGAGAGCAATGGGCATTCCCCTCAGCGTTCTCCATCGAGCAATTCCAACATTTCATTCAGTCTTCCTCCTCTCACTTTCCCCCTTGTGAGGGGGTTGGGTCTATTCCGACTGCTCATGAACCGGGCGTTATGCTTGATTCATTTGATTGCGCACATTTTTGGCAGGCACCACGTACATGTTTGAGGACATTGCCACATGCGGGACATTTAATTTCGATCTTAAGACCAAAGGTCAATAATCTGCTGATCAGTCTTTTGCTGGACATCGACTGCAAAAATGATGTGCGGAAAATGCTCACAAGCAGGATAATTGCGGAAGCGAATCCTAATATCACTCCAAGGCCGATAGAAAAACCCGCTGAGTCGGCAACGAAAATTATCAATCCAGTCAATTGAACGAAGAGTGCAGCGGGCGTAATGATGGAGAGAATCGTGCCGATCAAGAATAGCATTGTGGCGATAACAAGCGTGTCGTCCATGTTTCTCGTCGTCATTATATCCATTGCATTGAGGCCGTTGGATCCCGAGGCTGCAATGAACCATGAGACGAACAGAGATATTATGCCAATGAACGTCCCGATGAGTGCAATCCGATTGATTCGTAGATTGAAGTCGGCGTATAGTCTTTGAAGCGGATTCAGGGTAAGGATACGATCCCCGAGAAACAGTAATCCCTTGGCATATCCCTGACCGATCGGTCTGATCAGGGATAAAATCGATAGTATTGCCCCGATCAATGCAATAAAGAATCCGGTAGAAAGCGAAATGCCTGTAGTGATTCCTAAAAAAAGCATCTGCGGAAACGTCACGATATAATAGCCGACCATTGACAAGCCGATTATCTGCGATATGCCAGCTATCGGTGAAAAAAACACGGCAACGGAGCTGATTGTGAATATCCATACGCCGAAAACCAAGATCATATTCGTGCTATTTCTCCAGGTCACTATGTCGAGGAGGTTAGAATTGTGAATACCGAGATCCCTGAGTAAATAATTGAGTGTAGGATTACCGCCGGTGATCCAACTTGTTTGCCAGGGAAGGAAGATACTGACCAGGCCAAGGGTCGCTCCAATCAGACAGAGATAATTCTTCCTCCAGTCTTTAAATGCCATTTTCCTCGTTTCAGTCATCCCTTCGCCAGGAGATAAGGTTTTTCCAATAGATCGCTGGAGCTTTCAAACAGATGGGAGCATGAATATGGGCTCGGTGGGATTCGAACCCACCAAAGATACTAGCTGACCTCGCCGACGTACAGAAATTGGGCATTCGACCCACTGAGTAGCTAAGGCTTTTTCTTTTTCCCCTCAGCCGAGAAAAATGCTTTGACGGGGAGGCTACGAAAGGCAGGATGAGGAAGAGGCGGGGGGGTGCGAGGGGCTATTTATCATAGGGATGACCATTGGGGTTTCCGAGAGACTTGAAAGGGAGCGAAAAGAGATCGCTCGACGAAATCCTGTCGGAGGACATCGTCAAGGCGTGCGAAGAGAATTACATCAACTACTGGAGATGCGTCGGCGCGTCTCCGAACGCGGAGTTCTCGGAGGGCGGGGGGATAACACAGTGCATCACCGGCATACGCCAGGATGTCTTCAATGTGGTCCTGAAATGCAATCTCGATCCGAAAACCATTGACGATGAGATCGACAAGGCCATCAAAGACTACAGGTCTCGCCGCATACCTCTGCTTTGGCATCCCGGCTTGTTGTCTGAGCCAGGAGACGTCGGGAGGCGCCTGGAAGCCAGGGGATTCCCGCACGACTACGACCTGGCCGCGATGGCTGTGGACCTTGAATCGATGGACAACCTCCCTCCCCCCGAAGGCGTGACCGTCAAGGTCGTCGATAGCATGCGAGACTGCGAGGATTGGGCATCGTGTCTTGCGCGCTCGTGGGAGTCGCCGGCGAATGCCGCCCCTTGGATGCTGCGGAATGCCTGTTTCAACCTTTCTATCGAGCGCGAAATGGGCCTTTCGCTCCCAAGGCGGATGTATCTCGGGTTCCTAAATGGGAGAGCGGCCGGCACGTCCATCCTGGTTTGGAGCGACGACTTAGTCGGCCTAGAAATGGTTGGCACGATTCATTCCGCGAGGCAAAAAGGGGTCGGATCCGCGATAATCAGGAATGCGCTCGCGGATGCGAGGGCGATGGGGTTCAAGTTCGCTGTGGTCCTTTCAACCGTCGAGGGGTTCAGATTGTATGAGAAGAACGGGTTCAAGGAGTTCGGGAAGCTGCCCGAACATTCGTTGGATTTCGGCTTATGTCCATGACGAATTGATATCCCTTTACATCTTCGTTCCTTATTCTTGAATGAAGGGCGTCGCGGAAGGTAGCACTGAGCTTTGTGAAGCCATTTTTGACATAGAATCCCCAGCTCTCGAATTCCAAAGAATCTACCGATATCCTGCTTGCGCCTTTGCTAATTGCATGTTCAACGAACCTCTGCAACAGGTCCTTACCGATGCCTTTCCCCCGGTATGCCGGATCGATTACGAAGAGGTTGATCTTCCCATCTGCCTCGGCCCTGCCTCTCCTTATGTCCTTTTCAGTAGCAATGCCCCCCATAATCCAGGCGAGCCGGTCCGGTGTTTTGCCGTAGAGCCCTAGAAGCACCTTCGCGTTGACAGTGGCGTGCATTAACGGCACCTTCAGCTTCCCGAGCACACCGAGGTCGCCATAAATTGTGCCGAATAGAAGCCCCACAGGGATGGTGTCTACGCAAGCAAGCTGTCTCCATGTCGCCGGCCACAAGTATCCTTCGACATCCGCCGCAGCTCTCCCGCCGGTTAGCTCCGGCCAAGCCGCGGCCGTGATTTCGACGCATCTTTTGAAGTCCTTTTTCTCATATTCCCTGAAAGTGATGCGTTCGCTCATCGAATCGAGTAATAGTCAGGAATAGAAGAATCTTGCTAATCCCCCCTCGTCAGGAGATAAGGCTTATTCCGATGCTGTCCCGTTTGAAAAACGATATAATCCCTTTCAGGTATTGAGATAACAAGAAGATAGCGATATTTCGGACAAGATGGAGTGTCCCATGGCAAGAGTTCGGATAAAATTCCTTGAAAAAGAGGAGGAAGATCTAATACATGAGCAGAGTCTAAAGAGCTTGGAAGAAATTGGCGTTAAGATTCATAGTGAGTCAGTTCTCAGAATGCTTGAAGAATCAGGTGCCGAGGTGACTCATAGTAAGGGGATAGCCAAAATACCAGAAAGTCTGGTCAATGAATCTCTCAAGAAGGCGCCAAAGCGAATTGTGTATTGTGCCCGCGATCCCAAGCACAATCTCGAGATACCCGTTGATAATTTTCCTTTTACTGCTACGAATGGCCTTGCTTTTCATATACCGGATTTAGAAACAGGGATAGATCATAGTTCAACAAGAGCAGATCTCGCGAGTTTCACGAGACTTGGCGACGCATTGGAACAGGTCGATTATCTTTGGACCTCTTTGACCGCGACCGAAGTTCCTCAAGGTGCTCACGGCGCTCATGAAATTTGGACCACGCTTCAAAACACCACTAAGCATGTAGAGGGGGTTACAGTGCTAAGTGGCTTAGATGCCCGTAAGCAGATAGAGCTCGCATCGTTGATTGTCGGCGGAGAGGACGAACTCAGAAAACATCCCATCATCTCGGTAATGTCGTGCCCAATTGCCCCCCTCACATTTGAGAAAGGAGCCATCGAAGCTCAGGTCGAATTCGCAAAGGCAGGAATTCCAATTGTCTCGATGTCGATGTCATTGGGAGGTATGTCTAGTCCTGTGACCTTGGCGGGGATGATCACGAACGTTAATACCGAGAATTTGGCAAGTCTCGTAATAGACCAGGTGGCAGCTCCAGGCTCCCCTCATGTCTATTCTTCTGAGTCCACCCCTATCGACATGCAGACCGGTGTCATAAATTATAATGCCCCAGAGGTACCGTTCATATGTGCAGCTACGGGTCAAATGGCGAAGAGATATAATCTTCCATGCATGGTTGCGGGTTGGGGCTCTAATGCTAACTCAAAACCCGGCATAATGACTGCTTTTTCTGAACTGGCTGGATGTGCAATGTCAATTTTGGCTGAAACAGATCTTGCTGCAGGCATGGGTTCAATCGATGTAGCAAAGGGTTGTTCATATGAACAGCTAGTCATTGACGCGTATCTCTGGGAACATTTTCGTTCATTCAAGAGAGATTTCACAATAAACGAGGCAACAATTGCCCTTGATGTCGTGAAAGAGGTCGGTCATGGAAAAACCTTCCTCACTCACCCCCATACTGCGAAGAACTTCAAAAAAGAACTCTTCTTCTTTAACAAGGAGAAGCTTGCATGGGAGGCGACACTTTCCAATCGAATGGTTCCAGAGGCCAGAAAGATAGCTAAGAAGCTTTTAAAGGAACATGAAGTACCGCAGATCGATCGAGATATCATCAAGCAGGGCGATGAGCTAATAAGGGAATATGAGAAAATACTCGGCACTTAAACTATGTGTGAAAACTCGTTTTTGGCAATATAGATTTATCCTTTTGGACTCGTGGGCAGGAATATAGCGGCTGTTCAGCCATCGCCTAACTCTTTCTCATAATCTTCGATGATCTTGTTGCCTCGGTCGACAATCTCTCCATCTAGCGGCTCTACTCTGTGCTCAGAAAGAGCCTTTTTGACGACTCTCTTAGCATCTGATACCATTATGTCCGAAAGTGTTGCTCCGTAGATCTCCATCCTTTCTTTTCGAAAGTACATCTCGTTCCTGAAGTTCTTGGCAGTATGCGGATGTTTCAAGAAGGTATTTCCGTGACCTACCTCGCGAGTTACATCGAGGGCGAGGGTTTTCTCATTGATCTCGAATTTCCTAATGAACGCTCGGAAATCTTCCCATAGATACGCGTCAACAACCACCTGTTCGAGAGCGCAACTCCTGTCGTTGTCTATCCCTCCCGCTCCTGAGCAAAGGTCTGTTCCGGACATTGTCGTCATGATATTGGCGGCTGTCTCGCCGAACTGTGTTGGATTGCCCACCTTTTCGGCGTCGATTCCCATGCATCCAGTCATCTTCGGCAATCCATATCTCGTTGCCATCTGACCCACGGCCGATGAGATTAATGGATATTCAACCCCAAGATAGTCGATAAAACCGGTCTTCATGTTCACGAGTGTGGACTCGGAGCTATATATGTGCGGGGCGCCCGCTTCTGCGAACTGAGTAATTACCAGACTTGCCAAATTCTCAGAATTCGCGTTCAGTATCGTCCCAGCAACTGTAACAGGGGATGTCATTCCTCCGAGAGACATGGACATAGAGATTACCGGTATCCCCGCTCTTGCATACTCCACCTGTGCCTCGACAGCCCCCTTCTCAAAAGTCAATGGGGCAATGATGCAGCTGAGAATTGAAAAAGGCGGTCGCTTTTTCATTTCCTCAACGCTTCCCGAGACGAGCTCTCCAATTGCGATCTGCCTTTTTGCGTCAGGCACTCCCAGTGTAGCTGATCCAAGTGATCCCAGTATATGTTTCGTCGTGTTCTGCAGGGAGACCCAGAGCTCGTGAACCATGTGGGCATTTGGAGGAACATCCTTCACGGTGACTATTGGCCAGAAAGCATCGATAGGATCCAAGTAATCAGCTAGTCGAGCGAAATCCGCGAGGTCCTTTCTTGTAGCATCTCGTTCCAGACCGGTCTCAAAATCATGCATGGTCACTGTGACGCCACCGGTTGAAATGTACGGGCGCGCTTCAACTGGCAGTAGGAGATCTCGTTTCGGATCTCTTGCTCCGAGTCGTATGTTCTTTGGAGCCTTCTTGATGGCTTCGTTAACCATTTCCTCGGGTATTTTGGCTATGCCTTTTTTATAGTCAATATCTGCTCCATTATCATCGAGGATTTTAAGAACAGAAGGACTCTGTATTGCGACTCCGATACCATAAAGACATTTCAGGCTTTGACTGTGAATAATTTCTTCTTCGTCCTTATCAAGAAATTTCAATCTTGCAACTGCCATAACGTTCACCCCTCGTCGGCCTTCCAACTGAGGACGAGAACCAAATCAACATTGGGTCTATTATTGTTATCTAGAACGTTCCAGACATACCTTGAAATAGATTCGCACGGCGACCCATCTTTAAGGTTCTGAGACCGACCGGATGATTTCCATTTTGCATCTGCGATGCATTGAAATCTTTGCCGAAAGGGGTGAAAATTAGTCGAGGGCCCTTAGGATGGGGGAGAAAATCCTCCGCTATCCGAAATGTGAAAGAGAGAAGGGGTTTGACCCGGCGCTCAATCCTTGTGCGCGATTCACTTTTTCGATCTTGACCGCGCGATTCATTCTTCCACTTGAGCGGGTCATCCGGTACGATGTCTTTGAATTATCAGTTATTAGGAGATAAGGTTTTTCCTGAGAGCGCTCTCATAGAAGTGGGAGCATTCTTTCCGGACATAAGAGCACGAATAGTGGACCCTGCAGGATTTACTCATTTTCCTAGCCAGTAAGGTCGTAAAAATCGGTCAATCAGACCGGATTGAGCTTTCGGCTCTAAACCCCTTTCAAGGCTTTTTCCGAAATTCGTCTACAATGACCTCGACCTAAAGATCTCCGGGTCTTATTGCTCTGAGCCAACCAAACAGGAATAACCAGACGACGAAGAGAATGATAAGAAGTGCCTCAGCAACCGATGCTAATGGAGGGAAAAGGAAATCCGAGTACTTCGGCAATTGACTCGCTGCCTTGACCGTATTCGACTCGTCAACAATCCCTGAACAATTATTATCCTTTAAAATGTAATATTCGCTGCTGAAGACACAATTCACAATCTCGATGTTCTGGCAATTGGACAGGATTACGCCGTTTGTCACCGAGAAAGTGCAATTCCTTATTACAATATCATGGCAACTATTCAGATCTATCCCGATTGACGGGCCGATAAAAATACAATTCTCAATAAGACAATTTGAAGATACACGCAAATCGATTCCCGGGTAAGAAAGGACTGGATCAATCGAAGAATGTGCAAGTATATTCCTGATTACAATTCCATATTCCCATCCCACGATGCCAGCTTCGGATGCGGTATCTATTTTCCAATTCTCGACCACACCCGAGTTGGGGAAAGTCTGCAAATTGATGGGTTCATGATACTGATATTGGGAAGTGCTGTCAAAAATAGCAATTGAACCAAAAATGCATACGAAAAGAAGCGAAGCGCAAAGGAAGAATGCAATCACGCCCTTGATCGGGGATTCTATCGACTCAAGGCTCCATCCTTCATTGAAAATGATGGATCCTGCAAGAATGCCCAAGCTCATTAAGATAAGTGAAGAAACAACCAGGATGTATGGGGATGAGATCTCATTGATACCGATTAGATAGGAGGTGAAGATATAGGCCAGCGCACTCAAAAGGATTGGTAGGATTAAAAGGAGAATTCCAACTGCCTCAGAGTAAACCAATTTCCTATTGAGCGCTCTCGATTGCATATCAGCTTCTTGTGATGATGCTTGATCATCAATTGGCTTGGAAATCTCCGTCTTCTCCGGGAAATTTCTGAGTTGCGTCCCGCAGTAACCGCAGACTATCTTGAAGTCGAGATTGTCCTGTCCACAATTCGGGCACTTCAATCCAATTCCTCGCCCCAGTCATCGCTTCGTCAGGAGATAAGGCTTCCTCGAAGGGTGCTTTGAGAACTGGAAGCACTGTTCAACTTCACTTGGGAGCATTATCTTTTTGAAATGGACAAGGGGCATTATACATCTCATCCAAATAATGACCCAAAGATGCCTTCAGGTTCCTTCTTCTCCCTTCTCTTTCTGACAGGTCTTACTTCTTCTGGCAATGCTTTAATTTCCGCTTCGGTTACTACTCCTTTGAGCTTTGAAATGTATTGCTTCTTTGTCGGAGCCTTCTTTCGAGAATCCCTAAGAAAACTTCCTTCCTCAACCTTACCTTTGACCTTTAAATGATGACTTTTTGCCAAAGCTTTCAATTGTTTCATGCTAAGAGATTCAAGGGATTTTTTCAAACCTGCCTTTTCATCCTTGACACCTTGTTTCCGTAAGAAAATTGTCCAACTGTCTCTTCCCTGTAACTTATTGCATCGATAGCATAGGCAGACACTGTTCTTGATTGTCGTCCTGCCTCCCTTCGACCAGGCCCTCTTGTGTCCAACTTGCATCTGAGTGAAATCTATTTTCGCATTGCAGGCTGGATTCTGGCATCTTTTATTTGCTCTTAAGTAAAGGATCTGCTTATCTCTACTGCTCAACGCTCTTTTCCGATCTCTATGAGTATTACTCGAGAATAGATACATTGATTTTCTGGCCATTTCCTTCTCTCGCCATGAAACGACATTATCAAGACTTAAGGTTTCCTCTTATCTTGAAATGATATGGCAAGATATTTAGGTTCAGACATTGTTTGTGAGCCTTGAGAAAATGGCGAAGCGTGTAAGCTTTATCGCAAAGAAAAAGGGTGCAAAGAGAGGGACTCGAGTCACTTTTTACTCTACCAGGAAAAAGAAGAGCTGATGAGCTCTCTCATATCCTGACCCTTTACAATGCCGAAAGAGCTTGAGCTTTTTTCCTCTTTGATATGAATTCTGGTAAACTGCATTTCGATTTCTTAATTCAAATGGAGAGATTTAATTGCTCTTCGTTGATCTGAAATTGGATTCTCTGGATTTAACTGGAACACAACAAAAGCCACCTTTCAGACAATATAATCGGTATGTCGTTCACTGAGCTACAAAACGTCCAAATAGTTCCCGCGTCCTATATACTGGCTTGATGCCATTAAAAGAAAATGGAGGTGAAAAGATACCGTCAATAGCGCGAAAGCGGGGCAACAGTTTCTTCGCTGCCGGTTGGGGCAGGCATGGTCCTTTTGCGGTCGTAACCCATCGGATAAAAGGGATAGGAACCGTTAAGGCAACAATCGGTACGAAAGGCCGTACTATCGGCATTAAGCGCAGAGTCGCTGGCAGAAAATACGAAGCTGGATATAACGCCTCAACTAAGACCCCATACCTGAAGAGATCTGGACGGGCGAGAAGTCGAAGATAAACGCACCTAATTGGGATATCAAACATCTTCAAGGGGGAAGGGTAAATGATAATGATGCTCAATTATTCGAACTCAGGTGCTAATTAGCGGCAGCTTTGGAAACAAATGAGGAAGATCAAAGACAGATGGGAGGATCAAATGGATCTTCTCCCGCATTGCGGACAGAAACCATCTCCTCTGAGATTCGCGCCGCACGTTGGGCAGTAGATTAATGCCGATATCGTTGATGGTTTGTGGATTTTTCTGGCGTTATGATGCTTGCGAATCTTTTTAGCGCCATGATGAGGGATTTCATCAACCGCTGGGATGACAGGAGCAGTCAGGTTCATTGCTGGCTGAATCGGTATGCCTCTCCTCTGTCGACTATAGTATAGGAAGCCACCTATGATTGCGGTGGCGCCGATCACTCCGATAACGAGTAGTGCGGTCGGAAACGGATCCACGCCGGTGATCACTGTGATATGGCTACCCGGCTCATATACGGCGGCGATTTGGACTGGATGGATCAGCTCCGTGCTCATGCCGAGGACGGACCCGGAGACGCCGACCGAAAGTGCGTATCCGAAAGTCGTGGTGACGGTGATTTGTTGCGTCTCAGGATGGGTCTGCAGCTTGAAGGATTTCGTTCCCCAGGATGTCCATTCCAGTTCGCTATTCTCCGAGATGATGTCGCTTGAGTTACATGTCCACGCCGCCTTTTGCAGAGAAACCGCTCCCTGGATGTTGATATTCAGGCTCGCTAGGCTCGCAGGGATTTGCGCCAGATATTGAAGGATTGGGATGCTCACGGTGCCGACCGGCGTCTCAGGCAATGGGACGGTGATACTTTGATCGGAGACAAGTCCAAAGCTAATTGTGCTCAGAGGTATCGTGATCTTAATTGACCCGGAGGCTGCCTTGATATCGTAGTTAATCGCCGCAATGTCTCCCCTGGCGACATCCATCTTCGCCGGCCAATCGATTACAGCTGAGAACCCGCCGACGAGCCCGATTGACTCAAGGTGAACGGTGAAATTGACGGTCTGACCGTCTGCTGAGGCATTTGATACCGTACCGGAACCGGCGAACATTCCGACCAGCAGAATAGTCACTATGCTCACTACCCACAACCTATGGTTCCCCATGCCATTCCCCCTCGGTCATCACCTCGCCTGGAGATAAGGCTTCTTCCTGAATGTAATGCTCCTATGCCAACGGCAACCCCCTTTTGAGCGCGCAGAGGCACAAAGCGGTCTTCCCCTGGAATAGTGGTAGCAATTCCATAAGACAGATGGGAGCACGGATGGATGTAAGAAGAGGAATCATGCCTGTCAAAGCTACAAGCTGATCTCGTCAATTTACGGAAATTGGGCGTCGGACATCTTAATATTCGCTACTTTCACATGGTTCTGTCACTTTTCGGGGGTTTTTAATTGGCCTCCGATGAGTGTATCAATTCGGGTGATGCTCAAAAGCCAGGAGTTATAGCCGATAATTCACGCCACCCCCTACTTCAAGTCCGTATAAGCTCACGGATAAAGTGCAAAGGGGGTGAAACGAAATGAAGGATGCACAGATGAAAGCGATAGCGACGCAGATCAGTAAAATGACTCCAACTGAAGTCAATGCTTTGGCTCATTACCTAATTGACCAGGCAGATAAGGAAATGGTGTTCACATTTCAGGTATTAGCCGTGCTGACTAAGCCATAAATCAGGACTCAAATTTCTTTATGATCTGCTTTGATGTCTCATAGAGCTGGTCATAGGTCATGATCTGCATATTGACTAAATATGCATTATATACCCTGAGATTCTCTTCGATTTCCTCAACTACTTTTTGATCCTCACTTTCTTTCCTCCCAATGACAATGTAACCATTTGGTTTTAGGATGTCCATCTTCAACTCGGAAAGATGAAAACTATACAATTTATCGCATTTGTGCAAATATGTGATCATCTGGGAGACCGCGTTCTTTGAATCCCCACTCAATCTCTTACGAGAAAAGACAGGAGCTTTTGTACCCTTTAATTCAACAATATCAAAATAACCGTCTTCTCGTTCCAATAGCAAATCAATTCTGTGATTAAGTCCTATTTTCTGTTCTTTCTTAGTTGCTATATAATGCGGACCAAAAATCCAGAAATTTTCTTTCAGGAATGGATGCATATCGTGTTCATTAAGTCCTTCATCTATCATTTTCTTGAATTTTTTTAACTTAATTTTGAATTCGGGAATCCTCGTCTTAAATTTCTTTCTATTCTCTTCGCGTAGTCTCTTTATCGTTTGTATCATATCGGCATTAGTTTCTCGCAAATCATTAGTTCTTATCTTGAATGATTTTTCTAGTTGCTTAATATCTCGCTCATGATCTTCAACAGAAATAAATTGACCTTTTTCGGTTTCTGGAATTGTGTATCCAGCCCACCCCAAATATTGAGATAGATCTCTGTCTACAAATCTCTTCAATTTCAACCAATTCTCTTCTTTACCAATGCCAATGAAAAGTGGTTTCCCTTTTTGTTTCCATCGATTGAATGTGAGTTGTAGATTGCCATCAGGCCATTTGTCCACCGCAACTCTAAATCCACCTTTTGGACCCCAATTGAAAATGAATCTTTCCGCTATTCTTGTCGGCCTTTCATGGGGTTCGTCGTCTTTCTTATTCTCAGTTCCATCTTTGGCTTCATCGCTCTTTTCTTTATCAGATGAAGCGTCCTTCTTTTCCTTCAATGTCGCCACCCACGAAATCACGTATGACGATGGGTAGCTAATTATCCTTTGCAGTGGCAATCTTCAATACCTTTAACGCGTGTTCGCCTATCGATGGTGAGAATATGGGGAAAGAGGAAGACGCGACTTTATTGAGAAATCAGGTGAGAATCTTTATTCAGAATTTGAAAAGTAGGGATGCTTACCTCAATGCTGAAAATAGCACCGACTTCGCATTGATTCTTACCCAACGGGCAGAGAAGCTATTCGGGAAGAAAGAGATAAAGAATAATGTATCAGAATTTTTCACAGATGAATTTGAGTATGGCTCAGCTCTCACATTGAGCGAAGGTGAGATTGAACGGAATGTAAGAATCAGGGAGATAAACGATTCGATGGTAACGCTCTTGGCTTATCTAGATTTTCACATCGGCGATCCTATTGCAATGGAGCTATTTTCAGATACACTTGGACAGGCGAGAGAAGTCCTCAAACAGAATATGACTATTTGTTCAGTTCTTCTTTGCAGATTGACACTGGAACAATCATTGAGAAGATTATGTGAGAAAAACAATATCGAAATTGAGCCAAATGAAAAGGCTAGCAGCCTTAAGGATAAATTAAGAAAACCCGACGGCATCCTTGAACTCCACGAAATAAAAGAAGTTGATTCGAAATTAACGTTTGAGAATAAAGTATTGCATGGGGAATTCAAAGCCAGTATGGAAGAAGCGCAAAAACTTATTGATTGGACTGAGAAATTCATAATGCGTTTTCTGGCAGGATCTTAAAGAATTAATTTAATTTGATTCTCTTTTTTCAATTATGCTAATGCGACCTTTTTACTACCCTTTCATTTGGCAACTTCTTAAGCCATATCTTTTCTTCCTTCTCTGAGAAAGTAATTTCAAATTCTTTGAAGAATCCAGCTCTTCCGATGATCGGATTGAATTCAAAATCATCAACGATGGCTTTGGTGAGAAACTCCTGACCGGTCATTCTTTCTCTCTCTGACCTACTAGCTTTTTATTATCTTATGCGGATTATATAGATGGCGCCATCCATATCCTCAGTGTTTAAGCGAGGTTTCTGGATGTGCGCCACCGAAGTAGAAATGCCGTGCGGGATATTCAAGTTTTCCGGCCAATCGAGGATGGACACGTACGCTATAGACGTCGAATCGCTGCTTCCCGGGCTGTGCAGCTACGACGACGTCATGGTCGGCAGGGTGAGGATGTGCTTGGAGGCGATCAGGAAACATGCGGACGGGTTCCCTTTTTGGCAGCATCGGAGATGCACCGGCAGACCGCCGATCGAAGAACGGACCTTCCTTATCGCCTTCCTCATCCGGCAGCTGTTCAAGGCGACCTTCCGCGACACGGAAGGCATGCTTTCGCTCCTCGCGGAGTACTTCGATGTCGATCAAGTCCCGGACCACACGAACCTCGCCTTGAAGAACAAGAGCAGGCGTTGGCTCGTCGTCTGGAAGCGCTTCCATTCGTACGTCCTGTCGCTCCTTCCGAGGCGGAAGGTCGTCATCGCGACGGACGCGACAGGCTACAGCGGAAGGAACGACTCCTGGAGGGAGACGGACTACGGGATCAGGGCCATCCAGGACTGGGTCAAGACGCACGCGGCGATCGAGGTCGACTCTTTCTTCGTACTCAGCTACTCGCTCACGAAGTCGAACGTTCACGAGAGTCAAAGGTTCGAGGAGGTATGGGATGACCTTCCAGACAATGTCATCCCTGAGCGGAGTCTCGCCGACTCCGCTTACAACGGCGAGAAGTGCCTGCAGGTCGCCCTCAGGCACGGGGCGACTCCGTATCATGGGATAAAGAAGAACGCGAGGTTTACCGCGCATCCGGAGACGGCGTACGAGAGCATGACGAACTTCGCTACGCATTGGCCGAACAGGCGCGCAGAATTGTACGGGAAGCGCAACCACGCCGAGGCGGCGTTCAGCATGATAGTAAGGCTGTTCGGGCATCGGTTGAGGTGCAGATCGAAGATTGGTAGAAAAAACGAGGTGCAGGCGAAGCTGTCGATGTTCAGCGTATTCCTGCTGGCTAGGATGAACTCAATTTCTCTGGATTAGTTTCTCACCAAAGCCAACGATTATTGCCATAGGTACTTGAATGCTATACTTTTCATGATCTTTCTCTACAAGGATATGGGTATTTCGTTCAACCATCTTGAATTTACTTCCAATACCAGTGCCATCTTTTGTTTCTCCAGTTAAATCAAAGCCAAGAATTTCACCCATTGATCTTGGGATTGCAGTGGAATCTGCTCCAGAATCAAGCAATGCAATTACATCAGTAGATTCGGAAGGTCCCATTATTGTCACTGGGATGCAGGGTCTCTTTCTTTCTTTCCCATCCGGACCCGCGATTGGCTTATACTTAAACTGAATCGTCATTTATATCCTTCAGAAAAGCATTGTTTCCGCACTGGGGATTCTTGCAATTAATGGTCTCTTATTTGGGCAATTTTTCTTTGCGGATTCAAAGGCTCTCTTCAGGTTGACGTTGTGAGAAACAATCTTGCCGTCGCAAATTGCAATCCATTCCCCAACGAATGAACTCAAATCAGATTGCATGAAAACACTATAGTTGTCTCTAATTTGTGGCATAATCGGTCTCACCCTTCAGTTCTTAATATGCATTACCAATTAAAATATTTATCTTACAGGTAGCCAGATACCTTCTGGATATTAATGGTTGCGACAATACCAATTCGCGACTAATCAATTGTCCCTTATCGCCAGTTTCAATAGCTCATGCCACTTGAATCCCTCAAGCTTCGACAATTCAACCGCTTCTCCCGGCATCATCCGATAATATGGTGATCTCGCACAATGTTCTATTGAACTCTCCGGCCATCTATTAGCGAAGCCGTGTCATCGGTATTATTGAACTACATGCTCCCATGCTTGCCGGAGCATGATTTTCACTTCACCGAGAATGGCAGTGAGTCACTGGGCACGTTTGTTCTTCCGTATTCTTACCCTTACACATTACAAATAGTAGAAGATTATATAAATATGTAAGGGTAATAGAATATCGTGGTTTCAATCAAGAAGAGATTAATCGGTACGCGCGAGTACTTCTATCTTCAGCATACTGTTAGGACCCCTGATGGGATTCAAACCCGGGAGAAGTATCTAGGGGCAAGAGTGCCAACCGACATCGAAGAGGTCAAGCGTGCCTTTTTTATCGAGATCTACAAGGATCGCTGGTATCCTCTTCTAGATGATATCCGATCGAACTATTCGAAAGAGCAGCGCAGAATGCCGCGGAGCGCGGCTCAGAAGCAGGTTAAATCGTTCTCAGTCAGGTTCACCTACGACACGAACCGCATTGAGGGTTCGAAGCTCACCTACCAGGAGACTGCGAGTCTGCTGGAGAGGGGTCTCAGCCCGAGATCGAAGCCACTTGATGACATAAAGGAGGCTGAAGCACATGTCAGGGTTCTTGGCGAGGTTCTGGAGTATGAGAAAGACCTTTCATTCCAGGTCATCCTGCTCTGGCACAAGAGGCTGTTCGAAGGAACGAAGCCGGACATCGCAGGGCTGATCCGAGAACATCAGGTCGCCATCTCAGGCAGCCGATTCATGCCCCCCATGCCTTCCGAGATACAGCCGTTGCTCAGAGAGTTCTTTCGATGGTACAATCGCAGCAAAACCTCACTGCACCCAGTCGAACTCGCTGCGGCCGTTCACCTGAAATTCGTAACTATCCACCCGTTCACCGACGGGAACGGCAGGATCAGCCGGCTCCTTATGAACTTCATACTGCAGAGGCACGGCTTCCCTCCAATGAACATTCCATATAGTGACCGAAGGAGCTACTACAACGCACTCGAGCGTTCGCAGGTGAAGAATGTGGACAGCATCTTCATCCAGTGGTTCTTCAAAAGGTACCTCAAGGAGCAGACGGTGTACGCCAGGGTCGAAAAATGACGATCGCCCGATTTGAATAGGTGTTTTGACCTGGTGAAATTGAAAAATGGCAGGATATTCGAAGCGTGGTAAGTAGGATCCACTTGGGTTATCCTGCCCCCATTACTGCATGAACATCCTTCTGCGTCGGAATTAAATACTTTGTTGCCAATTACTACCCTCTAAGGGCAGTTTCGATATGCAAAAAATCAGATTTGGAAACATGGAACTAGATGCGCTTTTCGCCCTGGAGGAGTCGGAGGCAGGAGTGCTGACGCTGGCGGATCTTACGCAGAGAATGCACCTCTCCCAGGAACAAGCGTGGAAACTGGCCTCAAGATTGGTGAGAAAGAATCGTTTAATTCGACTAAAGCGTGGCGTCTACCTCTTTGCTCCGATGAAGGCCGGTAGGGAGGGAGTCTGGACGGAGGATGCCTTTGCGTCGATTCCCAAGCTGATGGAGGGCAAGGAGTATTACATCGATTTCTGGTCGGCATTGAACCACTACGGGCTCACTGAGCAGATTCCGATAACAGTGCAGATAGTGACGACCTCTAGGCAGCGCGCACTCGAAGCGCTTCAAACCCGCTTTGAATTCACACAAGTCCGCCATATAGGTGAGTGGCAAGAGGAGGAGATCGGCGGAGAGATCGTCAGAATCGCTACAATTGAGCAGCTTGTGCTGGACTGCCTGACGCTTCCTGAGAAGAGCGGAGGCGTCAAGGAGGTATGCAAGGCCCTTTGGAACGCAAAGAGGAAGCTTGACTGGAAGAAGCTTGAGGCACTCGCATCAAAGTCGAGCGACGCGGCAAGGAGGAGGCTCGGCTACCTATCTGAACTACTTGGAATGCGCAAGTTGAAGCCTGGAGCGATCGTTGGCTGGCGCTGGCTCGATCCTTCCGCCCCCAAGAAGGTGTTGGGCAAATCGGCCAAATGGGGACTGCTTCTGAACGTGTCAGAAGAAGATCTCATTGAGTGGAGGGAGCATTGATGATCAAGCCGAGCGAATTGAAGAGGGTAGCAGTCAAGGAGGGAGTCCCTCAGGCAGTCTTAGAAAAAGACCTCGCGCTGTCCGCAGCCTTGAAGGCGATCTCCGAATCACATCTGACAAAGCACTTGGTTTTCAAGGGCGGTACCGCAATAAAGAAAGTCTACTTCAAGGAGGCGAGGTTTTCCGAGGACCTTGACTTCTCTGTGTTTGAGACGGGGAAGAGGGAATGCGCCGACATGCTCCGCGACGCGCTGGAAGGGGCAGGGGTTGAGGGCATTGAGTTCGAGCATATCGAGGAAGAAAAGACCGCCGCCGGATTGAAGGCATCGGTCAGATTTATGGGCCCTTTAGTTCATCCGCAGAGAATTCGGTTCGATCTTAGTTTCCGCGACAACCTGGTTGAGGAGCCTACTCGAAGGCGAATCATCGATTCGTACAGCTTCGGTCCAGCTGAGTTGCAGGTCATGAGCGTCGAGGAAATCCTTGCGGAGAAGCTTCACGCGCTAGGAACGCGATCTGCGGCAAGAGATCTGTACGATGTCTGGTTCCTGCTAGAGAAAGGGATCAAGATCGACGAGCTCGTACTGAATGAGAAATTCGCCTATTATGACGAGAGGTATGATGCTGGAAAGGCGATTGAGAATGCGCGCAAGAGCAAAGAAAGCTGGGCGAGGGATCTCCGGCACCTGCTCAGGGATCTGCCGTCATTCGATTCTCTTGAGAAAATAATGGAAAGAAGGCTCCTGGGAATTTCTGAGTAATGATTCAGTCCTCCTGAGAATAGTAGGCGCAAATGAATATGTTAAAACGAGATCTTCTCGAAACAATCATTAGGGGCCGAATGCATCGAGCGGCAGCGTGAGAAAATGGCGGAGCACATCAAGCGCATCGGCGTCTCGATAGAACCGGGCCTTCTGTCCCGCCTGGACGAGTTCGTCGACTCCAAGGGCTTCCCGAGTAGGTCGGAGGCGATCAGGGACATGGTCATGGACCGGCTCAGCGCGGAGAAGCTGCAGAACCCGAACGAGCAGGCGGTCGGCTCGATCACGATCCTCTACAACCCGCACGCGAGGGGGCTTAGCGACAAGCTCACCGAGTTCCAGCACGAGGGGAGGAACCACGACCTGATCATATCGATGACGCACATCCACGTCGGCGACGACCTCTGCCTCGAGATACTGGTCTGCCGCGGGAAGGCCGGGGACATCAAGAACCTCGCGGAGAAGATCAGCGCGATCAAGGGGGTCAGGCACGGAGAGGTCTCGATGAGGAGCGTCGCGGAGACCGAAGAACATCACCACACTCATCCGCACTCTCACTGAGCTTTTTCCAGCTGCTTCAGCGCATTTATCCTCAGCACGCCTGAACGTGCGTGCCAGTCCGAGGAGCAGGATGCGATTTCGAGCCTCTTTGAGAAATTGGGACCGTCGAGCGTGATAGTCTCGAACTCGCCGCCCTCGCCGCTGACGTTAATACGCCTCTTTCTCTGGAGAGCCACAAGATCGTCGATTGCCTTCGGGTCAATTCTCCTTCCAAGCCATCTCTCATCCAACCCATCGGCTGCGACCCCGACCATGCGCACGTCGAATCCAGCTCCAACGATCTCCTTGAGGAGCATCTCCTGATCCTTATGCCAGAGTGGAGAAAAGACCTTCATTCCGAGCTCCTCGCACACGAAATTGATCCTGAACATCTGGTAGTCCGATGCGATCGCGCCGGTGATGACGGCGTCGACTCCCATCGACTCGATGGTTCGAGAAAGGATCAGAAGCTCGTCCTGCTCCGAGGGCACCTCTGCGGTAAGGTTCGGAATCCCCATGGCGCTGGATATAGTTGAGGCGAACCTGGCGTTCGGCACGTGGAACATATAGGAATCGGTGACGCTCGGTATGATCGTTATCGTGCCGGCGACGTCGAAGTGCTGCTGCTGGGCGATGTAGGTCGCGTAGACGGAATCCTTCCCTCCGGAGAACAGCACGGCGGCGCGTATCATTTCGATTCCCGAGAGGGTTCCGGAATCAAAAGACTATCTGCCACCCACCACTTGTGTTTAATAGAGAATGCGGCGATTCGGTACCGCCATGATGAAAGGATGCGTCTACTGCCCGAGATGCGACAAATCGATCCCGAAGGACGAGCTCGAGGAGCGCTCGGCGCAGCTAATCGCGCTGGCAGGGAGCGACTCGCTGAAGAGGGGCATCTGCCCCGTCTGTGGGACGAGGATGATAGACACCGACAAGGTCCGGAGGAAGGGAGAGTGACCCGATGACTTCCAGTTACGTCAAGGAGATGAACAGGGAGGAGTTTGCGTCGGCGATGAAGAGGGATCCGGTGGTCGTCCTCCCGATAGGCAGCATGGAGGAGCACGGCGCGCACCTCCCGCTCGGTAGCGACACCTTCGAGATAGACTTCGTGATCGAGAGGCTGAGCAAGAAGCTGGAATTACTGGTCCTGCCGACGGTCAACTACGGCAACTGCGGAAGCACTTACAACTTCCCCGGAACGATTTCCATTTCATTCGAGACGCTCAGGGCGCTGATAGCCGATATACTGAGCGAGGTCGTCAGGCACGGCGGGAAAAGGATCCTCGTGATCTCAGGCCATGCCGGCAGTAATCACATGGTCGCGATGAGGCAGGCCGCCCAGATGACCGTGAAGGAGCATCCGAAGCTCCGGATCATGGTGATGTCGGACTACGACCTCGTGCCGGAGTACAAGGGCGGGAACATACCGAGCTGGGACGGGCACGCGGGGAAAGCTGAAACGTCCCGCATGCTGAATATCCGGCCGGACATCTCCAAGAGGGGGAAGGTCGCGACCCGGGCGAGATACCAGGAATACATTGTCCTGCCGAATCCGGAGATCCAGTTCCCTACCGGTGTCTCAGGGGATCCGCGCAAAGCATCCGCTGAGCTCGGGAAGAAGATCGACGACTACGTCTTGAAGAGACTAATCACGCTGATCAAGAAGAATCTCGGGAGCGGTGACTGATTGAACGCGAAGCTTGCGGCTGCGATTGAAGCTGTCCGGATGATAAGGGACGGCCAGGTGGTCGGCCTGGGCAGCGGCTCGACCGCGGAGATCTTCATAGTCGAGCTCGGGAAAAGGGTCCGGGACGAGGGGCTCGAGATAATCGGCATCCCGACTTCCAAGAAGTCCGAGGCAATCGGGAGGGAGGCGGGGATACCGATCTCCTCCCTCGACGAGAACAGCGCGCTGGACATCACGGTCGACGGGGCGGACGAGGTCGACCCGAACCTCGACCTCATCAAGGGGCTCGGAGGCGCGCTGCTCAGGGAGAAGATGGTCGCGAGGGCGACGAGGAAAGTGGTAATCGTTGTCGACGAGTCCAAGCTCGTCCACCAACTGGGCACCAAGGCACCCCTGCCGGTCGAGGTCGTTCAATTCTCACAGAAGCACCTGGCCAAGCAGATGACTGCTCTTGGATGTGTGCCGATGCTCCGTCAATCGGATTCGAAACCGTATGTCACCGACAACGGAAATTACATCATCGACTGCATGTTCAAGGGAATCGACGACCCCCACCAGCTCGAGAGGAAGTTGAAGGAGATGCCAGGCGTCGTCGAAACCGGTCTATTCTTGGGGATGGCTGACACCATCATTGTCGGCGCTCCCACTGGCGTTCGTATGCTTAAGAGAAAAGAACCGAAGAAGTGATCACTTCGACAGGCCGCGCAGCTGTTCGATCTCCCAGTCGATCTTCTCGATCTTCTTCCTGAGATCGCCCTCGATCGTGGAGATGATCTCCTCGAACTGGACTGAGAGCCTGTAGGCGTGCACGGGCCTCCCCTTGCCCTGCTTCTTGATGTCGCGCTTCGCGACCCACTTCCGCCTTCTGAGCTCCTGCATGGCGATTGAGACCTCGGGTTGGCGGAGGCTGGTGGCCGTCTCGATCTCGACCGACGTGGTCTCCTCCTTCTTCCGGAGGTAGACAAGAGTCTTCGCGATGTTCTTCTTCAGCCCTGCGTTGATCAGTAGCTGAACCAGGGACTCGTCGGACTTCGTGAGGCCTCGAGAGGTCACATTTATCACCTTTTCATCTATATTTAGGCTTATATTTATTCCTTTTCATCTACCGCGGGAGCCTTTCGGACGCGTCAAA
>Ga0315293_10001416_pt1:0-12500 | contig 23323 bp, 20 predicted proteins | sample YL17G13_20_MG_FD_203071 | JGI IMG/M metagenome (GOLD analysis project Ga0315293, IMG submission 203071) | Sediment microbial communities from Yellowstone Lake, YNP, Wyoming, USA - YL17G13_20 | ecosystem: Environmental > Aquatic > Freshwater > Lake > Sediment | place: USA: Wyoming...
ATATATTTGCAGCGCCTATTGGACAGCAAGGTGGATAACTGTGCTCGGAAATCAACATATGGGTGGTGTTGAGGATAGAATCACCGGATAAATGGTGTTCATGATCTTAAACATAGAAGTAGACAATGGTACTATGCTTCAATAACTATATCGGGAGAGAGTTTTGCAATTGGCTCATCCTTTTGGCCTGTATTGGTCTTCACCGTTCTGTACTCTGGGTAGAGCATGCCACGGCAAAGAGCATGATCGAGGCAAGAGAAAACGACAGATTTGATAAAGATCTCCTCTACCATAGAGAGGGTGGTTACCCGCTTTTCCTTGTTAATCCTGAGCATACCAAAACTATGTTCTTTATCGAAGGTTTCAGGGCGCAAATGCCTGCGGGCATGTATAAGGACTGGTTCGAATATATTCACCAAACCTAGCGGGTTAACATCATCGTCCCAGTTTATGGCCTACAGAGTTCTCCCTTTGCCATGCGAAACCGGGAGTGGTTTTTCCAGGAGGATATGCGCACGGTCCTGCAGATCTATGATGCTTATACATCGATTTTGCCAAAAGATCATAAGGTGGTAACCGTGTCCATGTCCTTTGGAACCGTCCCCCACCTGGCCATTGCAGCAAAGGCTAAAAGGCCTCCCGCTGCGCTGGTCTTCCTCTCCCCCCTGAATACGGGCATGGAGTACAAGGTGGCGGGAAGATTTGTCTACTGGCTCTCTAAACAGACGTCCTGGCTACAATACGTCATCCTCTTCTCTCCGGCAACCCGTCCCCCTACCAGGGCCTCGATTTGGGATATCGTGAACAGGGAAAAAAACCTTAAAGTGGCAGCGCAGATGGCGGTAAATCCCGAGGACAGCTCTCGCCTCGGATATCTGGTTGAACGTGCTGCTTCCTGGATGGAAAAGGAGCTGATACATCAGGTCAAGGGGAAGGATATAACGGTCGTTTGGGGAGACAGTGATCTCTTCTTCTCCCAGGATGGGTTCAAGGTCTTTACAGAGAAATTGATGCGATCGGGGAACAGGGTGAAGACAATGACCATCAAGGATTCCGGTCATATGGTACTCCTGGATAATGGTGGAACAGGGGTAAAACAATACATCTTAAAGGAGCTCCTGGAAAAGTAATGGTAAGAGAAGAAATCTCATGGGTTGCTAGCGTCAAGAGGGTAAATTAATCAATATTGCCCAGTTTGATTATTTTATGTTTTTATTATTTATTATATCAACATATTAGATATTTTGATAGGGTAGCTTAGCAATAAAATTGATACTTTTTCCCTTGACCTTTGAGATGGAAATAGTATGTAGCAGCTTAAATTCAACTTTATAACACATTGGGGGTAAACAATGAGAAGGGCTCATGTAAGTTTGATCGTCGTGTTAATCATCTCTCTGGCACTCTTTGCCGTTGGCTGCGCGAAGAAAACCGTTGATAAGTCGGAAGAGGTTAAACCTCCTGTGCAGCAAGAGGTGAAAGTGGAACAGCCAGCACCTCCGGCACCTGCCGCTCCTGAAAAACCCAAAGAGGAGGCGAAAGTCGAGACCCCTGCCCCTGTGCCTAGTCTGGAAGACGCGATGAAGGCTTTTGAAGACAAGAATATCTACTTCGATTTCGACAAGTACAGTCTCCAGTCCGAGGCCAAGGATGTCCTGAAACAGAAAGCCGAATTCCTCAAGACCCATTCCAATATCACCATCCAGATAGAGGGTCACTGTGATGAAAGGGGCACAACCGAATATAACCTAGCGCTTGGCGAGCGGAGGGCAAAGGTCGCACAGGATTACATGGTCTCCTTAGGTGTGGCCAAAGAACGCATCTCCACCATCAGCTATGGCGAAGAGAAACCGGTGGATCCTGGTCACAATGAAGAGGCTTGGTCGAAGAACAGGCGAGATCATTTTGTTATTGTTAATAAATAAAGGACAAGCTAAAACAAAACATAAAAATAAATTTTTAAAGGAGATAGTGGCATGAAAAAGGGTTTCAAATGGTTCAATTTGGTTGTAGCATTACTTGTTATGTTCTCTGTTACGGTTTCCATGGGCTGCTCCAAGAAGACGGAAGAGGCCGCACCAACTACAACTGAGCAGACAGCTCCAGCTCCGGCCCCTGAGGCAGCTCCGGCCCCTGAGGCAGTCCCGGCCCCTGAGGCAGCTCCGGCCCCTGAGGCAGCTCCAGCAGCTCCAGCTCCAGAGGCTCCAAAGCAGTAAGGTTCTTTGTTCTAGTGGCCTCCGGTGAACTCCGGGGGCCACTAACTTGAACAAGAAAACCACCAGCCATGTATACCGCTGGAAGAGCATAGGCTGGGGTGGTGATTCTTTTCGTTTTTGCTGCAGGCGAAGCCTCAAAAGCTTTCGCTGCATGGTGAGCGATAATTTCGTCTTTCTATAGAGAACACATCACGATGAGATGTACGCTGCATCGATTCTATCTGTAATCCAGAACAGCCCATGGCCAAATCATTATTTCCAGGCCCTTCCCTGTCGAATTCTTTTTATCTTTGACAAAATGCAGATCCAACCTTTAATGTATCCTCTAGGAGGTGAAATGAGATGAGTGAGGTCTATCATTTCTACAAGGTGATAAAGGAAGGGAGCATCGTCTGGGTATATCTGAACCGGCCGGAAAAGAAGAATGCCATGGGGCCCGATGCCTGGAGAGAGATTATTCCCATTTTCGAAGACATCCAAAGCGATGATTCCATCCTTGTGGCAATAATTGCCGGCGAAGGGAAGGACTTCTGCGCCGGAATCGACCTCCTCGGCATGGGCACAGAGATCCCAACCCTGAAGGATTGGGATCTGAGTGCGCAAGGCAAATTGAAGCTTTTCCGGGCTATATTCCCGCTCCAGGACACCATGAGCTGCATCGAGAAGTGCTCGAAACCGGTGATCTGTGCTATACACGGCTATTGCATCGGCGCGGGTCTCGATATGGCCTCCGCCTGCGATATCCGCCTAGCATCCCGGGATGCCAAGATCTCGCTCCGCGAGTCAGCGGTCGCCATCGTGGCAGATGTGGGCAGTCTGCAGCGCGTTCCACACATCATCAGTCAGGGTTTGGCTCGTGAGCTAGCCTATACGGCTAAGTTCATCGATGCCGAACGGGCAAAGGCAATACAACTTGTGAACGAGGTTTACCCTGACAAGGAGACGCTCCTGAAAGGCTCCCGGGAGATGGCGCTCGAGATCGCCAGGAACTCCCCACTCGCCGTCCAGAGTTCGAAGGACGTGCTCAACTTCTGCCGGGGGAAAAGCATTGCCGACGGTCTCGAATACGTGGCGGCCAGGAGCGCAATGATCCTCCCCTCGGACGACCTAGCCGAGACCATGAAAGCCTTCCTCGAAAAACGCCCCCCAAAGTTCACCGGCAGATAGCGATCTCTAACCTCCCTTCCCCTCCTCTCCTTCGGGGGAATGGACAAACGTTTCATGTGTATTTATTTCCACAATAGACCGGGTGGATACCCTATCATAAAAGGGGCCTAGCGGAAATCTCTAAAGTTTTTCATCCTGGCATTCCGATTATAGAACGTAATGGAAAAGAGAGAAACCAGGAGACGCAAGACCCACAATTTTCATGATCTCTATGCAAATGTAAAGATAGGCTCTAAGTCTATTAAGCTGCCTATAGTTGATATATCCATCGGCGGTATGGGGGTCCTCGTCTCGAACGGCTTCTCCCTCTTTAAAGAGGGGAAGGATATCGTCATCGATACACTGGAAAAGCAGGGTAGCATCATTGCCGCATCTATCAGTGGCCGGATTGCATATATCGGTCCTGGTGTTCCCTCCCGGGCAGGGATCGATTTCTCGCCCGCTGACACACCAATCGAGGCCTATACACAATTGAAGAAAGGCAATGGCAAGACTAGGCAGGTAATCAAGAACAAGGAAGAGATCCTGCACACATTCAACGAAATTAAGAAGTGGTCACGTGGGTTTGGCGATATGCTCATGATCCATAAACACAAGGCCATTCCGGCCGAATTTTTCTACCTGAGACCACAAGATGATAACATGGTATTGCGGATAGTACGGATTTCGGAGCTCCGGTTGCCCTTCCACCCGGAAGTAGGAGTCACCTATCCCTTCTATCTCTTTAAGGGTGTAAATGTCATGCTCTTCTCTGCCAAGGTACTGAATATCATCAAGAATATCATGGAGACGAGTTGGCCCAATGAACTCCAATATATCAGCCGGCGGAGCATGCTGCGATACTTCGTTACGGGCCAGGAGCCCATCACCGCTCATATTTACCATCCGATAAGTTCCAAGGATATCAGCGTCGTGGTGTGGGATATCAGTATCGAGGGTATGGGGGCCGAAATCCTTGACGACGACACCCCTTTTATCGAGGGCATGAACCTGCCGAGTATCAGGATCAACCTCCCGAAGGGTCCAGTTGACACCAAAGGCATTGTCCGGTCGGTCAGGACCGAGAATGTCCTACAGAAGACCCAGCTCGGGATTGAGTTCACGGAAGGAGTCCGTAATTACCAGGACCGGATACTCGACTTCATCCTCGAGATGAAACTGCCCTCCGAGGGTGTCTTAAACGGAATGGATCATACTCCGTAATAAGATCGATACCAGTCAACAAACCTCATGATGCCGACCTCAAGGGAAACGTGAGGCCTGAAGCCGATAACCATCGCGAGATCTTCCGCATCAGCGCAGGTTGCCACAACGTCTCCCGGCTGAAGCGGCAACATATTCTTGACGGCCTTCTTCCCGATTGTCTCTTCCAGCACCTCCACAAAATGCATCAGTTCGACCGGCCTCGCTCCCCCGATATTGAATATCCGGTAGGGGGCATAGCTCGTCCCAGGATCATGTTGTCGGCTGTCCCATGCTGGGTTCGGCTGCGGAATGATATGCATCACCTTCACCACTCCCTCTATGATGTCGTCGATATAGGTAAAGTCCCGCTGCATCTTTCCCTGGTTGTAGAGATCGATGGGTAAACCATCGATGATGGCCTTGGCAAATTTGAAGAGGGCCATATCAGGCCTGCCCCATGGGCCATAGACGGTGAAAAAGCGTAGACCGGTACAGGGGATGCCATAGAGGTTTGCATAGCAATGGGCCATGAGTTCATTTGCCTTCTTCGTTGCCGCATAGAGGGAAACCGGATGATCCACGTTGTCATGCACGGAAAAAGGCATCTTCGTGTTCGCTCCATAGACCGAGCTTGAGGATGCATAGACCAGATGAGGGGTGTGCGCTGCGCGGCATCCTTCCAGGATATTTATGAAACCTACGAGGTTCGTGTCTATGTAAACAAATGGGTTCTCAAGACTGTAACGCACGCCAGCCTGTGCGGCAAGATGCACCACGACATCAAAGCTGTTCTGATAAAAGATCTCCAGTACCCGGTCTCTTGTCAACAGGTCGAGCGCCTCAAAAGAGAAATCCCTATACTGTTGCAGAATGGATAACCTGTCCATCTTCAGTTTTGGATCATAGTAGGGGCTCAGGTTGTCAATCCCCAATACATCTGTGCCCTCTTCCAATAGTCTTTTGCTGAGATGGAATCCAATGAAACCGGCAGCTCCAGTGACAAAGACCTTCATTCCCGTCCTCCCGTATTCGCCCGGACTAGGAAGGTTGCTAGGGCATAGGGCAGGGTATATATATCAGATATATTGACCATATCTCCTTGATGTTCATTTCCCACGAGTACGGCATGCATGCCGACACCGATCGCTGTAACCACGTTGTCGACCATGTCATCAACCACGACAAACTCCTCTGGGTACAACCCATATCTCTCCATCACCTTGCAATACGGATGTAGTCTGGGTTTCGGAATGAAATCCATTTCCTCTATGGTGAAGAGATCGGCAAATAAATGATCCACTCCCAGGGCATTTAGAACACGCTCGATATAGTCGTGCGACCCGTTTGAGAATGCAATCAGATCAAAAGCTATGGACTCGAGGGCTTGTTTGAGCCTCTCATCAAACACGAGCAGCTCTTCCACCGGGACATCGTGGACATAGGGTAAAAAAACCTGCGGATCAACTTGATGGTCATGCATGAGACCGCCTAGTGTCGATCCATATTGATTGACATAGATCCTCCTCAAGGCCTTCGTCTCCTCTGGAGTGAGGCTGAGCTTCTTCTTGAGAAAGTCCTCGATCCTCCTGCTCACCGCAACAAAGGGGCCGGTCCCCTTCGGATAGAGTGTGTAGTCTACATCCAGGAGAATGGTCCTCATATTCCACGTATTCTTTAGCCTACCCATCGGCTGAGGAAAAGGCCGAGGGAAAGGAGCACGGGGGTGGCGATATTGATCAAGACATTCTTCCTCATAAAGGGGATAAGCTTCTGTCTATCATCCGCAAACTTAAGGACACCCACGATGGTCGGAATGGCCAGGATCAAAGTGGCAAAGCCAATAAAGCCTCCGCGGGGTAGCTCCCCGAATAGATACCCGATGACAATCGGCAGGTAAGCCGCGAGGAGGAATACGCCATAGACCTTGGCACTGGCTTTTCTCCCGATCGTTATGGGCAGGTGACGCCTTCCGATACTCTTGTCAGCCTCAACATCTGGAAACTGGTTCAACAATAAAAGGTCATTAACAAGGAAGAATGGGACGAGGGAGGCGATAAAGGCGGTCCAGGAATATCGACCACTGAGGACGAAGTCCGTCCCCATGACCATGAGTGGGCCAAAGCCGAGTCCAGGGGCGATCAGGCAGAGCACGGGGCGCTTCGTGATCCAGGGCGTATAGGCATAGATGATCGCGAGGCCAAGTAAACCCAGAGGCAGGAGCCAGAAACCTCGCACGAAAAGGAAATATATGCCAATAATGGCGGCAATGGCCATGGCAACAAAACCGGTTATCAATGCCACGTAAGACTTTTCCGGACTTGCCAGCAAGGCCTTGCTTCCACCGCTGAACGGGGTTGGCTGGGTGACAAGATCCAGGCCGCTCTTGAAATCTGAGTGTTCATTGAGGGCATTCACACTGATATGCGTCGATATGGCGCCGATGAGAATAAGGATGACGTAAGATGGGTTGATAGGAGTGCCTGACCATGCTGCTGAGGCGATCCCGACGAGAACACATGCCGGGGTGAGGATGAGAAATGGTAAACGCATGGGACCAGTCACAACTTTACGCATCTTCAAATCCCTCCGCTTGTCTTGGATGTTTGATGCGCATAAACCGGTAAGACTTTCCCGTCACCTGTCTGCCACGCGGTGTGCGGTTGATATAGCCGTTCTGGATAAGGTAGGGCTCGTAGACATCCTCGATGGTGTTTTTGTCCTCGCCCATGGCCGCCGCCAAGGAATCAATTCCCACCGGACCGCCGTTGAAATTCTTGATCATGATCTCGAGGATCTTCCGGTCCATGCGGTCCAGTCCGCTCCGGTCGATATTAAGCCTGGTGAGTGCCAGGTCGGCGATATCGTGGGTTACACGGCCTTCGCCCATGACGTCCGCAAAATCCCTTACCCTCCTCAAGAGTCGATTCGTAATGCGTGGGGTGCCGCGCGATCTGCGTGCGATCTCGGAGAGGCCTTCTTCATCCGCTTCTATGCCAAGGATCCTGGCCGAGCGCTTGAGGATCATGGCGAGCTCGTCGTTACAATAGAACTCGAGGTGGCCGATGATCCCGAAACGATCCCTCAAGGGCGAGGTGATCCTCCCTGCCCGGGTAGTGGCCGAGACGAGGGTGAAGGGGTTGAGGTCGATCCTTATCGACCGGGCTGACGGCCCCTGCCCGATGATGATATCGAGTTTGAACTCCTCCATAGCGGGATAGAGGATCTCCTCGACCGCAGCGCCGAGCCGATGGATCTCGTCAATAAAGAGAACGTCGTTCGGTTCCAAGTTGGTGAGGATGGCGGCGAGGTCCCCGGACTTCTCGATGGCGGGGCCGCTCGTGACTTTTATGTTTACATCAAGTTCGTTGGCGATGATATAGGCCAGCGTCGTCTTGCCGAGGCCGGGGGGACCATAAAAGAGGCAGTGGTCAAGCGGTTCTTGTCTGGCCTTGGCTGCCTTGATGAAAATGGTGAGGTTCTCCTTGAGGGCATCCTGCCCTACATACTCCCGCAAATACTTTGGCCTTATATGGGACTCGAATTCCGTCTCGTCTCTGTCCACCCTTAAGCCAGCCAGTTCCTTCTTCATCACCGCATTTCCTTGAGCACCTGTTTGATAAGGTCTTCGACATTATCCGCCTTGATATTGCATACCGCCTTGCGTGCTTGCGTCTCAGAATACCCCAAAGCGATCAATGCTTCAACTGCATCTTCCATGACTTCGTATCCTTCCCTACCCAAACGCTGGTACTTCTTGACGATCTTCTCTTTGAGCTCCAGGATGATACGCTGGGCGCTTTTCTTCCCGATCCCGGGCAGCGAGCTCAGGTAGTTGATATTCTCGCTGACCACCTCGTCGAGGAATCTATTCGGATCCATATTGGCCAGGATATTCATGGCGGTCTTCGGTCCGATACCGGAGACATTTATGATGAGAGAGAATATCTCCCGCTGCCGGGGATCAGGGAATCCATAGAGGGAGAGGGAATCCTCCCTGGCAATAAGAACGGTGTACAGCAATACTTCCTGGCCTGGTGCAAGCTGTTTCTCATTCCCTGTGGGTACATGAACGTGAAAACCGACCCCAGCGACCATGACTGTAAGACTGCCGGGAGCGATCTGTGCCACTTTACCTTTGAGCATGCTGATCATGGGGCAATCCTCTTCATCCGACGCGAGGAGGTGTGGCAGTATCCGATAGCCAAGGCATCTGAGGCATCCTGCGAGGTGATCTTGCCTTTGGGGATATGCAAGAGGGTGTTGACCATGGCGCCGATCTGATATTTCTCAGCATGCCCATATCCGCAGGTCGCCTTCTTGATCTCGGTTGGGGTGTACTCGAAGACAGGGATATCAAGCATGGTTACCGCGAGGATGATGACCCCCCGTACCTGTCCGAGTTTCATGGCCGTCTGAGCGTTCGTGGCATAGAAGGAGGTCTCAATCGCCACCTCTATCGGTTTATAATCCTTGAGAATGTCTGTTATGTGCAGAAAGATTTCCTTGAGCCGCAGCGAGAGATCGTGGGCCTTCGGCCGGATGGTGCCGTGTGCTACATAGATACTCTTGTCTCTCTCGATATCCAGGATCCCGTATCCCGTGCACTGCGACCCGGGATCGATGCCACAGATGATCATGACGCCTGGAGCTGGGCCATCTCTTCGTCGTCGATATCGAAGTTCGAGTATACGGACTGGATGTCATCGTGGTCTTCGAGCAGCTCGAGGAGCTTTAAGGCCTGCTGGGCACTCTTGCCGGCCACTCTGACGGTTGTTTTGGGAATCATGGATATCTCGGCGGTATTGTACTTGATTCCCTTGGTCTCGAGGGTTTCTCTAAGGGAGTTGAGCACATCGGGCTCGGTGAGGATCTCGTAGGTGTCGCCCTGGTCGGTGATGTCCTCGGCGCCCTGGCCCAGTGCGATCTCATAGAGGGTGTCCTCGTCGACCGCATCCTTATCGAGCGAAACATAGCCTTTTTTTTCGAACATCCAGGACACGCAATTCGTCTCGCCGAGGTTGCCGTTGTATTTGGAGAAGAGATGCCGGATGTCAGCCACGACCCTGTTTTTGTTGTCGGTCAGGACGTGCACCATGATGGCGATGCCGCCTGGACCGTAGCCTTCGTATGAGATCTCCTCGAGGGAGAAGCCGGAGAGCTCGCCGGTGCCTTTCTTGATAGCCCGTTCGATATTGTCCTTGGGCATGTTGGCGGCCTTGGCTGCGGCGACTGCCGATCGTAACCTCGCATTTGCATTCTGGTCACCTCCTCCCATGCGTGCGGCAACGGTTATCTCTTTGATGAATTTGCTGAAGAGCTTGCCTCGCTTGGCATCGAGTGCGCCTTTCTTGTGTTTGATCGTGCTCCATTTGCTGTGGCCAGACATATGAGCGATCCCCCCTTTTGCTGCTTTCTAGTGTTTTCTATCCACATCTTAGCATATATGTCAATGCTTTCTCAATTGGAATGTCCCGACTCTTTGATAATGTCCCCATGAGAACTCGATAGAAATGTCCCCGAGTAAAATTTATAAGGTGGCCTCAAGGAGGAGGCCATGGGGGTGATAGTGATGAGTGAGAAGGAGCGCGTTCGGTTGGAGGTTTTGGGGTGGAAAGAGCGGGTTGGTGTCAGTCTTGTGAAGGCAGCGGAGGCGATGGGAGTAAGCTATCGTCAGGCGAGGAGGATCTGGAAGAGGTACAAGGCGAACAGGGGCGAGGGTTTGGTGCACCGGGGACGGGGGAAGAAATCGAACCGGGGGTATGACCGGGGAGTGAAGGAGCAGGTCCTGGGGGTGTATCGAGAGCGGTACAGGGGATTTGGGCCGACCCTGGCCTCCGAGAAGTTGCATGAAGAGAGCGGGCTGCGGGTGGACCACGAGACGTTGCGGCGGTCTTTGATGGCAGAGGATATGTGGAAGAGGCAGCGGGAGCGGAGGAAGCATCGTCAGCGCAGGGAACGCAAGGCCTCTTGTGGGGAGTTGATCCAGATGGATGGGAGCCATCATGGGTGGTTTGAGGACCGTGGGCCCACGTGCTTTCTGCTCTCGATGGTGGATGATGCGACGGGGCGGACGATGGCGATCATGGCCGAGGAGGAGACGACCGAGGCGGCGATGCGGCTGCTCAAGGAATGGATCATGGCGTATGGGATACCCGTGGCATTCTATACGGACCGCAAGAACGTATACATAGTGGACCGGCCTCGGACACGGGAAGAGCCGCTGAGTGCATTCGGGAAGGTCTGCAAGAAGCTGGGGATACGGATAATAGCTGCCCGATCACCGCAGGCCAAGGGCCGGGTGGAGCGCAAGCATGGGGTGTATCAGGACCGGTGGGTGAAGGAACTGCGGCTCAAAGGGGTAAAGGACCTTGCTGCTGCGAACCGGCTGTTGCCGGAGTTCACGAGCAGGCTCAATGAGAAGTTTGCCGTAAAACCGGCAAGTGAGATAGATCTTCATCGTCCTGTGGAGGCTCAGACCTCTCTTGAGAGGCTGTCGAAAAACTCCAGTAAGCTCAAAAACCATCAAATTTGGACCATCAAAACAAAAGCCCCAATCAAAAAATTCCCAACGTAGGGCATTCTACGAGGTCGTTTTTTTGTCACTTTTCATCCTTTGAGTTTTTCGACAGTCTCTGATGATATCTTCGGCTGGGAAGAGACGCGGGTATTGAGGAATGATTGGACCGTGCGATATGAGAACCGCATCTTCCAGGTAACCAGGCAGAGCAATCTCCCGCCGGTCAAGAAGAGGGTCGCCATCCTGAAGCGATTGGATGGAAGTCTGTGGATGGAGTATCGGGGTCAGGAGATACAGTTCAAGGAGCTTACCGAAGTGTCTCCCGAGAAGCCGGACCAGGAGGCTCCAGAGATCAAACAGGACATATGGCGTCCCGCGTCTGATCATCCCTGGAGGAAGTCCTTCAAGAAGATGTTCCCGCCGAAATAGGACGACGCCCTGCCGGCGGCCCTATCCTACGGATAGGGCTTGGTCAGTACCTTGGGGGCATAGGGGGACATTTCTAAAGAGCTTTGACATTGCTTTCTCATTGGAAATGAAAAAGGGCCCTGAATCAAAAGGATTCAGGGCCTTGAAGAATGATCCCGGCGACGTCCTATTCTCCCACACAGTTACCCGTGCAGTACCTTCGGCGCTCAAGGGCTTAACGGCCGAGTTCGGGATGGGATCGGGTGTTTCCCCTTTGCCATGGTCACCGGGAACGTTTACGTATCAGCGCGTATAAAAAGGTGGAAGGGAGTAAATAGTGGGTCAAGCCTCACGGCCGATTAGTACTGGTTAGCTCAATGCGTCGCCGCACTTACACACCCAGCCTATCAATCCTGTAGTCTTCAGGAGGCCTTCAGTCCGCACGAAGCGGAGGGGAGATCTTATCTTGAGCGCGGTTTCCCACTTAGATGCTTTCAGCGGTTATCCGTTCCGAACGTAGCTACCCAGCTATGCCGTTGGCACGACAACTGGAGCACCAGAGGTTCGTCCATCCCGGTCCTCTCGTACTAAGGACAGAGTCTCTCAAATCTCCTACGCCCACGGAAGATAGGGACCGAACTGTCTCACGACGTTCTAAACCCAGCTCGCGTACCGCTTTAATTGGCGAACAGCCAAACCCTTGGGACCTACTCCAGCCCCAGGATGCGATGGGCCGACATCGAGGTGCCAAACCTCCCCGTCGATGTGAACTCTTGGGGGAGATAAGCCTGTTATCCCCGGGGTACCTTTTATCCGTTGAGCGATGGCCCTTCCATGCGGGACCACCGGATCACTAAGACCTGCTTTCGCACCTGCTCGAGGTGTCCCTCTCGCAGTCAAGCTCTCTTATGCCTTTACACTCGTCGGCTGATTTCCAAACAGCCTGAGAGAACCTTAGCGCGCCTCCGTTACATTTTGGGAGGCGACCGCCCCAGTCAAACTACCCG
>Ga0315293_10001416_pt1:17500-23323 | contig 23323 bp, 20 predicted proteins | sample YL17G13_20_MG_FD_203071 | JGI IMG/M metagenome (GOLD analysis project Ga0315293, IMG submission 203071) | Sediment microbial communities from Yellowstone Lake, YNP, Wyoming, USA - YL17G13_20 | ecosystem: Environmental > Aquatic > Freshwater > Lake > Sediment | place: USA: Wyoming...
TACCTCCACATGAGGGCATCGGGGATGGACATGACCTTGCCAAACATGTCTGAAGGCTCGTCATTTATTCCTATATAATTATTGTATGATTTGCTCATCTTCTGAATGCCGTCGAGCCCTTCAAGGAGCGGCATGGTTATGATTACCTGGGGTTCAAGGACATATGCCTTCTGAATCTCGCGCCCCATAAAAAGGTTAAAGATCTGGTCGGTCCCACCGAGCTCCACATCAGCCTGCAATGCCACTGAGTCATATGCCTGAACAAAGGGGTAGAGAAACTCATGGATACTGATGGGCTTCTCATCCTGATACCGCTTCTTGAAATCTTCTCTTTCCAACATCCGCGCTACTGTCTGCTGCGAGGCAAGCTTGATGAAATCGGCCACACTCATGGCGTCCATCCATTCCGAATTGAAGGCCACCCGCGTGCGCTCTTTATCGAGAATCTTGAATATCTGATCCTGGTAGGTTTTGGCATTCAGTATAACCTCATCCCGGGTGAGCGCCTTGCGTGTTGTGCTGCTGCCGCTTGGATCGCCGATCATACCCGTGAAATCCCCGATCAGGAAGATTACTTCATGCCCCAGTTCCTGAAACTGCCGCATCTTCTGGAGGAGCACCGTATGTCCGAGATGGATATCAGGGGCAGTGGGATCGAAACCCACCTTGATCTTCAAGGGCTTGCCTTTCTTGAGCTTCTCGATAAGTTCCCCCTCAGAAACAATGTCCACAACACCCCGCCGGATTTCTTTCAATTGCTCCTCAAACATTTTGCTCCCCCTGAATCCAAATCTCACCCCCCCCCTTGATCTCAAAGGGGGCTTGAGGGTTTGAGATTTTATTTTGCATACTCAACCGCGCGGCTTTCGCGGATGACGATCACCTTGATCTGGCCCGGGTAGGTGAGTTTTTCCTCGATGGATTTGGAGATGTCCTTGGCCAGAAGCTCGGTATCAGCGTCGCTCGTGTTCTCCGCCTCAACCATGACGCGCAATTCCCTGCCCGCCTGGACGGCAAAGGCTTTGCTCACCCCTTTGAAAGACGCAGCGATCTCTTCGAGATCCGTCAGTCGCTTGATATAGTTCTCGAGCATCTCCCTGCGTGCCCCGGGACGCGCCGCAGAGAGCGCGTCCGCCGCCTGGACCAGGAAGCAGTATACCGAGCTCACGGGCGCCTCATTATGATGCGCTGCGATGGCCTCCAACACCTTGTTTGACTCCCCATACCGCTTTGCTATCTCGGCCCCGATGATGGCATGCGAGCCTTCCACCTCATGGTCGACCGCTTTGCCAATATCATGGAGAAGCCCGATGCGTTTGGCGATCTTCTGGTTTACTCCGAGCTCGGCGGCGATGACCCCGCAGAAATGGGCGACTTCAAGGGAATGTTGATAGACATTCTGCGAGAAGCTCGTTCTGTACTTGAGCTTGCCCACAAGCTTGATAAGTTCGGGGTTTATCCCGTGCACGCCCACATCAAAGGTGGCCTGCTGGCCAGACTCCCAGACCCCTTCATTCACCTCGTTGGTCACCTTCTCTACGATTTCCTCAATGCGGGAAGGATGTATCCTGCCATCGACGACGAGTCGTTCCAGAGAGAGTCGTGCAACCTCGCGCTTGATGGGATCAAAGCTCGATATGATCACGGCATCCGGGGTGTCGTCGATAATGAGATCAACCCCGGTGACCGCCTCGATCGAACGGATGTTTCTTCCTTCTCTGCCGATGATGCGTCCCTTCATCTCCTCACTTGGGAGGTTCACTACCGAAACGGTGCGCTCGCTCACCACATCGGCGGAATAACGCTGGATCGCAGTAGCCAGAATCTCTTTTGCCTTCTTATCCGCCTCGGCCTCGGCTTCGTCCTGGATCTGTTTCAGCTTCTTTGCAGCCTCATGCCTGGCCTCGCTCTCTAGAGACTCCATCAATGCCCGCTTCGCTTGCTCGGAGTTCATGCCGCTGATCTCCTCCAACCGCGTGATCTGCCTCCGCCGCAGCTCTTCCACCTCGGCCTTAAGAGAGTCCACATATTTCGTCCTATCCGCCAATGACTTTTCCGACCTCTTGATTTCCTGATCCCGTTTGTCAAGGGAGGTAAGTTTGTTATCCAGCATGTCTTCCCTTTGGAGGATCCTCTTCTCGGCAGCCGTGACCTCCTTCATGCGCTCCCGAGCCTCGTCCTGGCTCTTCGTCTTGGCGGCAAAAATAAGCTCTTTGGCCTGAAGCTGGGCATCGGTGATAATGCTTGAAGCCTCCTTCTTTGCATCCTCCATTACCCGCTTGGTAATGGTATCTGCATCCACCCTGGCCTTCCTGCTCAAAAGGAAGTGTATGCCAAATCCGATTACAGCACTAGCCACTAATCCAATACTGATATATGCAATTTCCATCACAACACCTCGCATTCTGTTTTGAAGATACCCAGTTGCGTCGCCACAAAATTCACCCGTGCATCCCATGGTTCACTCGGCAATCGCTCTATGAAAAACTCATCAAGACATACCCCGATGGTGATCACATTGGGGTGTGTCTCGATCAGCCTATCATAGTATCCCTTTCCATACCCCACTCTATACCCATATCGGTCAAAGACCAGACCTGGTACAAGGATGAGGTCAATATTCGTCATCGGAATTGGTTGTGAGTTATGAGGTTCGGCGATCCCAAAGGAACCTTGAGTAAAATCGCTCAGGGATTTCGCGGGGCAAAAGACGAGCCTGTCTCCCTCTACCCCTGGAAATACGATTGTCTTATCAGATGCATTCCACAACGGGAGGAGATCAACCTCCCCATGGATTGGGATATATAGAGCTACGACAAATGCATCCGTGAACAAGGGTGAGATGGCAATATGTCTCCGAACAGCATCTTCAAGGTTTGCCCTCTCTTCCTGATCAAGAGACCTTCGTCTTGCCAGTGTCTTTTGCCTGATCTGCGCCTTACTCAACATCCCACATAATCGAAGATGACAAAAGGGGAAAAGGTATCAGGGCAGCCCCGCGGTGATGCCGTACCCTCTCGTTCCTTGAGCCCGATCTCTCTATCAGGCAGGTCTGATATACTGCTTTAGGCTTTCCTCTGCACAGAGAAAAAAGCTCACCACAGCAGTGGCCAGAACCTTTGCCCTCCATGTTGACACAGAAGGAACTTCGTGGGCCACGCATACCCCGGGTGATCTCATCTCAATCTCGCATCGATATGATCAATCAATTGTCCCATACGGGTTTTGATTGTTTCCTTCAACGATTCCAATTCAGACTGTGTCCGCCTTACTTCATCTGCCATATTGAGCATAACCACCGCCATCAACTCCATGGTGGTAACAGCGTTTCCCTGTCTCTGGACATCAGCAACCATGTCATTGATATATTTGGACAACGCCTGAACGTAATCATTATCACCCCGAGTCCTTACCTTATACTCCTGCCCTAATATCCTTATCGATACTGAGTTCTGCAATCGTTTAAAACACCTCTACACACTTGATGAGGTGTGCCACTCGCTCTCTTACCCGTTCTTTCTCAGCCAAGAGATTTTCGAGATCCTGCTTCAAACCCTTTGCCTCTTCCTCCTTTTCTATAAGCTTTACGGTCAATCCCTCATTGTCTCTCCTTAGGGAGTCTACCGCTTCCAAGAGTTTATGGATCTTTTCTTCAAGTATATCCAGAGTTTCCAACATGCACCCCATTTTCATCCTGGACAAAGGATTATACATCTGCAGTACCCGTTAAAGTCAAGACTATAATTTTTCAGCCATCACCAGTTTCTGGTCTCTTTTTCCTCGATTATCTCGATGAACGGATAAGAGGGCATGTGGATTGGGAATTGATCGCCGTTCGTAATACACGCTAAGCAGAGCGGATCTGAGAAGAAGAGGAACTGTCTACTTGATTATAGGTCTTCGCCATACTATATCGATTTATACTGCCTTTCATCTTAATAATTTACTGAAAAAATCCGATAGGGTGTGGCAGTGATACTACACATAAGGGAGGTTATAAAATGGAGCGCCCTGACCTTGAGCAACTGTATGATCTTGCCAAGGAACTGAAAAAGGCCAAAACGATTAAGGCAGTCCTCGATATCGTCGCCGATCATCTTCCGAAGGTTCTCGGGGCGAAATACTGTTCCCTGTTCATCAAGAATCCCATGTCGGGTGAGCTAGAGTTGAAGGCGCATAATCACCAGGATATCGGGGACGACCCCTTTATCCATATTGCAGAGGATCAGGAGAGCATCATGAACCTGGTCCTCTCCAGGAACACCTCTATGCTGGTGCGCAACATCGAGGAAGAAATCGGCATCGTTAACAAGGACAAGTACAGCACAAAATCCTTCATGTGCCTCCTTATAAGCTTTGAGGACAGGGTTCTTGGTGTACTAAACCTCGCAGACAAGAGTCCGAGCGGTTTCACCCGAGAGGACATGCTTATGGCTTCCATAATTACCGAACTCCTGGGCAGCTTCCTTGCACGTCATGATCTCAGCAAGATATAGGCTATGGGTTTCACCTCAGGCATTGTAGGCCTACCCAATGCGGGGAAATCCACCCTCTTCAACCTCGTCACCAAAGCAAATGCCCTAGCGGAAAGCTACCCATTTTGTACCATAGATCCCAATATTGGGATCGTAAACGTACCCGATGATAATCTGCAAAAGATTGCCCACATCGCCAAACCGGAGAAGATCACCCCCACGATCCTGAAACTCTTCGATATCGCCGGCCTCGTAAAGAACGCCCACAAAGGTGAGGGCCTCGGCAACCAATTTCTCGGCCACATTAGAGGGGTGGATGCCATCATCCACGTCGTGCGCTGTTTCAGGGACCCCAATATCAGTCATATCTATAATGAGATAAACCCCGTGGTTGATATGGAGATCGTTCTCACCGAGCTCGTGATGGCGGATCTCGATATCGTCTCCAAACGCATAGAATCTATGGAAAAGGCCTACAAGGGCGGCAAGAAGGAGTTGCAGGCCGAGATCGAACTCATGCACACCCTGAAAGACGTCCTCGCCCAGGGACAATGCATCATAGATACGCATATCGAGTTCGACCAGAATTACATGAAATCGCAAGGAATCCTTACCGCCAAACCCTATGTTGTCGTTGCCAATATCAGCGAAGATGAAGTCTCTGGGAGTCAACCCCTAGATGCACTACGGGACTGGGGTAAAACACGATCCGTCCCTGTCATCTCCGTCTGTACTAAATTCGAACTGGAGGCATCCGAACTCGATGAAATAGATCGGCAGGAATTTTTAACATCAGTCGGGATATCACAATTAGGGGTACATACATTGATCAGCTCCTGTTATCAGCTCCTCCAACTCATCACCTTCTATACCACGGTCGGCAAAGAACTGAGGGCCTGGACGCTGAAGAGAGGCGGGACCCTCCATGATGCCGCAGGTCTTATCCACACCGATATCCAGGAGGGCTTCATCAAGGCTGAGGTGGTCGCATGCAACGACTTTATCACCTACGGCGGCATGCATGGTGCTCGTGAGGCAGGACTTGTCCTCATCGAGGGGAAAAGCTTCATCGTCAGAGATAAGGATATAGTTTTGCTCCATTTCAGGTAAAAAAGAGCTGGGAGAAGTGATTTTCTGAGTTGTTCCCCTGCTGCCTTCTCCCTGCTCTATAAGCCCTCATAATTTTATATTGACAGGTGGGATTGATAGATGTTAATCGATGGCGAGTGAGTAATCGCTCACGCTGTATAAACCATGAGGAGGTGCATATGCCAAACGAGAACGTTTTAGCAAGGATCCATCTGGATGCTGTCCTCTCCAATCTTGAGATCCTGTCCAAGGAAGATGC
>Ga0315293_10001417_pt1 | contig 23309 bp, 16 predicted proteins | sample YL17G13_20_MG_FD_203071 | JGI IMG/M metagenome (GOLD analysis project Ga0315293, IMG submission 203071) | Sediment microbial communities from Yellowstone Lake, YNP, Wyoming, USA - YL17G13_20 | ecosystem: Environmental > Aquatic > Freshwater > Lake > Sediment | place: USA: Wyoming | collected...
CAAGGTCCCGGGAATGCAGGTCTTCGCCGGCACAAACAACCTCACCGGCGTACTCGACTTCGCCGTCACCAAGGCCGGCAAAGACACGACCCTCGGCAAAGTCCAGTCGCTGATTATACAGGCTGAGCAGACAAAAATACCGATTATGCGGATAATCGACCGCTACGTTAAATGGTACACGCCCACGATTCTGATGATTGCCGGCATAGTCCTGTTCTTCACCCGTGACATCGACAGGGCCATCACGATACTCGTTGTCTCCTGCCCCTGTGCCTTAATCCTCGCAACGCCCACCGCGATGGTCGCGGCGATTTCAGCCTCCGCCCGCCTCGGCATCCTGATAAAAAATGTAGCCGACCTCGAAGTCGCCGGCAAAATGACGGCAATGGTATTTGACAAAACCGGAACGGTAACAACCGGCCGGCTTTATGTAACCAAATTGACTCCCGCCGAAGGCGTCTTGCCCGCCGAACTGCTGGCCGCCGCTGCCGCCGCCGAGCAAATGAGCAAGCACCCGGCGGCACGAGCGCTCCAGGAAGTCGCCAGAGAGGCAAATCTCTCGCTGCCTGTGCCGGATAACTTCCAGGAAACCCCGGGTAAAGGCGTAACCGCTGTAATCGATTCGGCAAAAGTTGTAGTCGGAAGGGACAGCTTCCTCAGAGAAAACAAGGTCAATATCGTCGGCGTCCCCGACCCCAGCCTGCACGAAGAGCAGGGCTTCAGCACCCTTTACGTAGGCAGGAATTCCAGATGTCTCGGCTGGATCGGCTTGCAGGACAAAACCAGACCTGAAGCCCGGCAGGCCATCAAAGAATTGTTTGATATCGGCGTCAAGAGAATAACGATGCTTACAGGCGACCGCACCGAGGTCGCCAGCCGCGTCGCCGCCGAGCTCGGATGTACCGATTTCAAAGCGCAGTGCCTGCCCCAGGACAAATTGGCAATCGTTGAACAAATCAAAAAAGATGGCCACACAGTCGTTGTCGTTGGAGACGGCATCAACGATGCGCCGGCCCTGGCGGCAGGGGACCTCGGTATCGCTATGGGAGCGGCGGGCAGCGACGTTGCCATAAATTCCGCTTCAATCGCGCTGATGAGTGATGATTTGAAACGGCTGCCGTTTCTCGTGCGGCTGTCCCGTAAAACAAGAGGAGTCATAAATCAAAATCTCGGTTTCGGAATCGCGTTTATCATTCTCGGCGATACCGCAGCAGCGGCAGCCTGGCTGCCGGCGGCCTACGCCGCCGTCCTGCATTTTGTCGGCTCGCTAATAGTCGTCTTCAATAGCGCTCGACTTGTTCGCTACGGCGAGGAACTTGGCCACGAACCGCTGAAAGTGTAAATACCAAATGCAAAACTGAAAGTTATGGTGCCAGGCACAATACCGGCGATTGCGACTCTCGATAGCCATTTTTGCTTTTTAATTTTTGATTTCCAATTTACCTATGGACTATGCAATTGAAACCTTCCATTTGACCAAGATTTTCTCCGACTGGTGGGGCAGGGTCAGGGTCTATGCCGTTGACGACCTGAATCTGCAAATCAGGTACAACGAAGTGTTCGGCCTGTTAGGCCCCAACGGCTCGGGCAAAACCACAACGCTCAAGCTCCTGCTCGGCCTGCTTCATCCCACCAAAGGCAGGTCCTTGGTCCTGGGCGGCGACGGCGCAGACCCCAAAATCAACGCTCGAATCGGATTCCTGCCGGAAGAATCTTACCTGTATCGATATTTGAATGCCCGCGAAACGCTGGACTTCTACGGCCGGCTGTTCGGCCTGCCCGCAAAAGTGCGAAAAATGCGAATCGAAGCACTGCTCGATATGGTCGGCCTGACAGCAGTGGCCAACAGGCCCGTCGGCACCTACTCAAAAGGGATGGCGCGCAGAATCGGCCTGGCGCAGGCCCTGATTAACGACCCGGACCTCCTGATACTTGATGAACCGACCACCGGCCTCGACCCAATCGGAACAAGGCAGATAAAGGACCTGATTCTCAAACTCGCCCAGCGCGGCAAAACTATCCTGCTGTGCAGTCACCTGCTCGCCGATGTCGAAGACGTCTGCGACAGAATCTCAATCTTATACGGCGGCAAAGTCCAGGCCCAGGGCCAGGTCAAAGACCTATTACAGCAAACCGACAAAAGACAAATCATTACCGACGCCATCACCGACTCGGCCGTCGAGAAGATAAAGCAGATAATTGAGGCCGAGCACGCCGAGTGTGTTGTATCTTCCCCGATGGAACGGCTGGAAACATTTTTCATCAAAACCGTCACAGCCGCACAAGAGCAGGCCCAGCCCACAAGCGGGGCCGTCAGCACTACCCGGCTCGGCGATTTCCTCACCGGCGAGCCTGCAAAAGAAAGTATCCTCGACAAGCTTGTCTCTGCGCCGATATCCGAGCAAGCCGCCCCAAAATCTCCCGCAACAGAGCAAGAGCACATCGCTGCTGTCGAAACCTCTTCTGTCCAACCCGATGAACAGCTGCTCCGCAAACTGACTGAGCCGGTCAAACCATCCCCATCAGACGCAGCCGCGGACCGGAAGGTCAAAACGCAAGAGGTCGAACACAAACCTCCCAAAGAGCAGGAAATCAAAAAGAGCATCTTGGACCAGCTCACGGGCGGAACTTCAGCCGGACACGCTGATAAACAGCAACCCGATAAGTCGGCATCAGGAGAAGGCGCCAATGCATAGTATCTGGGCCGTCGCGACAAACACCGTAAAGCAGGCGCTGCGGATGAAAATGGCCGCTGCCTTCATAGTCCTGCTGCTTGTCCTGCTGCCGGTCATAGGTTTTACCGCAACAGGAGACGGCACCATCAAAGGCAGACTGCAAACCTTCGTAAGCTACGGCCTGTCACTGACGAGTCTTTTGCTTTGCCTGCTGACGGTAATAGCCTCGGTCTATTCGCTGACCAGTGACATCCAGCAGAGGCAAATATACACCGTCGTCACCAAGCCCATCCGCCGGTTCCAGCTTCTTTTGGGTAAGCTGCTCGGCGTAATATTACTCGATGTAGCGCTGCTCGTGCTGTTCGCAGCAATAATATATGCAATTACCCTCTATATCCCGAAATTCGCCGGGGCGACCGGCGAAGATATCGCCCGGCTCAATAACGAATTCTTTACCGCCCGCGCCGGCTTGACCCCTGCTGAAGCCGATGTCACCCAGGATGTGCTCAATATGTATAAAGAGCTTGATAAGGGCGGCCAATTGGACCAGGTGTTTCCGGACCTGTCGCGTCAGGAAGTTATCGACCAGCTTACCACTCAGAAGAAACTTGAAAAGCGGGCCGCCGCAGTCGGCCAGGACCTGCTCTGGGAGTTCCACAACGTACGCCCCCTCGACCCCAATGAAAGCCTGTTCATAAGATTCAAATACGATGTCTCCATAAATCCTCCCGATTCGCAGGTCTATGGCCAGTGGCTTGCAGGCGATTATCGGCAGGTCAAATACGCCACGAAAATCGAAACCCAGATTTATTCATTTGAACGCAAAGACCCCATCCGCACTTTCCGCGAAATCCAGGTCCCCGCCGACGCCGTAGCACAGGACGGCTACCTCGCCGTCGGATTCCTGAACGTCCCGCTAAACAACACCGTGGTAATCTTTCCGCTCGAGGACGGTCTCGAAGTGCTCTACAAAGCCGACACCTTCACGGCAAATTTCGCAAGGGCCGTCCTTCTAATCCTCTTACGCCTGATTTTCCTCGCCTGCTTGGGCACATTCGCCGCAAGCTTCCTGTCGTTTCCGGTGGCGATACTGCTGTGCATAGTGTTCTTTGCCACCGCCAGTTTCAGCGGTTTCGTTATCGAATCCTTTGACTTCCTCGGCGGAAACATGAGCAGTGTATATTCTTATACCTTGAAACCCATTATCAGCATCCTGCCGCAGTTCGATAAGGTCAACCCCGCAAAGTTTCTTATCCCCGGCCGCCTGTTGAGCTGGTCTCTGGTGGGCAGAACCGCCGGTCTTATGGTTTGCATTAAAGCGGTTCTGCTGCTGCTTCTGGGTTTGTTGATTTTCAGCTATCGAGAAATCGCAAAAATTATAGTTTAGACGTGAAATGTCATTCTGAGCGCAGCGAAGAACCTTTCACTCACAAGAGTGACATCTTCAAATGCAGCAGGGTGACAGTTGTAAGATAGTTTTCTTGACTCGTCGAACCTTTGCTCTTATGCGTCTGCGTGACGTCATAATCTGGATTGTCTGCATCATAATCACCGCCACGCTACTTACCGTAGCCGGCACGCGGCTGGACTACATAAACTCCCAGCGTCAGCAAATGAAACTGATAATCAACGAGCCTTTGGAAAACGCGCCGCCCTCGCTTGCGTTCGCAACCGTTGCGATGGGCGCCTTCCGCGGCCTGGTCGTTGATGTCCTCTGGATTCGCGCGGACAAACTCAAGGAAGAAGGTCAATTCTTTGACGCCAAGCAGCTTGCCGAATGGATAACAACCCTGCAGCCTCGTTTCGCCTCTGTCTGGGAGTTCCAGGCCTGGAATATGGCCTACAACATCTCCGTCGCCATACCTGCAACCCAGCCGGACCAGAGGTGGCAATGGGTCAAAAACGGCTATGAGCTGCTCCGCGACCAGGGCATACCGTTGAACCCCAAAAGCATCGAGCTTTACCGCGAGCTCGGCAGAATCTTTCAGCACAAAATAGGCGGCGTAACCGATGATGCGCATAAATACTACAAGCTCCAGCTCGCAATGGCTATGGAGCCGCTGCTCGGACCGGCAGACCAACAATATTTCGATGCCCTCGCCGAAGCGCCCGCCTCCTGGGAAGATGTCGCCGCAGACCCGAATTTCAGACAGCTAATCACCGCACTGGAATCGGCCGACAAGACGTTTTCCGCCTCCAAACCCCTTGAGTTCGCCAGTAACTACGTGTCACTGCGTCAGAATGCCGCCCGGTTCGCACCTGCTGCCGCTGCGGTCATAGACAACTTCAGAGGCACAGAATCGCTCGAGAAGTTCGACATCTTCGCAAAGGCCTATCAGTTGCGCAAGGTCTGGAAGCTCGACCCCGTCCTTATACGGCAGCTAAACAAGGTCTATGGCCCCATCGACTGGACCGACCCAAACAAGCATCTGCCTTTAGACTGGCGTCACCCCGACAGCCACGCAATCTACTGGGCGGCAAAGGGCCTGCAAACCGCCGCAAAAAACCAGACCGGCGAAATCGATATCGCTGAAACCAACACCGACCGCATCGTCGCACACAGTCTGCAAAATCTCTTCCGCAACGGCAAAATCTTCATCCACGATGTCGCACTCGAAGTGCCCTCGGAGGATTCCACCCAGCCGCCCCAGACCCAGTTATTTAAGGATGTATTTCTGCGGCCGGATTTGCGAATGTTCGAGGTGTACAATAATGTTGTCCTGGCAATTATCGAAAAATACAAAAAAGTCCAGGACCAGGGCGCTTTCGAATCTCTCCAGAACGGCCACCGCAATATGCTCAAAAACGCCGTGCTTTCCTTCTATCAGGCAGGCCACAAACGCCAGGCACAGAAAATCTACGATGAATTGAGAACGCTGTATCCGCTGGACGAGTTCAAAGTCCCGCTCGTTGAATTCGCAAGGAAACGGTTCCTCGAAGAGCTGCAGACCATCGGCATAGACGATGCCAAGGAACAGACGTTGTTTTTGCTCAGAGAAAGTTATTATCTCTACGCAATCCGCGCAGATGATGAAGCGTTCGGCAGGGAAAAAATGTCACAGGAAATCCACGACTACTACCGCGCAAAATACTCGGATGAAAACAGAATTGACCTGCCTGACCTGAAACTGTTAAAATATATGGCGCTTTTGGATTTTCTAAACGACCAGCAGTATCCGCCTTATTTACGAAATGGTCTGCTCGACCGCATAAGGGTCGAAAGACCCGACCTTTTGGGCGAGTTGAGAGAGCAGGAAAAAAATTTAATGGAGCAACTCCAGCAATCGCAGCCGCCTTCACAGTAGCCCGCGTCCATGCACGATATACTCTCGCAACAATTGACCGCGTCCCAGCGGAAAGCCGTTTTCCACGTTGAAGGGCCGCTGCTTGTCATCGCAGGCCCCGGCAGCGGCAAAACCCGCGTCATAACATATCGCATCGCTGCTCTCATCGACTCAGGCGTGCTGCCACGCAATATCTGCGCAATAACCTTTACCAACAAGGCCGCCGATGAGATGCGCCAAAGGGCGGTCGCCCTGGGCGCCTCCGCCGGCGCTCATATCAGCACGTTCCACTCGCTGTGCGTCAGAATCCTCCGTCGCCACGCCGACGGCGCCGGCATAAACCCCAACTTCAGCATCTACGATGACTCCGACCAGTCAAGATGTATAAAACAGGCCGTCAAGGACTGCGACCTCGACACAACCAGCTTCCCGCCCGCCCGAATGCTCGAGGCAATATCCACGCTGAAAAATAAACTGGTCGATGCCGACAATTTCAAAAATGACGCCGAAGACTTCTTCTCCAAAAAGCTGGCCGGAATATACGCCCGCTATCAGCATGTCCTTGCCGAGCACAACGCCCTCGATTTCGACGACCTTTTGATGAAGGCCGCCTTCCTGCTGCGAGACAACCCGGATGTCTGCCGGCAGTTCGGCGAGCGCTTCAAGTTCCTTCTAATCGATGAATACCAGGACACAAACCACGCCCAGTACGTAATCGCCAAGGCCCTGGTCTCGCACCACAACAACATCTGCGCAACCGGCGACCCCGACCAGTCCATATACCGCTGGCGCGGCGCCGACATCCGCAACATCCTGGATTTTGAACACGATTGGCCCGATGCCGCCGTCGTAAAACTCGAGGAAAACTTCCGCAGCACTCCCAACATCCTGCGGCTCGCCGACAGCCTGATTTCATTCAACCGAAACCGCAAGGAAAAAAAACTCATCCCCACAAGGCCCCACGGCAGGGACGTGATGATTGCCGTCTGTGAAGACGAAACCGAAGAGGCCGCGACGGTGGCCGCCACAATAAAACAGCTCACCGAAGAAGGCGCTTCTCTGAGAGACATCGCCGTGTTTTACCGCGTCAATGCTATGAGCCGGCTGCTCGAAGAGACATTTATCCGCCACAAAATACCATATCAGGTCATTCGCGGCGTAGAATTCTACGGCAGAAAGGAAATCCGCGACCTGCTGGCTTACCTGAAAGTCCTCATCAATCCCAATGACGAAATTGCGCTGCTCCGCATCATTAATACCCCCGCCCGCGGAATAGGAAAAACGACAATCGACAAAGTCCGTACCTACGCCGCCCTGAGTCGCGTCAGCTTCTTCGAGGCCTTAAAAAAATCGGCGAACATCGACTCCCTTCCCCAAACGACAAAAAGCAAGCTCGCCGCATTCGCAACGATGTTCGACGGTTTCAAAAAAGATATCGACGGCAAAGTCGCTCCGTTGGCCGAGCGAATCTTCAACGAGTCAGGATTGGCCAAAGCACTCCGGCAGGAAGCGGCACAGGGAGAGGACGCAATTGAAAACGCGAAAGAGCTTATAAACGCCGCCGCCTATTACGACCAGCAGACCGAACAGCCCTCGCTCGCGGACTACCTCCAGCAGATTGCGCTCTTCAGCGACGCGGATGGATACGATACATCCAGCGATCGCGTCGCACTGATGACCCTGCACGCCGCAAAGGGCCTCGAATTTGAAAACGTCTTCATAATCGGCGTCGAAGAAGGCTTGCTGCCTCACGCCAAAACCGACGCCTACGAGAACGAGGACGAGCTGGAAGAAGAACGCCGGCTCTTCTTTGTAGGCATCACCCGCGCCAAAACAGGCCTGCACGTAAGCTACGCAAAATACCGAACAATCCGGGGCCAGATGCTGCGAACAATACCATCGCAGTTCCTTTTCGAGCTTGGTATCGACCTGGCCGAAAACCAGCAGAAAAACCAGTCGGAACACCCTGCGACGGACGATTTGGACACAGCCCCGCCGCAGTTCGCCGCAGGCCAGCGTGTGCGGCACAAATTGTTCGGCACCGGCCGCGTCAAGGAATTTATAGATATGGGCGAAAACAGCGTCGTCGTAATACAATTTAATTCTGGCAAGACAAAAACACTAATGGTAAAATATGCCGACCTTTCGACAACATAGTGTATGCAATAGAACTTTCGGACAGTTTTGGAACAGAAGAAATAACTAACCCATTATGATAGGAGGTTAAAATGAACAAAGGAGTCAACCGAAGAGAATTTCTGCAGCTTGCAGCGGCAGGGGGTGCCTTATACGTCGGCGGTTCGAGCATCCTCGCGTTCGGCGCAGACCAGGAAAAATCAAAAATCATCAGCCCCGGCTGCAGAAGAACAAAAGTTAAAGTCGCCCGGCTTTATATGGCCATCCCAAACAACCCGCACTGGCCCAAACCCAGTCTGAATTTGAAAGATGAGCTGCGGGTTTACGACGCCGAATTCGCAAAATTGAAAAACGAACTGTCCGATGTCGAGTTTGCCGTCGATGAGCTAATCAGCTCACCCGACCAGGTCGGCAGAATCAAAGAGGCCCTGCAAAACGTGGACGGCATCCTTGCAATACACCTGACCATCGGAATAGGCGCAATCCTGAATGAAATCCTCAGCGTCGGCAAACCCACGGTCGTCTTCGCAGTTCCGTACTCCGGTCACGAATGGGCCGGCTTCGGCTCCATCCAGAAGCAGCCGCTCGGCGCCAAAACGGAGTGCATCCTCAGCAGCGACTACAAACAACTGGCGTTCGCAATAAAGCCCTTCCGCGCAATCCACCACCTCAGAGAGGCCAAGATTCTCGATGTTACCACCCGCGACATCACCAGCTACGCCGAAAGTATGAAAAATAAATTCGGCACCGAAATCAAGCAAGTCCCGCTCGAGCGGGTCGTTGAGCTTTACAACGCCGTCAGCGATAAAGACGCCCAGGCCGAAACCGACCGCTGGGTCAAAGGCGCCGAAAAAGTCGTGGAACCAAAGATGGAAGATATATTCAAGGCCTGCAAGCAGGCCCTCGCTTTCGAAAAAATGCTCGACCAGGAAGACGCAACGGTCCTGACCGTCGATTGCTACGGCACAATGTGGGACAAGACCATAAAGCTCCCCGCCTATCCTTGCCTGGGTTTTGTGAGATTGAACGATATGGGCCTCGGCGGCATCTGCGAATCGGACCTGCAATCTGCTATGACCCACATAATATTCCAGGGTCTCTGTGGCAAGCCGGGATTTATCAGCGACCCCACCGTGGATGAATCCAAAAACGCCATCATCCTCGCCCACTGCCTCGGCACACGGAAGATGGATGGCCCGGACAAGCCCGCCTGCCCATACAAGCTCCGCGACGTTATGGAACGACAGGAAGGCGTTGTCCCGCAGGTGCAGATGCGCGTCGGCCAGAAGGTCACCCAGGCAATACTGCTTGGCACAGACTTCATCCCATACTTTACAGGCGAAATCATCGAAACGCCGGTCGGCCTCGAAGATGACAGAGGCTGCCGAACCAAAATTACGGTCCGCGTGGACGGCGACGTTCGGAAACTGTGGAAGGGCTGGATCAACGGCCTGCACCGCCAAACCTGCTATGGCGACATCACCAAAGAGCTCGGTTTCTTCTGCAGATTCAAAGAAATCAAAATGGTCGATGAAGCCGCATAAGAACCTTCACGATGTGAACCTGAAGGGCACAACCACAATATCGGCTGTGCCCTTTTCTTTTTCATTGAGTGATAAACAGCCCTATTGTAAAATGCCGGCATAGCCAAATAGACCATAAAGTTGTAATGAAAGGTCCACTCTATGAATCGGCGTGATTTTCTCAAAGCCGCGGGTGCAGCGGCATTGGCATTACCAGTGTCATCGCTTTACGCACAGCAGAACACTACCACCGAACCCAAATCCGCTGATGAAATTCTCGACCAGGTTGACAGCCGCATCGAAAAATACCGTAAAGGCGATGCCGCCTTGAGTCTCATCGGGCCGGACGGCAAACCGCTCGATGTGGGTGCTGCCATTAAAATCCGACAAAAGAAACACAAGTTCCTTTTCGGCTGCAACGTCTTCAAGCTGGCCCGCTGCAGGACGCCCGAGGATAATGCCGCTTACGAAAAGCGCTTCGCGGCTCTGCTGAACTACGCCACGCTGCCCTTCTACTGGTGGTCCTACGAACGCGAAAAAGGAAAACCCGATGACGCCCGCACAGAAGAAATCGTCCGCTGGTGCAAGGCCAACAATGTCACCACCAAAGGTCACCCTCTCGCTTGGAATTTTGTCGAACAGGATTGGCTGCCGGACAAACCCGAGGCGGCAATGCAGGCCCAGTTCGACCGCATCGAGCACTGTGCGCGGCAGTTCAAAGGTGATATTGACATCTGGGACGTAGTCAACGAGGCAACCCACTATGACCGTCCTGAGTGCAGACAGCGGGCGCCGAAACTCACCCAGGCAATCGACAAAATGGGTATTGGAGCGTATGTCCGCCAGGCATTCGCGGCGGCACGCAGAGGAAATCCGCAGGCCACGCTCGTTATAAACGACTACCGGACCGACCCAGCTTACAACGAGAAAGTGATTTCGCAACTGGTGGATGAAGATAAAAAGCCGCTCTACGATGTCATCGGCATCCAATCGCATATGCACGGCGGCTACTGGGGCGCCCGGCAAACATGGGAAGTCTGTGAGTACTTCGCAAAATTTGCAAGGCCGCTGCACTTCACCGAGACAACCGTAATTTCAGGTCCGCACACTCCGCAGGGCTGGCTCACCACCCCGGAAGGGGAGCAGACACAGGCCAGGCAGGTGACCGAATTTTACCGCGTGCTTTTTTCGCACCCGGCCGTCCATGCCGTTACCTGGTGGGACTTCACCGACCAGGGCGCCTGGCAGGGGGCGCCGGCAGGCATGGTGCGAGCGGATATGACGCCCAAGCCAGCTTACGAGCAGTTGCACGAGCTTGTCAAAGGCAAATGGTGGACACAGACGCAGGCATCCGTTACAGAGGCGGGCAGGGCCCAATTTCGCGGATTCTTCGGCCAATATGAAATCACCGCCGAAGTTACCGGCCGCCAATTGACCGGCGCTTTCCGCTTTGATGAAAGCACAAAGCAGCCGATAGAAGTCCGCCTGAGCTGACACAATACACAGGCCGACAGCCAATGGCCCCATTGACTCTTTTCCACAAAGCGTTTAATGGAAAAGCATTTGGCTCAAGACGCTTGTATTTCTCCGCCGCCATTGTAAAATCACCGATATCGAAAGTATCTGGATTACTCTTTGTCCCTTCTTGAAAAGGGCGAGCCAAATGGACTATGCGGTAATAATGGCAGGGGGCAGCGGTAAGAGATTGTGGCCTCTCAGCCGAAAAAAACGCCCCAAACAGGTCTTGAAACTGTTCGACGGCGAAACGCTCCTGCGCCGCTGCTTCGACTGCCTTTTACCGATATTTGACATCCGAAATATCATCGTCCTGACAAATGCCGACTACGCGCACCTGGTCCGGGAAAACCTGCCCGAACTGCCGGTCAATAATGTCATTGGCGAGCCGGCTGTCCGCGACACAGCCGGCGCCATCGGCCTGGCCTCAACCATATTGGATAAAACCGACCCTGATGCAACAACGGTGGTGCTCACCGCCGACCAGATAATAGGGCCCGCTGAAGTTCTCCAGCAGGCAATCAAAGACGGCATAACCTTTATAAACAATGACCCCGGCAGCATAATTACATTCGGCATCCAGCCAACCTTCCCCAGCACGCTGCTCGGCTACATAAATTATACCGGCCCTCGCGCGTATCCCGGCTGCAAAAACAAAATCTGCCGCGTCAAAGAGTTCAAAGAAAAACCGGACGAAAAAACTGCAAAACAGTATCTCGACAGCGCCCGATATCTGTGGAACTCCGGCATATTTGTGTGGAAGGCAAAAACAATATTGGCCGGCATCGCCGAGTTTCTGCCCGCCGCCGTCGAACCGCTCCGCAAAATTAAAGCCGACTGGCACAGTCCCAATCAGCGGCAGACCCTTCAGGAATGGTTTCCAAAAATGCCTCAAATCAGTATCGACTTCGCCGTTATGGAGAAAAAGAACGAAGGCATTTATGCCATAAAACTCAACTGCCGCTGGCTCGATTTGGGCTCCTTTGCCGCATTAGCCGACATCATCAGCGCCGACGAAAATGGCAACATCGTCGTAGCAGACGCAAGCGAGCTGCTCGACTGCAAAAACAGCATCATAGTCACCGAATACAAGGAACATTTAATCGCCGCAATCGGCCTGGAAAATATGGTCATTGCCCACAGCCCCGATGCAACATTTGTCTGCCCCATCGACCAGACCCACAGATTGAGAGAGCTGCTCGACCTGATAAAAAAGAACGCCGGCGAAAAATTCCTGTAACGGCGGCCTGCAATCCATTCAAGGTAAAGCCACAGACAAAATGAGATACTTATCGATAGACTACGGCGCCAAACGCACAGGGTTGGCGATTTGTGACGCCGGCGAAATTATCGCCTCGCCCCTCGCCGTTCTTCACGGCCAGAAAGGACTTCTTGAAAAAATCGCACAGGTCGTCCAGACTGAAGGCGTCCAGGCCATCGTGCTTGGACTGCCGCTGAATATGGATGATTCACAGGGGCCCCAGGCCGGGATTGTTTTGAAATTCGCCGAGCAGCTAAAAAAATACGTCAACATCCCCATACATTTCCAGGATGAGCGTCTCAGCAGTTTCGGCGCCGAAGATAAGCTGGCCTCCGTCGAGATTCCAAAGGCCGAAAAGAAAAAACGCCTCGATGCCATCGCCGCCGCCGAAATCCTGGAGGCGTTCCTCGAACAAAAACGCGAAAAATAGCCACAACCTCTATGTGCTCCGGAACGGGAAAAACTAAAATCGCTCGTGGTATGTCACAAATAGCCAATAGCACGTTCACTTTTTTCAGCGCCGATATCTTCAGGATGCCCGGCTATTTACCCGCTTCGGCTCCGGACAGGTGCGGTTGTGACTATTCCCTTTTGTTAAACTTTGTGCAGAAAAGACTTGCAAACGTGGCTCGACTCCATTATAATTTTCTGTTTAAGTTTGGGAATACTCATAACTATTGCTGGAAGCATAACTTAGAAAGGGTTTGTGTAAAAATGCTGAGAAAGCAGGAAAAACAAAAAATAATGCAGGATTTCGAGATGCACCAGGGTGATACCGGCTCGCCCGAAGTGCAGATTGCACTGCTGACCGAAAGGATTAACGAGCTTACTGAGCACCTGAAGACCCACCGCAAAGACCACTCCTCCAGGCGCGGCCTTTTGAAAATGGTAGGGACGCGGTCGGCGCTGCTTAAGTACGTTAACAAAAAAGAGTTCAAGCGTTACCAGGAAATCATATCCAGGCTCGGCCTGCGAAAATAGGCAAGCGTACGGGTCCGCAATCCAGCCCGCCTTTGGCGGGTCTGGCGCTCCTGTGATTTACGCATTAACCAATGAGGTAATATATGTCTGATGTCGTAAAAGTCGAAAGAGAAATCGGTGGAAAAATCTTGTCCATCGAAACAGGTAAAATCGCCAAACAAGCCCACGGTTCGGTTGTCGTCCGATATGCTGATACCGTTGTCCTTGTCACCGCCGTGACAGCCCCGCCGAGAGCCGAAGAGATTGACTTCTTCCCGCTCAGCGTCGAATACCGTGAGAAGCAGAGCGCGGCGGGCAAATTCCCCGGCGGCTTTATCAAACGCGAGGGAAGACCAACCACAAAGGAAATCCTCACAGCCAGAATGATCGACAGGACCCTCCGCCCGTTATTCCCGGAAGGTTATTTCGAGGAGGTCCAGGTTATCGCCGATGTCCTCAGCGCCGACCGCGAGAATGACCCTGATGTCCCCGCCATAATAGGGGCCAGCGCCGCGCTGACCATAAGCAAAATCCCATTCTTAGGCCCCCTTGCCGCCTGCAGAGTAGGCCGGGTTAATGGCGAATTCGTCCTCAACCCGACATACAAACAAGTAGAAGCAGGCGACCTGAAGATGCTTGTCGGCGGACACAAAGACGCCATAAATATGATTGAAGTTGGCGCAAAAGAAGTGTCGGAAAAAGTCGTCGCCGACGCCGTCACGATTGCCCACCAGACAATCCGCCAGGTCTGCGAAATGATTGAGGAACTCCGTGAAAAGGCCGGCGTGGAAAAGGAAATCCCCCTGACCGAAATCGACAGCGAACTTTATTCGAAGATTCGCTCACAAATAATCGAGCCGCTGCAGGGGCTGAAACTGATACCCAACAAACAGCAGCGCGGCACCGCCGTCCAGGAATTATTCGAAAAGGTCATCACCGAATACTGCGGCGCCTCTGATAACCTTGGTCCGGATACTGCGATTGTGTCACAAACAGCCGGGCCAAAATGCAGCAAGCCAATGTTCAAACGAATTTTCGACAAGGTTGAAAAGGAGGTAGTCCGCAAGCTAATCTTTGAAGGTAAACGCCTCGATGGCAGAGGCCCCAACGATATCCGTTCAATCTCCTGCGAAGTGGGCATCCTTCCCCGAACCCACGGCTCAGCGCTATTCACCCGCGGCGAAACCCAGTCCCTCGTAACCGTAACCCTCGGCACAGTCAGGGATGCACAGATTATCGACGGCCTGCTTGATGAATACTCCCAGAACTTCACGCTGCACTATAATTTTCCGCCGTTTTCCGTTGGCGAAATCCGGCCTGTCCGCGGCCCCGGACGGCGTGAAATCGGCCACGGCGCCCTCGCAGAACGTGCGCTCGAACCCGTCAGGCCGCCTGAAGACCAGTTCGCTTATACCATAAGACTCATTTCGGACATCACGGAATCGAACGGCTCCAGCTCAATGGCTTCGGTCTGCGGCGGGACACTCGCTTTGATGGATGCAGGCGTCCCGATTAAAAGCCCGGTCGCCGGAATATCTATCGGTATGGTCAGCGAGAAAGATGGGCGTTATGAACTGTTTACCGACATCATCGGCGACGAAGACCATTTCGGCGATATGGACTTCAAAGTCGCCGGCACCACCAATGGCATCACCGCAATACAGCTCGACATCAAAGCCGAGGGCCTGCCGCACAACATTATGGTCGAGGCGCTCGAACGGGCAAGAGTCGCCCGTCTCGATATTTTGAAAAGTATGGCCGACACCATTAGTTCGCCCAGACCGCAGATAAGCATCTATGCCCCGAAGCTGGTGACAATCGAAATCGACCCCGAGCTTATCGGCAAAGTAATCGGACCCGGCGGCAAGATGATTAAGAGCATCCAGGACCAGACCGAAACTACCATTGAAGTCGAGGAAGATGGGACCATTTACATTAGCTGCCTCGGCGGCGACGGCCACCTCAAGGCCAAGGAAATAATAGAATCTATCACCCAGCCGCCCCAGGTTGGAAAGATTTACCAGCAGTCAAAAGTGGTCTCCGTAAAAGAGTTCGGAGCGTTTGTCGAGATACTGCCCGGTGTCGAAGGCCTGTGCCACATCAGCGAGCTGAACGATGGCTACGTCAAGAACGTCGAGGACGTCTGCAAAATGGGCGACCTGATACCGGTCAAGTTACTATCTATCGATGAGCAGGGCAGGTTCAAGCTCTCTCGCAAAGCCGCCCTGGCCGAGCTTAACAAAACCGGAAAAGCCGAGAAACCAGAAACTCCCAAAAAAATATAATAGCGTGGCGCAAGCCAAATAATAGCTGGTTTACAAGCGAGCCTGACCGTTCAACGGTATCATAGGGTTTGTCATTACAAACCCAATATGGATAGACAATAGCTAAAAGAATATTGCCTGGCTGATAGGCGCCGAACAGGATGATTTTCTGTTCGCCGTCTGCCCATCGAAACCCACAAACTATGAACAACGAACAATGAACTATGAATAAAAATGTTTTCTGAAACACAAAAAACTAAAGATGAATATATCAAACAGTTGGAAGAGCTGAGCAAGTTAACAGGCACGCTCGCTCACGAAATCAAAAACCCTCTTTCGACCATAAAGATTAATCTGAAACTGATTAGCGAGGACCTGGAAAGCTCAGACTCCGGCGACGCCGGTAAAATCCGCTGTGATAGAGATGACAGAAAACTGGCAAGGGCCCTGCGAAAAATAACTGTTATCAGGAAAGAGACAGATCGCCTTGAACAGATACTCGATGGCTTCCTCCGCTACATTGCCAGGACCGAATTGCAGCTATCGAGTGTGGATGTCAACGAGCTTATAAGCGATATGATTGACTTCTATCTGCCTCAGGCCCACACTCACGCAATAACTCTCCGCCACAGCTTATACAAGGAACCGCTTGTTTGCAAAGCCGACGGCGGTATGTTAAAACAAGTCATACTGAACTTGTTTGTCAACGCCCAGCAGGCGATGAGCCAGGGCGGAGAGCTAATGATAAGAACGGCACGCGACAAAAAAGACGCACTCATACAGATTAGCGACACCGGCACCGGCATTGCCGCTGACAAGCTGCCGCGCATCTTCGACGCTTACTACTCCGGCCGGCCGCAGGGAGTCGGCCTGGGCCTGGCCACGGCAAAAAAAATAATATCCGCCCACAATGGGACCATAACCGTCGCAAGCGAACCGGGCAAAGGAACATCATTCACGATAAAGCTGCCTCTCGAAAGCAGCTAAGGTGACATTTTGAAAGAAAATGGAAATCTAATCCTGGTTGTCGATGATGAGCGAGACCACGCCGACGGCATCGCCGAGGCGCTCGACAAATTAGGCACAAAGACGCTCGCCGTCTATAGCGCAAAAGACGCACTGGAGATTATTCGCAACCAGCAGGTGGACGTCATCGTTACCGACCTCAAGCTCGGCGACGATATCGACGGCCTGGCCATTCTCGAAGAAGCCAAAAGTCAAAACAACAAAACTGAAGTCATCCTGATTACCGCCTACGCAACCATTGACACCTGCAAACAAGCCATAAAGAGGGGGGCCTACGATTATCTGGTCAAGCCCATCAATATCGACCAGCTTCGCACCCTCGTCCAGCAGGCCAGCCGAAAAACCTCTGCCGCATACTCCCGCGCACCCAGGAAACCCGGCAGGGATTATTTCGAATTTGAAGGCATCCGAGGTAAAGACTCCTCTGTGCAGGGCATCTTCGAAGTCCTGAGACGCGTCGCACCAACCAATATAGCCGTCCTCATCGAGGGCGAATCCGGAACGGGCAAAGAGCTGCTGGCAAAGGCCATCCACAACAACTCTCTTCGCTGGGACAAGCCCTTCAAACCCATAAATTGCGCAGGCCTGACCGAAACCCTGCTGGAAAGCGAGCTGTTCGGCCACGTCAAAGGCTCTTTCACGGGCGCTACCATCGATAGAAAAGGGCTGTTTGAGATTGCCGACAAAGGAACTCTTTTTTTAGACGAAATCGGCGATATGCCGCTCACTATGCAGGCAAAGCTCCTGCGCGTCATCGAAGACGGCATCGTCATACCGGTCGGCTCCAACAAGCCGACAGTGGTGGATGTCCGCGTTATAAGCGCAACAAACCACGACCTGCGGAAGCTGATTGAAGAGAAAAAATTCCGCGAGGACCTGTATTTTAGAATCAAGGGCGTGAATATCTCTTTGCCTGCCCTGCGTGAAAGAAGCGAAGACATACCGGAATTCGCCCAGTATTTTCTCAAGGAAGCCATCACAGAAACCGGCTCTAAAGTTACCGGCATAAGCGATGCGGCAATGTCTATTCTGACTAACTACGAATGGCCGGGAAACATCCGCCAGCTTCGTAATGCCCTAAGGACTATGATTGTGATGTGTGACCGCGATCAGCTCGATGTGCGGGATATACCGCCGGAAATTCACCAGCCAAGGCAATTGGCCGCAGGCCCACGCCCGGAAGGAGTGTCGCTGAATGAGATGGAAAAACAGGCGATAGCAGAGACGCTCGCCAGAACAAAAGGCAACCGCGAAAAGACCGCCAAAATCCTCGGCATCGGCGAAAGAACCCTCTACCGAAAAATAAAAGAATACAAGCTGTAGCACGCTGGAACCTCGATGCCGAAGCATAGCGAAGGTCCGCTTCTGCGAGTATGCAGTATCGAGCATCAAGTATCATTTTGCATTTTAATTTTTGATTTTTCTTCTTGTAGCCATTTGGGCATTTGTTCAGGCGTTACCCTTTCCCACAATCCCTTCTTTTGTCCGCGTGCAGCGGCCTCTAATTGCTTGTATTTATTGTAGAGGTTGTGCTTAAAACGCAAATCAGCATAAGCAAAGCCTTCGGTCAGCAAAACCTCGTTCAAAAACCCGCCGTCAGGTAACTTGATGTATGCCAGAAGCCGGTCATATTTGTCCCTCGTGCGAGTTTCATCGAGATAGACCGTAACCGGTTTTCCAAGAACCAATTTTTTTGTAAATTCAGCCGCTTCCGGACCAAAATACATTACGCCGGTTTCAGGGTTTTTAGTTTCGGGTGTGTCAATCCCCCAGAGCCGCACTCTTGTATGGTCGTATTTGCCGTCGGCTATATCAATATCAATAGTGTCACCATCGACCACATTTACAACGGTAAATGTCCGGGCATGGTATTTCTCGAGGTCGTAACTTCTTGCCTGTTCTGCGGATTCAGGCGGGACCCGCGATTTTCGCGCAAGTACCCCGTGGTCAAGCCAAATCAAAAACACCGCCGCCAGCACACCGAGGACTGTCAGGCCGGTGCGCCGCCGCCTACTCATCGCGTAAAGGCTTCTCTTCCTTTTAGCCAATGGCTTTTCTGCTAATAGGTCTTCGACCGCTCGTGGTCGGGTTTATCCAGCTCGAACGCCACGCACACCGCACCAAGGGCCTTTTCTGCATCGTTTTTGTTCACGGCACAGCTGATGCGGATTTCGCTGGTCGTAATCAGGTCGATATTGACCTTCTCTTTTGCCAGTGCTCCGAACATCCTCTCGGCCACTCCGTAATGCGTTCGCATACCTACGCCGACCACAGAGACCATTGCAATATCGTCGCGAACAAATATCTTTTCGCAGTTAATCTCACCCTTGATTTTCTCGGCCGTCTCCTTGGCGGTCCTCAAATCGGAAGTCCCAATCATAAACGATATGTTCGCCTTCTCGTTGCTCACTTCCGTCTGGACGATATCGTTGACCACCACTTTGGCCTTCGCCAGGTGCGCGAATACCTTTGCGGCATTACCCGGCACGTTATCAACGCCGACCAGAGTTATCTTGGCCATGTCTTTTTGCATCGTCGCGCCTGTTACTACTACGCCTTCCATTTGTGGCACCTCATGAGTAATCATTGTTCCCTCTACTTCTCTACCGCTGTGTCTTACGTGAATCTTGACGTCATACCTCTTGCCGAGCGCAATCGACCGGTTATGCATAACGCCGGCCCCAAGGCTGGCCAGCTCCAGCATCTCATCGTAGGTAATCTCCTGCATCTTCACGGCATCTTTGAATATCCTCGGGTCGGTCGTGTATATCCCGTCCACATCGGTATAGATTTCGCACACCTCCGCCCCCACAGCCGCAGCAAGCGCAACCGCCGTTGTGTCCGAGCCGCCTCGACCCAGCGTGGTGATGTTCTCATCTTCATCGATGCCCTGGAAACCCGCCACAATGACAATCTTGCCCTGGTCCAGCTGCTTGTGTATCCGCTCGGCATCGATACTCTGTATCCGCGCCTTCGTAAAATCGCTCGTAGTCATCATCCGAACCTGCCCGCCGGTAAAGCTGATAGCATTGTGCCCCATCGCATCAAGGGCCATCGCAAAAAGTGAAACTGACTGCTGTTCGCCGGTGCTCAGCAACTGGTCCATCTCACGCTTGGGCGGGTTCGGATTAAGCTCCAGGGCATCCTCAATAAGCTCATCCGTCTGATGGCCGCGGGCCGAAGCCACCACAACAACCTGATACCCTTTCTTGACCGTTTCAATCACTCGCCTGGCTGCCCGCCGAATCTTTTCTGCATCCGCAACCGAAGTGCCCCCGAATTTTTGAACAATTATAGCCATAGTTACCTCATTGAAATGTTAATTCGATACTTCTTTGCACAACATATCTAATTCGGTCCTACCCGAAAATTCCTTTAACGTTTCAGAAAATACTCCATAAGCTCAAACCCATTGTCTATCCGCAGCCCCGACTCCGCAGCATTGGCCTCGCTGAACGGCATATCCAGAATCCCCTTGATGTCGCTGCCCGCCATGGCAAACGGCACCGGCTCCGATGAATGAGCGCTGCTTCTGACCGGTGTCGGATGGTCCGGCATTATAAGTATCCGCCAGCTCTCGTAACCCTGCAGCGCCTCGAACACAGGCCCCACAATGTGCTTGTCAATCTGCTCAATCGCCTTTTTCTTCATCGCCGCATTACCGTTATGCCCCGCCTCATCCGGCGCTTCTATGTGGACAAAAACAAGGTCATACTTTTTAAGGGCCTCCACCGCCGCAGAACCCTTGCCCTGGTAGTTTGTGTCGATAAAACCCGTCGCACCGGGCACATCTATCAGGTCAAAACCAATAAGCGTCGCCAGTCCGCGCACCAAATCAACCGCGGCTACTGCAGCACCCTTGATTCCAAATCGCTTCTCAAAGCGTTCCACAACCGCTCTCTTACCCTGTCCCCAAAGCCAGATGGAGCTGACCTGGTTCTCGCCCAGGTCCTTTCTAACTTTGTTAATATCGTGATTGGCAAAAAGCTGCTGCGACCGGGCCATCAAATCGATAAGCAGCTCGGCGCCCTTGCCCCGCGGCAGAATCTTCTCTATCGCCGTCCCGATGTGGTCGTGCGGCGGATACGTCTGAACATCAAAATCAATCCCTTTGAAAACAAGTAAATGCCTGTAGCTTATGCCGCAATAGAAGCGCATCTTCTCGTTGCCGAGAATGCTATCCAGCTCCTTTACTAAATTGCCGGCCTCCACGGTGGAGATATGACCGGCGCTGTGGTCCGCCATTTTACCGTCCGCAATCGTGACCAAATTGCACCTGAAGACCCAGTCATCGGCGCCCAATTTAATGTTGCGCGCCACCGCCTCAATCGGCGCACGCCCGGAATAGCACCGCCGTGGGTCATAACCAAGCAGGCTCATCTGCGCGACATCGCTGCCCGGCTCCATATTCGCCGGGACCGTCCGCACCAGCCCCAGCCGGCCTCGCCTGCTGATTTTATCCATATTGGGCGTGTCGGCGGCCTCAAGCGCGGTCTTATTGCCAAGCTGCTCTATCGGCTCATCCGCCGCTCCATCAGGCACAATTATCACGTACTTTGTCATACCTTACTTTTGACTTTTTACCCTTAACTTTCTTTATCTTCCGGTATATCCACAATCCTTATACACACCGGCTCTCCTCGAATAACATCCAGTATCCTCAGTTCTTTCAATGCAGCGGTCATATTTTTCTGCTGCGTGGCGTGCGTCGTAATTACGACCGGCACGGTATTGTCCGGCCCTGCGCCCTCGTGCTGCAGCGCCCCCGATATGCTTATCTGATGGTCGCCCAGCGCCTTGCCGTATCTGGCCACCACGCCCGGCTTGTCCTTTGCCATCACCCTTATATAAAACCGACTTGCAGTGTCGTCAATCTTCTCTATCAGACCCTGCGATTCGCTGCGGGGCCGCAGCCGGAAGTTCCGGAAGGTCGTGGCGGAGTTGCCCAGCGCCACATCGATAATGTCCGCCACCGCCGCGCTCGCAGTCGGCATCATCCCCGCTCCGCGTCCGCAGAACATCACGTGCCCGACGGCGCTGCCGAATATGCTGATGGCGTTAAACGGCCCCTCAACGCGGGCAAGGGGACCGTCTTTCGCGATAAAAGACGGATGCACACGAAGCGAAACCCTGCCTTGCTTGCTCCGCTGGCCGATAGCCAGCAGCTTCAGACAGTATCCCATCTCGCCGCCGTAGCGAATGTCATCTTTCGAAATACCTTCGATGCCCTCAACATAAATATCATCCAGCGCAATTTCATACCCGAACGCCAAAGACCCTAAAATCGCCAGCTTGTGTGCGCTGTCAACGCCGCTTATGTCCAGCGTGGGGTCGGCCTCCGCATAGCCCTTCCTCTGGGCCTGCGCCAGGGCCTCGGAGAAATCCTCGTCCTTGCTGGTCATATTCGACAGGATATAGTTGCACGTCCCATTCACGATACCGTACATCGCCTTTATATCGTTCGCCACCAATCCCGTGCGAAGGGCGGATATAATCGGTATGCCTCCGGCACAGCTCGCCTCAAATGCTATACAGCGGTTATTCTTCAAAGCCACCCTGTAAAGCTCGTACCCATATTCAGCCAACAGCGCCTTATTGGCCGTCACCACGTCCTTGCCCGCCTCGAGCATCCGCAGCTGAATCTGTCTCGCCGCATCGGTCCCGCCGACCATTTCCACGCCTATCTGAATACTCTCATCCTTCAGCAGTCTGTCCAAATCGCCGGTCAGGACTCCCGCCGGCAGCTCCACCAACCGACGTGACTTCGTATCAACATCCACAACGCACGCAAGCTCTAAGCGCACGCCGGTCCTGGCCGCTATCGAATCCGCTTCCTGGAGTATCAGCTTTGCCACGCCGCTGCCTATGGTGCCGAAACCAACCAACCCGACTCTTACAACTTTTTCAGACATATTCTTGTCTCTCGTAACTCGCGCCATATTTTGACAGTTTACCACATTAATGTCATTCCTGCGAAACTTGTCCCCGCGAAGGCGGAGAGCAGGAATCCATCCCCTCAACTCTTATGCGACAACCCGGCAGTCTATGGATTAAATCGGCAATAGTCAACAGTCAATTCACCGCCGGTCAAGCAAAAACCCCTGACTGATACAATTTATTAGCAAACAAAATAGTCGGCATAACTCACATTCTCTTACACTTTTGAAAGGCTGTGATTGGTCAATTATGAGGACGCCGGCGTGAACAACCGTACAAAAACCGGCATGCAATAAAGCCCCGGTGAAGCAGCTCAGTTTAGACCTTATGGCCCTTCGGCAGTGAGCCCAGGGCCGAACTGCTCACCGCTTTTTCTTTAGCACATAGTAAGAAGGTTTCAGATGCCGGATTGTATAATCACCGCTTTTCCATTCAAAGAATAGATACATTTTCTCATCGATTTTTAGAATGAAATAATCCGCCGCTGTCCTATCACCACTATGAATAACTTTTCCCCTTGTCCAAGTCCAGAAAGGCTCGGTTGTCTTTCCATTTGGTCTGAAGGTCAGTTCCTTTAGATATAGTTCACCTCTAAACCTTTTATTACTCGGGTCGAAATCACTGATCTTGTCTACAAAATCAACACTTACCCACCTGCCTATTACCTCAGGGTCATCAATAAACGGCAAATCAATATTATCAATCTGCCTTCGTTTCAGTCCCTGGTT